>Ga0206928_1184_pt1 | contig 14077 bp, 16 predicted proteins | sample Alteio_BWOrgHeat_21_FD_152941 | JGI IMG/M metagenome (GOLD analysis project Ga0206928, IMG submission 152941) | Enriched cells from forest soil in Barre Woods Harvard Forest LTER site, Petersham, Massachusetts, United States -... | ecosystem: Environmental > Terrestrial > Soil > Temperate forest >... | reverse complement strand
ATGGGGAACTATCTTCAAGCGGATTGGATTCTTGTTAAGGACTATTCAAAAGAAGCCTCATTCTTTGCCCTCCTTAGTGATCTCGCCGGCAGAGCCGGACTCGTCGTAAAAGCGGTGGCAGAGCCACACGCACTCCACATAGCAACCAGCACCCCATATTCTCTGTTAGCCTGATGCGTATGTGGCAAGCCACACGCACTCCACAGCCATCACTAAGGCATGTATTTTTCTTTCTTGACTATAGCAAGAAACAACTTGGTTTCGGCAATGACTGCCCCCGAAAGAGCGCAAAGACCTATTAAATTAGGGATAGCCATCATGCCATTGCAAATATCAGAAATCTTCCAAACAATATCCAATTCCAAAATCGCACCGGGAATAATGATTAGCGTAAACAAAATCCTGTAAAAAGGAACGGAACGTTCGCCTAATAAATACTCCACACACTTTTCGCCATAATATGCCCACCCAAGAAGAGTTGTAAAAGCAAAAAGTACCAATCCGATAGTGACTACATAACCACCCCATGGAAACACCGATTGAAAGGCGGCCAACGTCAATGAGGCTCCGTTCAATAGCTTCCCCTCTGCATCAAAGGTACCAAAAACATCTGTCACAGCTAAAACTAAGCCTGTCGTGCTGCACATCACAATCGTAGCCAAAAAACAGCCTGTCATGGAAACCAATGCTTGTCTTCCGGGAAAATCAGTTTTGGCAGCTGCCGCAGCTATGGAGGCTGTGCCGAGTCCCGCTTCACTTGTCATCAATCCTCGGCTAACCCCTACCTGAATCGCTAAAACAACCCCTGCACCAAGAAAACCGCCAATGGCCGCTTGACCATTAAACGCGGAATCAATGATCATCCATAGGGCTTCCGGCACTCGCCCAATATGGGCTATCAAAATAGCTCCAGCCCCGGCTATATAAAAAAGAGCCATAAAAGGAACCAATAAACTTGCGACTTTGCCGATGTTTTGAATTCCACCAAGCAAAGTTAATCCCGTCAACAAAGCGATCACAATCCCTGTCCACAAAGGGTCAATCGAAAACATGCTTTTCATGACATCAGCCACGGAATTCGCTTGAAGCATGTTTCCACCCCCAAAGGCCCCGATCGCACCGAATAAAGCAAAGCAAATAGCTAACCACTTCCAACCAAGTCCATATTCAATGAAATACATCGGACCGCCGCACATTTCGCCACGATCATCAGTTTTTCTATATTTGACAGCGAGAATAGCCTCAGCATATTTGATCGCCATACCGATAAGGGCTGTCACCCACATCCAAAATAACGCTCCAAAGCCTCCAACGGTAATGGCTGTTGCCACTCCGGCAATATTGCCGATTCCTATCGTGGCTGCCAGTGCTGTCATCAAAGAGGCAAAGTGGCTGATATCGCCTTCCCCTTCCGCATCGCTTTTTTTCGGAAAAAAAACGAGTTTAAGAGCGTAACCCAGATAACGGAATTGCAAGCCTTTTAAAGCGATTGTCAAATATAAGCCAATGCCCATCAATAAGATGAGAAGAGGAGGACCCCATATCCAATGATAAAAAGTATCCAGCCAATTTGTAAGTATCGTATAAATCTCAGAATGCATAAATTAAAATGTCTTATGGTAAGCGTTCACGGGGTACAGGGGGCCGCAGGTGCCGGCCGCTTCGCGGCTCTCGCAGCAGCGCCCGCTGTACCCCGTGACGTTTTTTAATTTCAAATTGTTATATAATCCTAAAAACCCCAAAAAAAGCAGAGAAAATTTCCAAATCGTCACAGGGTGTAGAGGGTAGTTTCTGCCGGCCGCTTCGCGGCTCTTACAGAAACTACCCTCTACACCCTGTGAACGCTTATGTCTTATGTAATACGTTCGTCAGCCATTGCTTGTTCGCGTTTGACGACTTGTAAAAAGGATTTTGTCTCTGCGACAATGACGCCCGACAGCCCCAGGAGTGCTATTAAGTTAGGGATAACCATTAAGCCATTCATAATATCTGCTAAATTCCAAACCATTTCCATTTTTAAAGCTGCGCCTGGAATCACTATTAAGGTATATAAGATCCTGTAGATATAAACGGATTTCTCACCAAACAAATATTCAAAGCACTTTTCCCCATAGTAGGCCCACGCAATGACTGTTGAAAAAGCAAATAAAATGAGTCCGGTGGCAACAATGTAATTTCCGCCTGGCAAAGTGGTATTGAACGCCTCAATTGCCATAGATGCCCCTGTTAGCACTTTTCCTGAACTCGATGTTTGTCCTAATACACCGGTCACTGCCAACACAAATCCTGTAATGCTACAAACAATCACGGTTGATAGCAAAGCTCCTGTCATCGTAATCATGGCTTGCCGTCCCGGACAATCTGTCTTGGCTGCCGCTGCTGCCATTGATGAAATACCAAGCCCTGCTTCATTGGAAAAAATGCTTCTGGAAACTCCCATTTGAATCGACATCATGATCGTTGATCCGGCAAATCCACCTGCGGCAGCTTGGCCATTAAAAGCACTTTTAAGAATAAGCGAAAAAGCCTCGGGTATTTTGTCGAGATGAAGTGCAATAATCGTCAAGCCGGCTCCAAGATAAAAAAGAGCCATTACAGGGACTAATACGCCTGCAACGTGGCCAATACTTTTAACTCCACCTAAGATGATTATGCCTGTAGCAACGGCAATCACAACTCCTGTAATCCATGGGTCAGTGGTCCAGATACTGTTAATCGCTTCTGCCATGGAATTCACTTGAACCAAGTTCCCTGTCCCGATAGCCGCAATGGCACCAAAAATAGCAAATAAAATGGCCATCCAACGCCAGCCAAGACCTTTTTCGATGTACTGCATCGGTCCACCCATCATCTCACCACGTGCATCGAGAGTGCGGTATTTTACAGCAAGCAGAGATTCAGCATATTTAATTGCCATTCCTAAAAATGCCATGATCCACATCCAGAACATCGATCCAAGGCCGCCAATGGCTATTGCTGTTGCAACACCAACAATTGTGCCTGTTCCAATGGCGCCTGCTAATGAAGTCATTAAAGCTTCAAAGGGGCTGATATCTCCAGCTGTTTGCTTCTTTTGTGGAAGAAAGGCTTGTTTTAAAGCGTAGCCTAAATAGCGAAATTGTACTCCTCTTAAGAGAATGGTCAGGTAGATCCCCGTCCCAATCAAAAGTATTAATAGAGGTAGTCCCCACACCCAATCTTTAATTTCAGCGAGAATGCGTTCATATTTTTCCATAGCACTCCATCGTTTTATTGGTTGATCTCTGAACTAATGCACCGTAGATGCTAAATTGCACTAGAATGTATCCAAGCTATCTATTTTGCAATCGCCGGAACACCATAAAAAGTCTATCAGATAGACAAGGTTTCTGAGAAGCAAAATTAGCTCATCCGACGTAAATAAAAAAACCACTAACCCTCAAACAAACATTTTGGTACACTCTGAATAAAATCAAAGACAAGAGGTTTTTTTGGAAGAAGCAACTCGCCCTTTTTTACTTGCTCAATGCAAGGCTTTCCACTCTCTGGAAGATGTTTATAAAGAAATTGAAAGTCTGCTAAAAGTGGAACGCATCAAAGAATTTGACATTCATATTTCTTTGCCTTACTCCTTTATTGAACCTGCCTCCAAAAAATTTGAAGCTGATAAAATTCAATTTGGAGCTGAAAATTTACTAAATGCCGATGAAGGCTGCTTTACTGCTTCTATCGCAGGAAAAATATTAGAGGAAGTTAAGGCTAAATTTGTCTTAATTGGAGCTATTCAGGATCGTTTCTCACATGCAAAAGATTCACACCTTTTAAAAAATAAGCTGACAACAGCACTTGGCACTCAGAATAAAATCTTTGTGTGTATCGGCGATACTTTACAGGAATATCAAGATCAATTAAGCAAACAAATTTTAATTGCACAATTAAACGACTGCTTAGAAGGTATTTCGGAAGAAGATTTAAAAAGATTATATGTTGTTTATAACGCTGAATGGATAGCCAGAACCCCTTGGGAAGCTAACAGTCCGGAGCTCCAAGAAGCTTATCAAACGTTCATTGATGCAATAAAAGAAACTCCTCAACTGCAAAACTTCAACTCCAATCAATTAATCGTCACAATCCCTGCCTATAGTCAGGATGTTTCGCAACTAATCCAAGCTTTAAAGACGCGTTCTCATCCATTCCTTAACTACTCCATAGGAATTTTAGGTTCTAGCGCCGAATATTTGCAACACTTGATCAAAAAGGAAGAATTTAAATCAGAAAATGAAGTTAAATGATTCGTATGTCAAAAATTTATACACTCGATGCCCTACATATTGAGAGTCTTCTTTCGCCAAAAGCCTTTAAGCAAGAACTGCCGGCTCTTGGAAATCATTTGGAATTTGTGGATGAGTCTCGAAAAATAATTAACGATATCCTTAGCGGAAATGATCAACGCTTATTATTGATCGTAGGGCCTTGTTCGATTCACGATGTTAAGTCTGCCAGGGAATATGCTTCAAATCTGCTTTCATTGAATCGTGCAGTATCCAAAAACTTTTTTGTCGTTATGCGTACTTATTTTGAAAAACCACGGACTGCACTCGGATGGAAAGGAATGCTTTATGACCCGCATCTCGATGGGTCAAACGATATTGCATCAGGTATTCGCCAAGCACGTCAGCTACTTTTAGATCTGGCTGAAATGAAAATTCCAACTGCTACGGAATTCCTTGACCCTCTTTCACCGCCATTTCTTAATGATCTTATTTCCTGGTCATGCATTGGTGCGCGCACAACAGAATCTCAAGTCCATCGTCAATTGGCATCAGGACTTCCAATGCCGGTAGCCTTTAAAAACAGCACTTCGGGAAATATCAATGTCGCCATTAAAGGAATTTTGACAGCGGCATGTCCTCATGCTTTTTTCGGCATCGATGATTTAGGCCAAATTTCTATTGTGAGAACGCAAGGGAATCCAAACGCTCATATAGCTTTACGTGGTGGAGAAAACAGTCCGAATTATGATGCTCAATCCATCAAAAAATCATTGGAACTCCTTAAAAAAAACAACCTTCCTGAACGTATAATCGTTGATTGTGCACACGATAATTCCAAACGTTGCCCCGATAAACAAAAAATTGTTTTTGAATCGATCATTCAGCAATATCTTGAAGGCAACACAGCCATTCGCGGACTTGCCCTGGAAAGCAATCTTTATGGAGGCAGCCAATGCATTCCTCTCGAAAAATCCAGATTGCGTTATGCGATTTCAATTACGGATCCTTGTCTCGATTGGGAGCAAACGAATGCTCTCATCCTTAAAAATGCCGCTCTTCTCGATAAAAAACAAAAAACTTCTTTTATAGAAACTGCATCTGATGATGCTTGGGCTAAGTGACTTAATGAAAGAAAAATTTTCATGGTTATTGATCTCTTTTTTATTATATTCCTGTTCTAACTCTCCATTAACTGTACAAACCGATTATCTTAGTCACAAAGACTTAGCAAGTTATTATGTTGATACACCTGATCCTCGGCAAAACTTTCCTACAATCGGACAACGCTTGATTGTTTCCTGGTCGATCCCAAAATCCTATTTAGCCTATGAAAACCTTCATCTATGCGTTACGATTCGCTTTAGGAACCGGGAAGAAGTCATTGAAATTTTCGACATTCTGCAAACCCGGGGCACTTATGTTTTTACTTTATTAAATAATGATTTTATCGCTAAAAAAGGAATACTGACTTATAAAGTCGATCTGATTGGAAGTGGACTGATCCTAGCCGAGTGGCGTCATAAAATCTGGACAGATTTAATCCTCATTCATCATGAAGATGATTCTGTCATGCAAGACGTCAAGAAAGATCTAGAAGAATATGAGGACGAATATCCTATAGATTGGCATGATGAAGCATTATAAACAATTTTAAAGACGAGAAGATACTAATCTATGAGCAATACTACGATGTGGCCATTTATGTTTTATCAGAATCCTCAACCTTTTCAACTTAAAGAAAATTTTGAGAAACAAGAATTCCCTTTGGCTACATATTTACTCACAGCAATCTTTGCTAGAGAAACCTTTTATTACTATAAAGCTGAAGATTACAGCAAAGCGGCAATTAGTGGAGCGACTGCGATTGCTTCGCTCACACTTAGCTCTCGTTCTGATCCTGTTTCTAGGAGCATTGCAATTGGTGTGGATTTAATAGGGTTAAGTTTGCTTTATCAGAAATGTTAGCGATATTAGGAACACTAGCAACTAGTAAGCGTTCACGGGGTAGGCAACGAGCTGCCGGTTCCAGGCACTGCCATGTCAACAATCTTCAGTGATGCGATGTTGAAATTGAACTTAGGGAAGATTGTCAACATGGCAATGCCAGGCACCTATGTCGTAATGGACTAATCGAAGGTGCTAAGCGCGTAGGGATATAGGTTCCAGGCACTGCCATGTCAACAATCTTCAGTGATGTGATGTTGAAATTGAATGAGGGGAAGATTGTCAACATAGCAATGCCAGGCACCCATGTCGTAGCGACTGATTGAAGGTGCTAAGCGCGTAAGGACATGGGTGCCTGGCATTGCTATGTTGACAATCTTCCCCCAGTTCAATTTTAACATCGCACTACTGAAGATTGTTGACATGGCAGTGCCTGGAACCGGCCGCTACTACGTTGCCTACCCTGTGAACGCTTACCAAATTTTTTGTATTTTTTGTTTACTATTATCTAAAACCATAATTATTCATTTACTTCTCTTGTATTTGACCATTTTGACCCTTGAGAGCCTAACTTTTTTGTTTTTAAACGATTAAATGTTAAATGAATGACTTCTTGTGAAGGTCTTTAAAAAAAGCTAATCTACACTTTTATATTGAACCCGTTTGCAAATGAGTTTGCAAATGAGTTTGCTGATAGATTTTAATTCTATTTTTTGCACGCTTAACAGCAAGTCTTGCGCGCTCTATATCTACTTGATTTTCACCAGAATTCAATCTTGCTTGGGCATTTTCTAATGAAATGACTGCCCGTTGATAATCTATGTCTGAAGCTTTTTCAAAAGCATCTGCAATTAACGTCGCTTTATTATGCGAAATCTCAAAAAAACCTCCGGAAATCGCAAAAATCTCTTTATTTCCTTCCCGCTGTTCTATTTCAACAACACCTGGCTGAACAAGTGAAATTAATGGGGCATGGTTGCTCAATATCTGAAAATAACCATCAGCTCCTGGAATGATAACAGAATAAACCGATCCGTTAAAGAAGGGTTTTTCAAGTGTCAATACTGTTAGATCGAACATAATTAGCTGCTTTTCATTGCTTCTGTTTTTTCCAAGACTTCTTCAATTGTTCCCACCATATAAAATCCTTGCTCTGGGATATCGTCGAGTTCTCCATTAATAATCATTTTGAATCCCCTAATCGTATCCTGCAACTTCACAAATCGTCCCTTTTTCCCCGTAAATGTCTCTGCAACAAAAAATGGTTGAGAAAGGAATTTTTGTATTTTACGCGCTCGCGAAACAATTAACTGATCCTCTTCCGATAATTCATCCACCCCTAAAATGGCGATAATATCTTGCAAATCCTTATAACGTTGCAAGCATTTTTGTACCTGGCGTGCGACAGAATAATGCTCTTCACCAAGGATACGTGGATCCAAAATTCTTGAGCTTGATGCCAAAGGATCGACAGCAGGATAAATCCCAAGCTCAGCAATTTGACGTGAAAGCGCTGTAGAAGCATCAAGATGAGGAAAAATATTGGCCGGCGCCGGATCGGTATAATCGTCGGCTGGAACATAAATTGCTTGAACGGATGTGATCGACCCATGCCTTGTTGAAGTGATCCGCTCTTGCAATCCGCCTATTTCGCTGGCTAATGTTGGCTGATATCCAACTGCAGAAGGCATTCTTCCAAGGAGAGATGAGACTTCTGACCCTGCTTGCACAAAGCGGAAAATATTATCGATAAATAGCAAAACATCTTGATGCTCTTCATCACGGAAATATTCTGCCATTGTCACGCCGGTCAACCCAACACGCATCCTTGCACCCGGCGGTTCATTCATTTGCCCAAAAACCAGACACGTTTTGTTTAAAACCCCCGATTCTTTCATCTCAAGCCACAAATCATTCCCTTCACGTGTGCGCTCCCCAATCCCGCAAAAAACTGAATAGCCGCCGTGATGCGTCGCAATATTATGGATCAATTCCATGACTATTACAGATTTACCAACACCGGCTCCACCGAACAAACCAACCTTTCCACCTTTGAGATATGGACAAAGCAGATCGATCACTTTTATCCCTGTCTCGAATAGAAGAGCTTCAGTCTCTTGCTCTTCAAATGCTGGAGCGGGCTTGTGAATAGAAGACAAGGGGGCATCTTGGACAGGTTCCATCTCATCAATGGGTTGCCCAAGCACATTGAACAAACGCCCTAACGTTTTCGGTCCAACAGGAATACTGATTGGAGCACCAGTGTCGATGGCTTCCATACCCCTAACCAATCCATCCGTAGAGGAAAGCGCTATACACCTAACAATGCCATCGCCAAGATGCGTGGCGACTTCACAAATGATATCGATCTTATGAGTCTCATCAAACACCCGAATAGCATTTAACATTGCAGGCAGCTCGCCTTCCGGAAATTGAATATCCAATGTGGGACCAATAATTTGTTTAATTTTTCCTGTTGCCATACATGTACTTATCTTAGATTGTTAACATTATTTTGAACTCTCTGCACCTGCAGTGATTTCCAACATTTCTTTCGTAATTTCAGCTTGTCTTACTTTGTTGCGCACTAAAGTTAATTTTTCAATCATCTCATCTGCATTTTTTGTGGCAGCTTTCATTGCAAACACCCGAGCTGCTAATTCTGATGCATAAGCTTCGTCAAATGAGGACTGAATCTTGGCAAAAATATGGCGCAATAGGATTTCACCTAGAATGATAGCAGGAGGCGGCTCAAAAATATAATCCAAATTTTGCTCCCCACTAGAATGCGGCGGAATATCAATGTTTAATAACTTCTCAGTCACAACCTTTTTTGAAAACATATTTATATAATGAGTATAAACAAGCCAAACCTCATCGAATTCATTTTTTATATATGCATTCACGATATGGCTAGCAAGAGATTTTACATACAAAACCTCTTTTGCTTCAACCATTTTAGGTTGTTGAAAATGAATAGGCCAATCTCTTCGCGAATAATATTCAACAGCTTTCCTTCCAATGACAAACAACTCAACTTGGTCTCGCGTATATTTTTTTAAAAATCGATTGGCCGCATTGAAGACATCCTTGTTATAGGAGCCGCTTAACCCCATATCTGCTGCAATAATCACCAACCCGATTTTTTTAACTTTTTTCCTTTTTTCAACAAGCGCATGGTTAAACTCCGGTAAATTAAAAATTAATTTATCCACAATCTCTTTGATTTTAGAGCTATATGTCTTGGTTTGTTGAATTCTATGCTGAGCTTGATGCAAATGTGAAGCTGCAACCATCTCCATAGCATTAGTTAATTGCTTGATGTTCTGAATTGAACGTAGCCTTTTGCGAATTTCTCTTAAACTTGACATTGATCTCTTATTTCTAATTATACCGGGTTAGTTAGCAGAATGCTTTTTTTTAAATTCTTCTTGAAATTCTTTTGTTGCTTTATTCAATTTAGCTAAAATATCATCGGTTAAATCGCGAGTTTTATTGATTGATTCTGGAATTTCCGGATATTTTTCATTGATATACTGATAAAAATCATTTGCAAACTCTTTTATATGATGATTTGGAATAATATCGAGATATCCCTTTGTCCCGGCAAAAATAATCATCACCTCTTCGGCTAAGCTACAAGGAGAAAACTTGTCTTGTTTTAACATCTCGGTCATTTTCTCCCCTCTAACCAATTGCGCTTGAGTTGATTTATCCATTTCAGATCCAAACTGCGCAAATGCCGCCAATTCACGGTATTGGGCTAAATCTAGCCGCAAACTTCCTGCCATTTTTTTCATAGCTTTGGTTTGAGCTTTGCCTCCAACCCTGGAAGCAGAGATCCCCACGTTAATGGCTGGACGAATCCCTGCAAAAAATAGGTCTGATTCCAAATAAATTTGACCATCCGTAATGGAAATCACATTTGTCGGTATGTAAGTTGTCACATCATTCGCTTGAGTTTCAATGACCGGAATGGCTGTTAAAGACCCTCCCCCTAATTTCTCATTTAACTTTGCCGCTCTTTCTAATAAGCGGGAATGAAGGTAAAAAATATCTCCGGGATAGGCTTCACGGCCTGGGGGACGGCGCAATAGCAAGGCAAGTTGTCGATATGATTGCGCATGCTTAGATAAATCATCATAAAAGCAAACAGCATTCCTACCGCTATACATGAAATATTCCCCCATTGCAGTCCCTGAATATGGAGAGATATATTGCAAAGCAGCCGGATCTGAGGCCGTAGCAACGACTATAATTGTATATTTCATCGCGTCGTGATCTTCTAACGTTTTAACCACTTGAGCAATTGTTGAAGCCCTTTGCCCTATCGCCACATAAATACAATAGATACCGGAATCTTTTTGGTTGATAATCGTATCGAGAATGATCGTTGTTTTCCCTGTTTGCCGATCGCCAATAATTAATTCTCGTTGCCCTCTTCCAATCGGGATCATTGCATCAATTGCTTTTACTCCCGTTTGAACAGGTTCGCTTACAGGCTTTCTTTCCACAACACCGGGAGCTCGACCCTCGATCGGCATAAACTTACTCGCTGCAATTGGTCCTTTACCATCAATGGGCTGCCCAAGAGCATTAACGACACGTCCTAATAAAGCTTCTCCCACTGGCACTGAAGCAATCTTGCCTGTACGCTTAACTACATCTTTTTCTTTAATCTCGTTATCAGAACCTAAAATAATGACGCCGATGCTATCAGATTCTAAATTCAAGACAATACCCATTAAACCATTTGAGAATTCAACGAGCTCAGACATCATCACGTCATCCAATCCCCAAACCCTTGCGATCCCGTCGCCAACCTGCAAGACATATCCCACAGATTCAAATTCGGTTTTTAATTGGGCATCATAATTTTCAATCTCATTTTGGATGACCCAAGAGATTTCTTCCGGTTTCAATAGCATCTTGCTTCCTATTTAAAGATTGGCTGCTAATAACTTATCTTTCAAATTAGCTAATCTGGCTTTAAGGCTGCCATCCAACATTTGACTATTTATCTTCACTATCATTCCCCCTAATATTTTAGGGTTGATCTCGTCTTTAATAAAAACTTTTTTCCGATATTGCTCTTCAAACATTAATCGAAGCTTTTCTATCGTCTCGCCATCAATGGGGATTGCTGTTGTTATATTCACAATCATTTGTCCAAGTTTTTCATTGACCATCCTGCCGTATTCATCGGCAATTTCAGGCAATGCATCCATTCTTTTCTTTTCCAACAAAAGAAATAAAAAATTTAAAACTTTTACTTCTGATGAATCCTGAAATAACTTTTTTAGAATTTTTTTCTTGAAATCCATTGTTCCAAAAGGCTGCAACAAAAAAGATTTAAATGCAGGATTATGTCTCATCAAATCAGCCAATTCCCACAAAGACTTAGCATATGCGTTTAACTGCACATCATCCTGTGTCAAATTGAACAATGCTTTTGAGTAATGGGGGGCTGCCTTTGAAGCAATCATTGGTCAACCTGTTCCAATGCTTCCTGCGCTTCTTGAATCAATTCTTTGTGTTTATCCCCGTCAATTTCTTTATGAATGATTTTCTTAGCTAAATTCATTGAAATAGTCACCACTTGATCTTTCAAATGATTTTTAGCTGCCACAATTTCTTTTTCCATTTCTAGCTGGGCTTTATTTAAAATCCCTTGGGCTTTTCCCCTTGCTTCATTAGTGATTTCTTCCGCTAAATCAAGCCCTTTTTGTTCCGCTTCGCGAATTTTTACTTTCCCTTCATCTTCAATGGCTTTAAGTTTATTTTTGTAGTCTTCTTTAATTTTTCGGATTTCTTCCTTTTGACTTTTTATCAAAGCAAAATCATCCGCAATGAGTCTTTTTCTTTCGTCCATTAAATGGAGTAAAGGTTTCCATGCAAATTTTTTCAAAACCAAAAACATAACCAAAAAGGCTACAATTTGTGTTAGAACCTGTTCTACTGCAAATTCCATAAACGCTAAACCATTTTATCTAAGACAATGAAGAAGACAATCAATGCATAAATAGTTAAAGCTTCTATAAGGGCTGCACCGATGATCATGTTTGTCAAAATTTTTCCAGAAGCATCAGGTTGACGTCCAATCGCTTCCATAGCACTTCCTACCGCACGTCCTAAACCTATTCCTGAGCCTAAAGCCGCAAGGCCCACCGCAAGCGGCGCTGAAATCGCTAAAGCCACACCAATCCAACTACCCATTTACTCCCCCAATTTTGTTAAAGAGCCGGACATAATTAAAAGTTACTTTTAATTATGTCCGGCTCCTAAGTTAATGATTTTCCTTATGAGTACCAGACAACAAAATATAAACCGTACTCAATAATGTAAAGACTAAAGCTTGCATAATACTTGTTAGCAAGGCTAAAAACATAAAAGGAATCTGTAATGGCAAACCAACAGATGAATAATTAATTAGCAATCCTACACCTAAAATTGCAAATGTTCCAATTAAAATATCTTCTCCCAATACATTTCCAAATAGTCGAAGTGCTAAAGTTACCGGCCTTGCTAATTGGGATATCAATTCCAATACAAGTAAAAAAGGCGCTAAAACCCATTCTATGGTTGTTTTTGGAGAACCCGCTAAATGGTGGATAAAGCCGAATATCCCCATATTCTTAATATTTAAAAATTGCACTAATGCAAAGACGCATATAGCTAATGCAACGGTAATATTAAGATTGGACGAGGGTGATTTCATCAAGGGAATCAAACCAAACAAGTTCATCGCTAAAATATAGATAAAGAGGGTTCCCAAAAAAGGAACATATGCCCTTCCTTGCTTGCCAAGCACCTCGATGATTAAATCGTTAAATTTCTCAGCCCCTAGTTCCAAAAAATTTTGCAAACCCATCGGGATCATCTGCTTTTTTCGAATCCCAAACAATGCAATGAATGAAATAATTACGGCAATTAGAATAGAAAAGACTAAATTTTCCCAGCTGTGTAAAAACTTGACAATCGGTAAAGAGGGGAAATGATGATGAAGGAAAGTGATAAAATTTGGAAGTTCAGGAACTTTTCTATCGAGATTAATCACGGTATTTTCTTCGGACATAGTAAGATAAAAATGGTGCATTATACAATTCCCTTTGTTTGACTGTCTTTATCCAAGATGGCCCTCTGTATTCCAAGAAAAAAAATCGCTAAAAACATAAGGGATCCACCCACAACCAAGGTCAGAATAGGAAATAATTTCACTTTTATTAAAGCATAACCGATAAGATAGAGTAATGGAAACTTCAATTGCAGGAAAGCATAAAAAAGAAAATAATTGCGTTTTTCAATCTTTAACCATTCCTCAAGGACTTTTTTCAGAAAATAAACATTGGCCATTGCCCAAAATGCCCCGGATATTACGCCTAAAGCTTCAACATAACTATAATAAAATCCTATGATCAGCCCGGCAATCAATGCCAAGACAAAAGTTAACTTAAAAATCCGGGAAATAAATTTACTTTCCATTGCCAAACCTTTTAACCAAATGATACAATTCTCGAAAACCGGCAATAAAACCAAATAAAAGTCCTATATACATTAAGTATGGGGCACTATCTAACTTTTTATCCAACCATGAACCTATCCACCACCCTAAAATTGGCGATACAGCCAACACAAAAGGAATGGTTAGATATACCCCAACTCTTGTAAGGTCTTGAAGTTTGTCTTTCTCTTCTGATTCTTTTAATTTTTTCAATGATAATTCCTATGGTTTAGAATTTCATTATTCTGCTTGAATGAATATACTTCAACGTGAATTAGCGATTAGCGACTTAGGGACATTAGCGACTTAGGGACATTAGCGACCTTAGCGACCCTAGCGACCTTAGGGACATTAGGGACATTAGGGACAATAAGGACGA
>Ga0206928_1183_pt1 | contig 14092 bp, 6 predicted proteins | sample Alteio_BWOrgHeat_21_FD_152941 | JGI IMG/M metagenome (GOLD analysis project Ga0206928, IMG submission 152941) | Enriched cells from forest soil in Barre Woods Harvard Forest LTER site, Petersham, Massachusetts, United States -... | ecosystem: Environmental > Terrestrial > Soil > Temperate forest > O... | reverse complement strand
CACAGGCATTACTGGGTTTGGATTTACAGGTCCTGCGGGCGCGCAAGGTTTAACGGGTCCCACAGGTCCGACAGGAGGCGGTGGGGCTGGATCACTAGGGCCTACGGGTTCAACAGGAATCGGAGGGATTGCAGGACTGACAGGAGGTACAGGGCCTACGGGGGGCACTGGAGCAGCTTTAGTGCTGCAATATGCTAATATTTACACTAGTTCACCTGAGTCGATAGGTCTGAATGTTAGCATTCCTTTGACTATTGATGGAGTTATGACCGCCGATATTCTCCATGTGGCTCCTTCCCCTGATATTACGATTGTATTTGCAGGGGTGTACCTCATTAAGTATACAGTGAGTTTTCAAGAGAGCGGACAAGTTTGCTTATTTTTAAATGGAACGGCTGTTCCAAGTGGTGAAAGCGGTTCAAGCCTTGCCGGTGGTGATTTTACAAGAGTCATTAACCAAGTGATTCTCTCGATTAATGCAGGAGATGTGTTGAGTCTGCGCAACTTCTCATCAATGAATCTTCCTCTTGTTCTTAATCCGGAACTTGGTGGTGCGCAATTTTGCGTGGATGCTTCTTTCTTGATCAAGAGATTACAGTAAAGGAAATAAAAAATTAAATTTGACTATAAGGGATGAATATGTTTAAAAAAATCGCAATCCTTTGCCTGATATCAGTCGCACCGTTAGCAGCCGCCTCGATAGATTCAAACACTGATCCTTATGGACACGAGCAACTTGCCTCTGATAACCGGCTAGGAAATAATTTGAATCACTACTCCAAAAATTGCCGGCCCAATGGTGCTCCGGGAGCTAAAGGCCCTGCCGGCCCTACAGGTGCTACAGGACCAACTGGAGTTGCTGGAGCAGATGGGGCAACCGGAGGGGTAGGCCCCACTGGACCCCAAGGGGCAACAGGGATTGGCCCTACCGGTCCTGTCGGGCCTAATAGTTTTAGAGGTCCAACAGGTGTAACAGGATCCAATGGAGCAGGTTCTACCGGTCCAACCGGTCCAGCAGGGGGCATAGGTGCGACGGGTCCGACGGGTCCGACAGGTGCAACGGGTCCCAACGGTATTAGTACTGTTAATGACTATGCTTATTTATATAAAACGACCGCTCAAACTCTTCCAGATCCTATAACAGGAGATAATATTATAGCCTTTGATGTCGTAGAGGCTATAACCCCGTTATTTACAGTCGGACCAGGCAACGATACTATAACTGTGGGAGCTACAGGAAATTACTCTGTTATTTTTATTGTGATAGTCCCTTCTGCAGCACAGTTTGCTATAACTTCTATTGTTGGTGAAACAGAGAATGTCTTTCCTGAAACTGTTTCCGGTTCATCTGTTTCCGGGGATTCTATTATTTATAGCCAGGCAATTATCTCCTTGGATGCAGGTCAAGAGATCTCTTTGCAAAATACTTCGGATCCTGCATTCAACCCTATAGTTCTTCCTATAAATGTAGGGGGAGGCACGCAGACGACTATAAATGCTTCTTTGATTATTCAGCTGCTGGATTAAACATTTTGTATACGTTCACGCAATGGTGTTAACTTAACAAAATTTCTATTATCTTTTGTCGCTAAACCACGGCAGAGACAATTGCAGAAGTGGAAATAAATTTATTTAATCAACTAAATTTACTATTATATGCGTTATCACACAACATTTTAAGAGTGTTAATTGAGCACTTAGCGGCAGCCTAAAGAGCATGAGTTTAGATGAATTTGATTACTGCGTGCAAGTTTGAACGACGAGCGAGGCACGAGCTTGTCGTTCAAACTTGTACAAAGTCGAGGAATGGATTAACGTTTTTTTACGGAGATCTGATTTGTCACGCTTTTTACACCTTCGGTGTATTTGGCATCATGGCTAATTTTTTGTATGTCTTCAACTCTGTCAACATTCCCGGTAATTGTGACCACACCATTGGATGTTGCAATGACAATTGTCTCATAACCCTTCGGCGACCATTTACTAAGTCTTTCTCTGATTTTTGTATTGATGGCCCGGTCTTTGTCAGTAATTGCAGAATCTTTAGTTGTTGTGTTGGTCGCAGTTGAAGATGCTGTTGACGAAGATGAAGAAGATGGGGTTGTTGAATAAGGTGACGTCGTCATTGAATCATTTCTTGAATTAAGGGCTAATGGTTTTTTTGCAGGTGACACATTAAGACCAACTGAAATCTCACTATGGACTCCTTTGACCCCTTCTTGCGATTTCACTGCATTTTCAATTTTAACTTTTTCTTCCCTGGTATCCACCACCCCGCGCAAGTTAACTGTTCCGTTGTGCACATCAAAGGTCACATCGGGATAACCATGGGTAAGCCAGTTGCCCTCTAAAATGCTATGGATGTTTTTAGCAATTTCATCATCCATGATCGTTCTAGGAGTTTGCCTAAAATTAGGATCCTGAATTTTTTGTGAATTTTCATATTCGTTATTAGTTTGATCGCCCGGTGCGGCGGAAATTAAAACCGCAGAACTAAGGGTAAGAGTGATTAAGGCTTTTGATTTCATATTTTTCTCCTTACAAGGTTAAAATAATTACTCACCAATCTATCTCAGTATTTTCATTTTTCTTCAATAGTTTAATTTATTATCAATTGATGACTCGTCCTAAAAACACTTTAATCTCATGCTTACCCAGGGTTCGTACCAGTGGGATTTTGAAATCAGATAAGGTTTGTCCATCTAATTCCATATGGCTAACTCCTTTGCATACATGATGGGGATTGTGCACATAAATTTCGTAACATGCCTCGCCGTGCCGATAAGTTAAGGTAAATTGATCCCATGAAGAAGGGATGCATGGATTAAGTCTTAATATTTCCCCATTAAGCATAAAACCCATCACGTCTTCTAAAATCGTGCGATACATGAGGCTTGCAGAGCCAGTATACCAAGTCCATCCGCCTCTTCCTTCTTGCTGCGGTAAAGCATAAATATCCGCTGCTGTGACATAAGGTTCAACCCTATATTTGTAAACTTCTTCTAAGGTTTTTGTTCGATTGATAGGATTGATCATTTGCAATAAGTGCATGGCTTTATCTCCTTCGCCGCGCTTGGCAAAGGCCATGGCGACCCAGACGGCGGCATGAGTATATTGTCCTCCATTTTCGCGGACTCCAGGCGGGTAACCTCGGATGTAACCGGGATTTTCACCCGTTTTTTCAAATGGGGGGGTGAAAAGAAGAATGAGGCGGTTCACTTCATCAATGAGGTATTTTTCCACAGAATCCATGGCGGACTTAACGCGTTCATTGTCTTGGCCGTTGATGACTGCCCAGGATTGCGGCAGGGAATCAATTTTATCCTCGATATTTGCATGGGAACCAATAGGGGTGCCGTCGTCAAAAAATGCACGTAAATACCACGCCCCATCCCATGCTTTATCTTCTATGGCTTTTAAAAGATTATTGGCTTGATTCGTTAATTTTTCAGCCGCGTGATACTCTTGGTTTACTTTAAACCAGCAGCTAAATTCTTTGAGGATATAGATAATAAACCAAGCCAACCAAACACTTTCGCCTTTGCCCTTAGTGCCTACGAGATTCATTCCATCATTCCAATCCCCACCGCCAATCAAGGGCAGGCCATGAGGACCAAATGTCATGGATCTTTCAATTGCTTTCAAGCAATGTTCTTTGATTGTTCCCTTTGTTTCAGAGATGGTGGGAATGACGATGGCTTCATGCTCTTCCTCGTTTAAAAGGCGTCCTTCGATATAGTTAACTTCTTCGTTCATAATCGAATGGTCGCCTGTCACTTGAATATAATGAAGGACAACATAGGGCAGCCACAGGAGATCGTCCGAAATCTTGGTGCGCACTCCACTCCCTGTTTCAGCATGCCACCAATGCTGGACATCCCCTTCTATAAACTGCCTGCTTGCACTTTTGAGAATATGTGCCCGAGTGATTGCCGGATCAAGATAAACAAGCCCTGCAACATCTTGTAATTGATCTCTAAATCCATAGGCTCCTCCGGATTGGTAGAAAGCGGATCTGCCCCACATGCGGCAGCTAAGGTTTTGATAGGTAAGCCAACGGTTAAAAATCAAATTCAGGCTGCTTTCCGGTGTTTTAATTTGAACTTTATTGAAAAGTTCATCCCACCAATTTTTCACTTGATCCAAAGCAGTATGAGCTTTCTCCGCATTTAAATAACGGTTGCAAAGTTCTTTTGCCTTAGCAGGGTCACTGCATTCTCCTAGAACAATGACAATTTCAGAGGATTCGTTTGGGTAAAGCTCTATAGTCGTCTGAAGGGCAAAACAGGGATCCATCGCGACTCCGGTCCTTTCGGATAACTTGGATCGCTTTAAAGCATCAGGGGAACTTAAATGCTGATTTCGTCCGATAAATTCCTTTCGGTTACCGGTATAAGAGAGTGGCATGGGAGTGCAACTCAAAAAAGCGGTGTTATTGCCAAAAGAGGTCCTATAATAATTCGTGGCCATTAAAATTCTGTTTTCGTAGTTCCAGGAAGTTTCGATGTATCTTTGAGATTCTTCCCTTTCTTGACTTAAAACCAGCTCCACATAATTAAAGACACTTAATTTCCTTGTGCGGGATGAACGGTTAGTGAGTTTTAGAATTTGGATGCGCACGGGAGAATGCTCTTCATCCAATGGCACGAAAATGGTCATTACTTGCTCAATCGCATGGCTATTGTGCTCATAAGTACTATAACCATTTCCGTGCATTGCTCGATAGGCATCGTTTTCAAAGATTGGTGCTGCAGTGATCGTCCAAAATTTGCCATTTTCATCATCGCGTACATAGCATACATCTGTAATTGGATTTAAAGTGGCATCGTTGGACCAAGGCGTCAACCGGTTGGTTTGACTATTATGATGCCATGTCATCCCAAGGCCGTGTGCAGAAGTGAGGAATCCAAAATTTTTATTGCATATGACGTTTACCCATGGGGCTAGATTAGTCTTGTCATGTTCATAAAAAATAGCATATTCCTTGCCATCTTGAGTGAAACCTCCAAGGCCATTATAAAAGAGGAGTTCTAAAAATGGCAGGCTAGGAGAAGGCTCTTCGACATCCTGAGAGTTAATTTTCAATAAGGGTTGTGAGGCAGGAAGGTATCTTGGCATTGCCAAGAGCTGACTTAAGTTCCCTTTTTCCGCGACCAGAACAGCATGCGCGACAGTATAAATAAGCGTGAGATCTTCATTTGGAATTTTATCCGATTCAAGGATAAAAATTCCTCCATTCGTATTCAGGCCGGTATATTGAGCAAAAACTTGTGCCATGCGAATCAGGTGGTCATTAAGAGGCTTATCATAGCTTGTTTTTTCCTTGTTTAAAATGACAATATCCGCTTTCAATCCCCTAAGATTCCAAAATGCATGCGCTTGCAAAGCACTGTTGACTACATCACTGTTGAACAGATCCTCAATAACGACAAGCATGATGGGGTTATCTCCGGAAATGCCATAGGCCCATAATTTATTTTGACCAAACCGGTTGGCTTTCAAGATTTCGGAAGATGCCCTTAGTTGCTTATCAGGATAGATCATGAAATTGGCAAGGCGTTGGAATAGATGGGCCTCATCGTGGGTGATATGCAGGCGGCGAAGATCCAATTCAGCATGGGTCCATGCCATTTCCATTACCCTTTTAGAGGCATCGATGTTTTTATATTTGTTCATCAATCGGAGCGCTTCTTCTCGCGTATGTGCAAATCCCGTAATGAAGGAAATTTTTGCTTTTTTGCCCGCTTCAATCCTGATTTTTTTTCTTAGGGAAAACATAGGATCTAGAACGTAACCTTGAGTATTTGACAAAGCGCCGCTGAGCATTTCAGGATTTTCCAGCGATTTGTTCTGTCCGATAAAAAGATCGCGCCGGGTTTCATAAGAAAATGGAAGTAAACTTGGGGTATCCAGTGCCGCAATATGGAAACACCAGACCTCCCGATCTACATCCGAACGTTTTCGGCGGTGGGCGATTAAGCCTTCACAATCCACAACCGCCTCGGTTTGAATGAACATTTTAGAGAATGCCGGGTGTATGAGGTCTGCTTTATGATCTGCGAGGGCGATTTCTATATAGCTTGTGACCTCAAGCAAACGATAGCGCATTGCTTGATTAGTGAGGGTTATGCAGCGTATTTCTACGTTATCCTCAGGGGAAACAACAATTTCTGTAAAGGCTTCGATGCCTTGGTCTTTCTTTGTAATTTCAACCTTATGATTTGAAAAATTTACTGCATAGGAGGAACCTAGATTTGCTGTAGGATAACTGGCTGTACTAAAAAATAGATTGCGCTCCACATCTTTAACAAAAAAACCACAACCCCAGTTATCACATGTGGCATCCACCCTCCATCGAGTGATATCGAGGTTTTGGTATTTACTGTAACCGGAGCCGGAATTGGTCAACATGATGGAATAGTTGCCGTTGGAAAGGAGGTGGGAGACAGGGACAGGGGTCAGTGGTGATTCAAAGCGACTATTGCCTGCACTTCCGGCATTTAAGGCTAGTTTAGGGAAAACCTGTTCTTTAGATCTTCCTGGGACTTTTCCTTCAGAAATTTGAGGTCGTTCATAAAGAATTGATTCTAAAGATTTTACACGAGGATGGGCGTGAAAAAGCTCTTGTAAATAGCTTTTGTGTAAAAGATTGCAGATAGAGCTGATCGACATCCCTAGATGGTGGGCCATATACGTATGGATGATGATTCCTTGACGTCCATCCGGATTATATTCACTGGAATAATCGATCGCTTCAAAAAATCCATATGGTCCGCGCATTTCGGCTTTTTCATTCAACCTTTTTAGGTTTGCCACAGCTGCTTCAGGATCTATCATCAAGGCAAGTGCAGAAGAATAAGGTGTGATGACGAAATCGTTATCTAAACCCGTCTTTAATCCAAGTAAAGGAACACCGAAAGCTCGATATTGATAGATGTTGTGAATATCCAATCGACTGTAGGCCGATTCTGAAATACCCCATGGTATCCCCAGTTGCTTGCCATACGCTATTTGACATTTTACAGCAGTTTTGCATGCATAATCAAGGAGGGTGTTGCTGAAGTTTTTACACCAAATCATCGGCATCAAATATTCGAACATCGTTCCACCCCAAGACTGCACAACGATTGTACCGAAAGCCTCTGTTGTCGGCCTACCAAGGGTCCACCAATGTTCAAGCGGCACATCTCCTTTGGCAATCGCTATAAAACTAGCCAATCTAGCCTCGCTAGCTAATAGGTCGTAACAGGAACTATCCAACTTATGCTCTGAAACATTATATCCTATTGAAAATAGTTTGCGCTCTTCATTATAGAGAAAGGACAGATTCATTTCTGCGCTGATCTCATGCAATTCCTTCATGAGGAAGTCGGTGGCTTCGTAAAATTTTTCCGCATAAGAAAAGCTTTGATTGACTTGCTCAATAAATTCTTGGGCCCATGTATCTAATTCCGGATCGAGTTTGTTTGGCGGAAATGATTGAAGCCATCCAATAAAAGGAATTAAGCCTTCAATGTTGCGCGATAGTAAGTTTTGGAAGGTCGGAAATTCCCTCATGGCATTTTCTTTCCAATGCGTTCCTTCAGGATGCATGAGGATGATGCGCTTGGCTGCCGGTTGCTGGAAAAGCTTAATCCACGGCATAGTATTTCCCAGGCAATCCAAGACATCGCTGATCAATTTTTCTTGTTGGCGAAGCCAGTACAGAACTTCTTGGGGCTCTCCTGCAGCTTCAGCGGTAACAAGATATCTTTTAATAAAATCTTGAAAATCATGCACGTCGGATTTGAATTCAGCCGGCTTTGCCCTAAAGGATTTGGCCATATAATAGAGAGGATCCATATTAATGGCAGTTTTCTTTGACTGGCTTTTTCTAACAGTATTTTCAAGAATATTTAAATTATCATTAATGGCTGCAATGACGCTTTCAGCGTTTAAAATGGGTTCATTAAAAATTGCCTTGCATTTTTCTTCCACCGCCCAAAAAGAAGCTAGCAGATTTCCGGAATCGACGGTAGAAACATATTTTGGCATTAATGGAGCGATATTTTTTATATCATACCAATTCAGGAAATGACCTTCATAACGTTCCAGTGCATTCAAGGAAATGATTGTTTCGCTTAATCTTTGTACCAACGCAGTTACAGAAATATAACCTAACTTTTGAGCGCTAATTGCGCTCATCATGTAAAGACCGATATTTGTCGGAGAAGTGCGGTAAGCAATTTCCACTTTGAGCTTTTCCTGATAATTATCCGGAGGCAAGAAATGGGTATCTGTATTGACAAAGTCATCGAAATAACGCCATGTTTTCCGGGCAATCAAACGGATATAATTTTCCAAAGAACGACTGAGTTCTGAGGGAACATCTTCTCGATAAGGTTTGTTTAAAAAATGACAAGTCAAAGGCGACATTAACCATAAAATGGCAATAGGAATCTCTAACCGAATTCCTGGATAGGGGAAAAGAATAAAAAATACGATTAATAAAAAGGATAATCCGGATATAACGCCCAGCTGAATAAGACACTGTAAGTGATCCTTATTTGAAACCGTATCTGAAATAGACCATTGTAATAAGTTTTTTTTTGAAATGTATTGACGATATAAGGCTTGAAAAATAGCACTAGCATTAATCCAGGCTTGGTGGGGTAAAAAAGAGAAAGACAATAACGCTTTAATTAAATTCTTATAGTTTTCTTGGAAGAAGCCGGCAAATTTTATGGTAGAGGGGATCCAAGAAAAGTCAAGAAATCTTAAAGCGATTGGAATTGTCATGACAAAGGCAACAAGCAGCGTCCAAGGCAGGAATGAAGAGGTAAACCAGCTGATTAAAAAGATAGCCAGGGAAGCAATAGGGAGCACCGAGCGACGTAAATTGTCGAAAATTTTCCATCGATTTAATACAGAAAGGGGATTTTGTTGCCAGTCATTTTTATTGTTTAAAACGGAATAACCTAACCAATTGAGCAACTGCCAATCACCTCGCACCCACCGTTGCTGACGTTTGACATATAGGGCATAGGTTTCCGGAAATGAATCATAAAATTCAATGTCACTTGCAAAAGCTGTTCTGACGTAGGCTCCTTCCAGGAGATCGTGGCTTAAAATTTTGTTTTCCGGAAGGCGGTTTGAAAGGATGTCATGAAATTTTTTGTAATCGTATAACCCTTTGCCATGGTAGACACCTTCATCAAAAACATCCTGGTAGACATCAGAGATGGACTTTGCATAGGGATCAACGCCCGAAGGGTCAGAAAACAACTTTGAGAACCACGTAGAATTAGCGCATAAATAATTTGTGCTTACCCGCGGCTGTATAATGGTGTATCCGCGGATCAATTCTTTTCTGACAGGATCAAGATATCCGACATTTAATGGATGGGATAGGGTTTCTATAAGTCTTTTGACACTGTCTTTTGGAATCTGTGTATCGCTGTCGACAGTTAAAACGTAAGCGATGGAGCTAAGGTAAGAAGAATCTCCCTTATGCAAAAAATTGTCTAGATTGACCTCTTCACTGCCGCAAAGAAAACAATTTAAATTTTCGAGTTTACCCCTCTTTCTTTCCCAACCCATCCAGTAATTCTCTTGTTCGTTAAATTTTCTGTTACGATGGAAAAGATAAAATTTATTCTCAGGGTATTTTAGGTTTAAATACTCTATGCCTTCTTCTGCTTGTTTAAGGAGAACGCTATCTTCATGATGGTTTTCTTCCGGATTATCTGTGAAATCTGAAACAATTCCAAAAGCAATTTGAGGGTCAGTATTTGCCAGGTAATGGATTTCCAATTTTTCCAATTGATTTTGAATACTCTTCACCGAGCTAAGAAGGGTAGGGATCACAATGAGTGTTCGATAATTCTCCGGAACCCCTTCTTTGTAGTTCATTTTTGGTAACAGGTTTGGAGGGATGAAACGAACAATGGTGGAATTAATCAATTGAATCGCAATTTCACTGAAGGGAATTAAGCTAAGAATAAACATGCCAATACTCATCGGCCAGCTTAAAGGATTAAAAGGAAAGAAATAAGAAAATAGAAAAGCAAAGGCTATTGTATATAAGAGACAAGCAGACAAATAAAGAGCAGACCGGTGTTTTTTGCATGCGAGATAAAAGTTTTGAGAAGGCGTTGGTTGATAATTAATGGTTTGTTCTAGCGCAGCTTTCCCTTTATCTAAAAGATAATAGCCTACATGGCTTGTTAATGGGGACGATTCATGCGATGCCAGTGCTATTGCGTCATTAGCCACAGACTCTTCGCTAATTTTTTTAAGTTTTGCAAACTTTTCTACGGCATGCCGATATTTATCCTTTGTTTGAAAATCCATCTGTGCATATTTTTGAGCCGGATCTGTGCATAGGATTTTTTCTATGACACTCACTTCATTAAAAATTTCGCGCCAATTTATTTGTTCAAGCCTCCTTAAACTTGAGATGACATTAGCTATAGAGGTTTGATCCAGTGTTTGTTTAGCCTGCTCCACTTGAATGATATCATGGAGATTTTCTCCTACTTTGCGTTGCAGCCAACCGAAAATCACAGTATTTGCAGCTTCAGTGTCAGTCAGCTGGATCATTAGCTGATCCGCAAAATAACTGGTTGGGTGAGGCATTTCTTTTGAAAGGTTTGACAAGACAACATATAATTTTTCAGAATCAATTCTTGAAGCGTTCAGGATACGATTGGCCCAAAAATCAGCAGCTTGATTTTCTTTCACTCGATTCAAAATTTTTGTTGTTAGATTAACCAAGCATTCAATCAATCTTATTTTCAAAATTAAAGGAAATGCCCATAGTTCACCCATTGTTAGTCGCTTGTTTTCCTGATAAGCATTGAGAAAAAGAGTTATGTTTTCCGCCGTAATTCTACCATCCGAGGCAGCTATAATTCTTGAAACCAACGGATAAAGCGCTGGAGCCCCGACGTAAGGACCTGCTGAAATAAAAGGAAGCTCCGAAAAAAATACTTCCGGCAGATTTTTTTGAACATCCTGGAGGCTTTGTTTCACCGTATAGGAATTATCTAGTAGCCATTCTGCGGATAATTGGATGTTTTCATTGTACGAAGCAAAATTGTTTAATTGCTTATACGTTGTCTGATAATTTTTGCTTAAGTCGTTAACATGTTTTAAAAAACTCTGGCTGTATTTTTTCTGATATGAAACTGTAAAATTGCTTTTTGAAAGTCCTTTCGCTTGTTTTTCAAGTTCTTCATACGTTTCCGGTGCATGCGGAAGCATCTCTTTGCTGCGTATTTCTACCTGCAGTTTTTCATCGGTAAAGCTAAAAAATGTAATGGGTTCATCTTGAACTTTCTGAATGGATTTAATGAATTTGTCAAAATGTAGTTGTTCGCATTGGATGATTAGCAGTGTTTCGCCGCGCATCACTAAGTTTTTGTATTTTTGTATCAGAGGATCCCGTCTTTTTCCAAATTTTTCGTAACACATCCACAGTAAATTTACTAGTATAAAGCCAAATCCAACGAGAGTGGCAGCGATCCATGAATGATAAAAAAATCCGAAGGCCGTTAATAAGCAAGCGACGGTAAAAATTGTTTTGTTGCTTAACCAAAAGGGTTTTTGATACATTTTTTTGATGTTGTAGGTGGCATCATCAACGTTTTGAATTTGGATAATTTGCTTATGTGGAATTTGTTTAAATTTTCCCAAAAGATAATGGAGCGTCGTTGCCTTGCGCATGAAAGTTAGGATGATAGGATAGGACAAGGTTCCTCCAAATGGTATTTTTCATCACAATAGCATAAAAATTAAAATTTTAAACAACAATTTCGAGGTTGTTTATTCAGCCCTTACCCGATTTTTAGCTCTCAAAGCTTTTTCGCTAAAGTTGTCTGTGGACAATTCAACGCAGAGGACGCAAAGGCGCAAAGGAAGAAAAATAGTACCTATGTGCCTGCGCGCTTAGTACCTTCAGTTAGTCCGCTACGACATAGGTGCCTGGAACCGGACGCAGCTACGTTGCCTACCCTGTGAACATATACTATTTCTTCTTGTTTCCTTTGCGTCCTTTGCGACTTTGCGCCCTTTGCGTTGAATTATTTTAAATTCAATTTAGCGAAAAAGTTTAAAGAGCTAAATTGTTTAGGAGATTTCAAAATTGACGAAAAAGGCTTTATTTTTTAAGGTTACGGCCTCTTGAACTCCATTTTAGGTAAAGTATCCCTTATGTTAAAAAGTATGACAGCCTATGGCCGCGCCTGCATCATTACCCCTTTAGGACGATTCTCAGTTGAAATCCAATCGGTTAATCGAAAGCATTTGGAAATCAACACAGCGCTTCCTCAGGAGTTTTTGCGGTTTGACTCTGATCTTAAAAGATGGGTTTCTGCCAGGGTCGGAAGGGGTCAAGTTAATGTTAAAGTGAATGTGGCATTCGAAAAAACAAGCCCCCTCAATGTGATTCCAAATTTAGGTTTAGCGGCTCAAATGCAAAAAGCCTGGCGCGAACTGGCTAAAAGTCTAGAGATTGAAATCGATGATAAGGACTTAATCCAGGTCTTATTAAAATCGGAAGAAATATTACTTTTTGATGAGGACTTTCAGAATGAAGAGAAGTATAAGGAGGTTCTTCATCAAGCGGTGATTCAAGCTTTAGAGCAACTTGTTTTAATGAAAAATACAGAAGGGGAAACTCTCACGAAAGACATCTCGGCAAGAATAGCAATTTTAACCAAGGTGATTCGGCAAATAAACGAAAAAGCGCCGGGGGCTACGACACGTTATCGCGAAAAATTAAAAGAGCGATTGGATGAAGCCTTGGGAGCTAGTATTGAAAATGAGGAGCGCATTTTACGTGAAGTCTGCATCTATGCCGATAGAATTGATATCGCTGAAGAGATCACTCGCTTTGAATCTCATCTGATCCAAGTGCAACAATTGATGGATTTAGAAGGTCAGGCTGTCGGTAAAACTTTTGAATTTCTGATTCAAGAATTGAATCGCGAAATCAACACCATAGGTTCAAAATCATCCGATGTGGATGTTTCCAGAAATGTCATTGAAATTAAGACTGAGCTTGAACGTATTCGCGAACAAATTCAAAATATCGAGTAATTATGTCTCCAAATTTGTCAGGAAATGTATCTAAAGGACTTCTTTTTATATTGAGTGCGCCTGCCGGAACAGGGAAGACGACGCTCGTGCAATTGCTCACGCGTGATTCTCCTAACGTGGTGGCTAGCGTTTCTTATACGACCCGTAAGCCGCGCCCAGGGGAGATCGAAGGCATCCATTATAATTTTATCGACAAAGACGAATTTAATCATCGAATTCAGGCAGGGGATTTTTTGGAGCATGTAGAGCTTTATGATAATTTTTATGGCACATCAAAAGCATGGGTCGAAAGCAAGCTTTGCCAAGGTAAACATGTCATTTTAGTGATCGATACACAAGGCGCTGAGTTAGTGAAGCAAAAAACGCAAGTGATTTCAATTTTTGTGGCCCCACCTTCTCTTGATGAATTGGAAAAAAGATTGAGGTTGCGACGAACCGAATCTGATGAAATGATTGAAAAACGATTGAAATGGTCCAAGCGTGAGATCGAAGTTCAAAAGAAATATAATTATTTAATCATTAACGATGATTTATCGAGTGCCTATCAGGCGCTTCGAAGTATTCTTATTGCAGAAGAACATCGCGTTCGTTAAAATAGTTTGAGTCTGTAAATCGGAGGAAAATTCATGGAACATAAAGATCAGTCAAAACATAAAGATCAATTAACTAATGAAAAAATTAGAAAAAAATTCACTAGCCAGTTTGAATTAGTCAATTATGCAATCAAACTCGCCGAAAACATGATCCATACCGGTAGAGATCCTCGGGTAAAAATTGATTCACATAATCGTTCATTGCAAGTTCTTACCGAAATTCTCAGCGATAAAGACCGTTTTGATGAAATCATTATTCCTGATCCTGTCTTGTCCTCACAAGAAACTAGACGGTTTGAAGAACTAAATCCTCGTCATTCAGAAAAGGGAAATGATCGTAAAAAAAGCCGCAAAGTATTGGTGGACTAGTTTGTCCGTTTGGAGTGCGTGTGGCTCTGTCACCGCTTTTACGACGAGTC
>Ga0206928_1181_pt1 | contig 14160 bp, 9 predicted proteins | sample Alteio_BWOrgHeat_21_FD_152941 | JGI IMG/M metagenome (GOLD analysis project Ga0206928, IMG submission 152941) | Enriched cells from forest soil in Barre Woods Harvard Forest LTER site, Petersham, Massachusetts, United States -... | ecosystem: Environmental > Terrestrial > Soil > Temperate forest > O... | reverse complement strand
GTTGCGACCCGCGCCCCAGTACCACTCGTACTGGAAGTGGCCGGTAAAGTCCTGGGTAAAGTTGATGTCGGTTCCAGCGATCACCTGCGAGCGTCCGGCGATGAAGTTCTGGTTGGGTGACGGCGCGATGCCGGTCATGTCGTGCAGCAGGATGATCTGCGGCTTGAAGCTCCATCCGAAGATCACGTCGTTGTATTCCATCAGCGTGATCGAGCGCAGTCCCCAGGAGAAGCGTGTGGCGAAACCGGTGGTCTGCTGTGTTGGATTGATGTGCCGCGTGTCGGGCTGTCCATTCGGCGTACCGGTACCGTCTGCGCCGGGACCGTGGTGCGTATCGTAGGCAACGCCTGCTTCGATCTGCAGCTGATCGAGTGGCGGCAGGTTGTAGATCTGCGTGGCGCCTGCTTCGATGATCAACAGGATCTGGTCTGCGCCAAAGGGATTGCTGGAGAAGGCCTTGATGCCGGTGATATCAATCTGTCCAACCTTGAAGCGTTGATAACCACGGATCAGCTCATTGGCCTTGACCTCGTTGATACCGCGATATTTGGTCAGGAACCCAGGGAACGCACTGCCCGCGCCTGGCAAGGTAATCACTGGAGGAATCGGCAGGCTGGGAATACCCAGGCCCGAGGCCAGCGTCGTCAGATCCTGGTCCTGTGCCGGCAGCGCCGGCTGCAATCCGGCGAACACCACGTCACTGATCTGCACCTGCAAGGGCAGATTCTGGCGATAAGCATATTCACCCGACACCGCCCACGAGCCGATGTTGGTGTTGAAACTCAGGCCGAGCATGTGGATGTTCTCGGGATAATCGAGGAACACTTTCACCGTATCGATCGGCGCGGGCTCCAGCGGTGCCAGCCCCACGATTCCAAGGTTCTGCTGCAGGGCCGCGGTCGCACTGCCATTGAAGCCATGGCAATCGACGAGCGCTGCTGCTGCGTTGGCCGAATGCCGCGCGCAGGAATCGTTGGCAGCAAACAGGCTCGCGTAGGGCAACCGGCTGTGATAATTCAAGTAGTAGAAGCCCAGTTCGGTGCCGCCATTCAACCAGTCCGCGTTGTAGCCCAGCTTGATGCCGTACTGGCCGCTGTTCTTCGGGTCACCAAAATGATCCGGCAGCAGACGCGTGCTGAACGATGTTGAAGAAATCAGGCCGAGGATCGACGTTGGCGAAGCCAGCGACGGCTTCGCAGGCGTGGCGCGTTGATGCGGATCTTCCGGGAATGCGCCGAGGCTGATCATCGCGTACTGGCCTCCGCCCGCGATGTCGCTGCTGGAGAAGAAGCTGCCGGAAGCGTCCGGCTGCACCGGCTTCCAGCCAAACTGGTACAGCAGGTCCATGCTCAATCCTTCGGCGACGTCAAACGACAACAGCCCTAATGGCACCGGCTGGAACAGCTGGTTGATCTGAGCACCGGGCATGTGCAGGAAGGCGCTGTTCGGCGGGCTGATCTCGTTGAGGCTGTTGACCGCGACCAGCGTGCTCTCACCCCAGCGGATGTTCTGCTGTCCGACCGACAACACGCCGTTGTGGCCTGCCAGCGAGAAGTTGTATTGGCCGTAGGCTTCCATCAGGCGCACGTTGCGCGCGAACACGCCCATCTCATCGTTGTTGCGTTCGCTACGCGACGGCTGGTACAGCGTGTTGGTGTGACGCTCCTGTCGACGAAAGTTGGCGGGATCGAAATAGCCGATGCCGCGCACGCGCACCAGGAAGTCGTCGTAGCTGACCTTCAGGTCCGAGTCGAGCATCAATGTCGCTGCGACGATGCTGTGATTGTCGTAGTTGAGATCGCCGTTGTCGCCATTGATGCCGAAGTACGCGCCCTTGGCATTGACCAGTCGCTGGTTCGGCGCCGGATCATGGTCGAAGGAGATGCAATCGTCCGGCACGCAGAGATTCTGCTGACCAGGAATGTTGAGCTTTCCGATCAGATCATAGTTGCGATCTTGCATGCGAATCATCGCGCCTGCGGATGCGCGACTGTTGAGCGACAGCCCAATATCGTTCCACTTCCCATCCCAGGCATGGGCCTGTCCGCCGAACAGCAGCAATCCGGCGATGATCCATCGCATGTTGCGCATAGCACTCTCCTCTTTCCGCACCGTCTGGCCGCCGTGGTCCGGTGGCTCTATTTGATTTGTTAACGCCGCACTCTGTCCGGCGTTTACCGCTTGCGGATTGATTCAATCCGGCGGTGGAAATCCTCGACCTTGGTTTCGGTCTGCGCTTCCAGCGCGATGCCCGCGCTGTTGAGAAATCCGGCAAGCATCTGGTAGTGCCCGATCAGGATGACGATCTCGATCAGCTTCTTTTCGTCGTAGTGCGCCGACAGCTGCTGCCACGTCGTCGCGGCAATGATCTGGCCACGGAAGAGATCGTCACAAGCCTGCATCTGCGCGCGATCGCGTGGATCATCGAACGCTGCCGGCCCCTGCGAGACGCGAACAATATCCTCATCGCTGACGCCGACGCGCAGTGCAATATCGACGTGCTGCCCCCACTCGTAGCGGCTGCGGCAATTCCATGCCGTGCGCAGGATGATCTTCTCGCGATCACGCGCAGGCAGTCGCCCGCCTGGCATCAAACGTGAGGCGAAGAACAGCCAAGCCCAGAACAGCCGGCTGTTGATGTGGAAGACCGAGAACACGTCCGGCACCTGTGCGCGTCCGAAGAAGCGTGACGCGACCGACACGCCACGAAACAGCAGGCCACGACGCGAGGGCGGCGGCGCAGGCAGGCGCGTAGTTTCCGCACGGATCCAGCCACCTTCGGGTTCGAGTTCGCCAATGCTCATGCGGAAGCACTCTTGTGCTGTTTGCGATATTCGCCCGGGGTCAGGCTCGTGCTCTGCTTGAACCAGCGCAGGAAAGCCTGGTGCGACTGGAAGCCCAGATGCTCTGCGATCTGGTTGATCGAGTCTTCACTTTCAAGCAGGTTTTTCTGCGCGATCTCGAGGCGCACTTCATCCAGCAACTCGCGATAACCCGTGCCCAGCTCTTCGAGCTTGCGATGCAGGCTGCGGCTGCTGACGCCCAACTGCTGCGCCACCATCTCCTTGCTGGGAACACCGTCGATGATCATCGCGCTGATCAGGTGGCGCACCTGCTCTGTCAATGACGCCGCCTGCTCGCGCTGTTTCAACAAGGTCTGCGCATGACGCTCGATGACTTCGCGCATGAAGGCATCGCCGTGGCGCATGCGCGTATTCAGCACGCTGGCGGGCACGATCACCGCAGAGACTGGCTTGTCGAAATGCACCGGGCATTTGAAGAATTCGAAATACTCGCGCGCGAGCTCCGCATCATCCGGACGCGAGTGCGCGAAGTGCACGGCGGTGAGCAGATGCTTCTGCTCAGGCATCAGCAATCGCGAAAGCACGGAGATGGCGCCCAGCACGTACTCCGTCGCCTGCCGACGCAGTTGCGGGCTGCCCGCGAGGCATTCCCAACGCAGATGCACCGCACCGGGCTCGTGCGACACCGAGGTCTTGCCGATGTTGCTGAGGAAACCGTTGTAGCGCGTCATCACGTCGAGCACATCGGCAAACGAAGTCGCGGTCTGCAGGATGTAACCGACGGCGCCGAATGTCGCGGGCTGGATCGCATGCGCCATGTGCAGGCCCATCAGCGGATCGCCATAGCGCTCGGTGACCCCCGACAGGATTGACTCGATGGCCGACAGCGGCACCAGACCGTCTGCATCCGCTAGGCGTGCCCGCGCCAAGCCCGCTTCGCTGAGCAATTCGTCGACGCGCACACCTGCCGCATCACCACGCGCAATCATGTGCTGCAGATGGCGTGCAGAGACCCAACCAGTGGCGAGACTTTTTGCAGGTTCGGACATCGGTCTTGTCGGTGGCGAAATCGGTGATTGGTTCGTTTTATTATCCTGTCACAGCATCAGCCAGAAAATGTGCGCTGGCTCGAATAGGCACGCCGACTGGCCGATTCAGAAACTATCCGGCCTTCCCGCCGGCCCCTAACATGGCTTCACCGCTCCGGTCCGGCGCGGTTGCCCCCGGCCCCGGCCGGTTTTTCCTGCGGCCTCAGTGGGTTCCATCATGAGCATCAAAAGCCTCAACAACAAGAAGTGCTTCATCACCGGTGCCGCCAGCGGCATCGGCCGGGCCACGGCCATTGCGGCCGCGGCCGAGGGGGCCGAGCTGTTCCTGACTGATATCAACACCGCCGGGCTCGAATCCGTCGTCACTGAAATCCGCAGCACCGGGGGCAAGATTTCCCTGGCCCGGGCAATGGATATCGCTGACCACGAAGCCGTGAAGCGCCTCGCCGACGAAATCCACGCCGCACACGGCAGCATGGATGTGCTGATGAACATCGCTGGTATCTCGATCTGGGGTACGGTCGAACAGCTCGCACACGAACACTGGCGCCGCGCGGTCGACATCAACCTGATGGGCCCGATCCACGTCATGGAATATTTCCTGCCCGAGATGATCCGCGCCAAGCGTGGCGGCCATCTGGTCAACGTGTCCTCCGCAGCAGGTCTATTCGGCCTGCCCTGGCACGCCGCCTACAGCGCCAGCAAATTCGGACTGCGCGGCGTTTCGGAAGTGATGCGTTTTGATCTGCGCCGCCACCGCATTGGCGTGAGCCTTGTATGCCCCGGCGGTGTCGATACCGGCCTGGTGCAGACGCTGGAGATTCCCGGCATCGACCAGCAGGATCCCGGATTCAACCTGCTGCGCCGTCGTTTCCAGAAACACGCGAAGAGCCCAGCGCAGGCCGCGCAATCAATCCTCAAGGGCATCAAGGCCAATCGCTATATGGTGTTCACTTCAATGGACGTGCGCGTCGGCTACTGGTTCCAGCGCAAGTTCGCATTTCCCTACGAAGTGGTGATGCGGGTGGCCAATCACTACATGAACGTGCTGGTCAGCCCGAAGCGGATTCGCGCGACTTGAAACTGTTCTCAAGCACAAACAAAAAGGCCCGCTTTCGCGGGCTTTTTTGCTGAAGATTTTCGGAGACTAGGACTCGAATATATAATTTAATATATTGATTTTAAATTAATTAAATTTATAAGATTAAAAATTAATACCCTTTTTAATACCCAATTCTTTCAGACTGCAACTGCCCGCTCAATAAAGTCCGTATTTCTCAGGCCATGCCGACCGCCGATCTTAGAAGGCGACGGCTACATGGCAAGTAATCGAATCACAGTCAGCCGACAACTAGAATGGGCCGGGCCAAATCAATAGTGCAGCTTTTAAAAGCTCTTCACCACGCTCAGTAATCGCTGCTTCATTCCAATCACTTCTCTGCATAAGGGCCCGATTGAGTTGGAGGTGCGAATGCTCAAACAGCGCCTTACGCTTCGCATCAAATGCCTGATTCTGCAATGACCTGTTCACCCCGTAGTGCACAAGGGTCAAGTTACCAATCCGCGGAACGGCATCCTTTCGTTTCAGAATTGCCTCAACTTTAGGATCAAGCCCTTCACCGACAAATCTCATTAGGTCGGCAGCAACAACTTGATCTTGAGCGACAGTTGACCCATCGGATAGAGGCCAGTAGCTATACCAAGACTGCGGCATGATGTGGTCAATATCGAGTACATCCAACGAAAGAAGTACACGTTCTTCTGTTTTCTCTGAGCGCATCGCGGTCTCCAATCTATGAAAGATCGCACGCAGCTTTGCCGGATCGAGATTTCCCGGATAAATAGCTGAAGTCAGCCAGTTGAGTCGAAACTCTTCATCGGTAGGCCATCGCGAAGCATCTCCCGACAGCGCGACAAGAGCCGTCCGAAACGATTTGGCGCTCAGATCAGATTCAATCAGCCGCTTTAGCTGTTGAGTAAAAACTTTATTGTAGTTTTTCTTAGACAGACCACAAACCGCTCGGCGTACCAAATACGATTCAATACAACTATAAATCTCTTGTCGCTCACTGATTGGAAGCGTTGACGATTCGGTTCTAAGCGCCAACGCATGCGTCGGCGACGCATCCCAGACCGCGATTCTGCGCCCAAAAACCGCAATCGGCTCATCGCCAATTCCTGTGACCAGCGCCCTGTAATGCTCGCCATACCGGTTGAGCATCTCTAACTGTGACCTAGCAGTTCCTAAGCTAGGCACGCTATCCACGAAGCGACGATACCCAGCATAAAGCCGTCCGACATCAAGCTCATCCCCGGTTTGTGCTTGAACGGCACTTTGCACGAACCACTCAAGCCGTGGCCGATTCAATCGCCCTCTAGATTGAGGCTCTGACCACAACGGCCCTTCAAATTGGCTCCACAAACTACTGTAAAGATCGTCCGCGTCCGTACCAGCACGCATAAAAATAAAATTCCTGATCAAGTCCGTCGCGTGCAGTTGAGCACCGTGCCCATTTAATGTTTCGAAAATTACCTGAGCGTCATCATCCTCGCCCAGTGAAATGCATACGATAGACAAATCAGTCAGCACTGCAGATGCGAGTGACATTGCCCGAGTAGCCGTGTCGTTCGCAGAGCCGTCCCGCATCCAGCCCAGCATCGATTCATAAAAATAAACGATAGCCTCAAGCGCAGGGGGATGAGTTACGCCAATTTTTTTTAGCCCACCCACTTGGGTAAAACTGGCAGGGAATCTCAAACGCAGTTCAGCCATCGAAACTGCCGTCATAGCCTGCTCATATTGCCTACGGTCGCGGAAGGTTGGCCAAAGTTTGAACCGTTCTACCGCCTCTTCCTCCATGGTTTCAGGATTGGAATTATTAAGACAGGTTTCAATCAAAGGCAGAAGCTTCTCTTGTTGCACTGCACGCAAACCATGGATTAACGCAGTCAGAACGTACTGAAGTGTCGTCAGACGTTGCTGCCCATCTATGATGTGGTGGCGCTCTACACCTAGCAATCCAGCCTTCTTTTGAGGCTCCAGAACTACCGCCCCCATAAAGTGAGGAACGGCTTTATTGTTCTCCAACCGCGCATCAGCCCTATCACGGATGTCCTCCCAAAGACGGCCCCATTGGTCTTCTCGATTCCATACATAGGGCCTCTGATAGAAAGGAACTCGATACTGTCGTCGATCTTGAAATATTTGCTGGACGGTAAAGGTTTTTGAATCCATTTTAGTGACTATCCCCCAATGCTTTTGTTATACGTTGCAGAGCCAATCTGCGTTAATGATAGCGTTTCGATCGGCTCACAACTAAATATCGACCGACAATTCCTACGGGATATGAACCCATGGCCGCTCTCGATCACTTGCGCCACATCGACAACCTCCGCATGGCATGGCGTTGGATTCGCTCAAATCCCGATGCCAGTTATAAATCGTACTTCCGTCCGCTCTATCAACAATTTGCCGTTGCTGAGGAAGCCCTATTGGCTGACCTAGCCGATAGACTGCGAAGAGGAATTTACGAGCCTGAACCCTCAACAAAAGTCTTCTTTCCAAAAGCATCCGGCATCTTAAGACCTTACTCTCTCCTAAGTGTGGAAGACCAGATTGTCTACCAAGCGGCAACCAATCTGATTGCTGAAAAGTTATCTCCGAGAGTTCGGCAACGCTATTTCAAACAGGTTTTCGGACACCTATATGCCGGAAAAAACTCTATGTGGTTTTACCGCAAATGGAGCGACGGCTACAAAGCATTCAACGATGTTACTCGCGAGGCAGTTCAAGACGGACTCACGTATACCGCAAGCTTTGATTTGACGGCGTGTTACGACAGCCTCGACCATGGCGTTCTATGTCATTTTCTTAAGAAGCTTGGATTTGACCCCGAGTTCTGCGCAACATTTTCGACGTGGCTCGAACAGTGGACAGCCACTGACATGGGCATCTTCCATCATCATGGTATTCCGCAGGGGCCACTTTCATCCGGACTACTATCTGAAGTCGTACTTTCACATTTCGACGATATAAAAATGAGGGGCGTCGACTTTCGGTACTTCCGTTACGTTGACGACATCCGCCTCTTCGCTGGTGACGAGCTTAGCCTTCGGCGACTGCTAGTTACCCTTGACCTTTTCAGCAAAGACATTGGCCTTTTCCCTCAGAGCAGCAAGATCAGCATTCATAAGGTTCGAAATATAGAAGATGAATTGAAGTCCATCTCGAACCCTCCTGAGACTGCGATTAAGCGGAGCTTTGTAAATCAGCAGAAACTTTTCAATCGAATAAAAGAGCTTACGCCGAGAAACCGCATCACTGACGCTACACGATTCAAGTATCTCCTAGCACACGCCATTCCTTCAGCTCCATTAACTGCTCGACTGTGGAAAATACTTGACCACCATCCTGAAATTTATCGAAGCGTCTGTAACTACCTACGGCGCTATAAAACAACAATACCGAGAGTTCCGGCTATAGAAATCGTTGCCATCATCAAAAGTAACGTTCTCTATCAGTCTGTCCGCGCGGAGTTTGTGGCTGCTGTTGATGGGCGACTACCCAAAGCTCAAGACATAGCTCTTGCCAAATTCCTGAAGACGCTTTGGCTCCCTCGCTCCATGCAAGCGGATGCTCAAGCGGCCATAGGTAGTTATCTGATTCGAGCGAACCGCCTGTCTTCTGCACAGATCGTTTATGCCTGTAAATCTGCTCCATCATGGTGGACGCGCACGATGCTAATAAACGCATGCACAGGCCATTCATTAAGCGGAGCAGCCTTGAACAACATAATTTATACAGGTGTGCAAGATCCCGGCAAAGCACCAGCGCTAGCATCAAGCTGGAAAGGTTATCAACTGAGTCATATTCCTTCCGGAAGGAGGCGAAACTGGAATAGAGCTGCGGAACTTCTTTTACGAGAAGTCGGAGCGATTCAAAGGTCTACGGCGGCCTACTGCGGCATCGTTCATTGTCTGAATAAATTGGACAATCGCATCGCATCAGCAAACTGGAAAAAACTTTTTGGCCCCCGCTATAAACAAGCTGAAAAACAAATCGTCGAAGTCGTCGCAGCGTCTAGCGTCAACATAACAAATTTTGTAAATCTACTAGACGTGTTCAATGACCTCCTAATTGACGCCGTCTTTCAAGTAGATGGAACCATCGGCAACTACGTCCTAGGTAAAATTGGAAGCGCTCTAAATCCCAACTCGCGTTTTTCCACAAAATATCCTGCTTTATTCTTGCTTGCCAACGAAGTGCATGATCGGCGCTATCAGAGCATGGCTTCTCACCCTCTCATTAAGCGATCAGGAACTCCAACCAAGAAAATAAACTTCCGTTTTCTGAGCACTGCTAAGCGCTTACTATCCAATGCAGTAAACGAATTACGATTGGCGGGCTTTTCTTGATGAAAATTTAGTATCAATTACAATTTCGAACCCAATTCTCTTGCTAGCATCTGTAATAAGTCATGCTTGCTCAGACCACCTACTGAATCAGTTACGCCCAAGTTTTTGATAATTTCCCCTTGCCGGGCAACTGCCACTTGGCCGTAACTATAAAATGTTGTCAGTACCCCTTCATGCCCGAGGTTCTGGCTCCAAGCCTTAAATGCCTCTGGTGATTGGCAAATCTTCTCCCCAAGCTGGACCAAAGTAGTTCGCAGGCTATGTGGATGGAAGTAAGGAAGACCGGAGGCAGGGAACGCCTCTTGAAATACCCCGCGTATCGGCGACGTTCCTGCCCAGTGAGCACGCTCTAGCTCGACGTGCTCAAACCGCCGCCCCTCATTGATAGTCATGGCCGTCTTCGGAAATACCGGATCATCATTCCCCCACAGCTTTTCTCGGCGCAGGTAATCCACCCAATTCACCACGATCTGACGAATGTCATCGCCTACCGGGAAAAAGTAAGAAATAAATGTTTTGCTGAACTTCGTCTCAACCTGCCGAGCGTCCTGATAGAAGCTGTTGTCCGTAAGATTTATGTGCTTCAATTTGACGGACGCTACTGCCTTAATGCGCGCACCCGTCAACAAAATGAATGCAACCAACGCACGGTTGCGGCGCTCTATCTCGGTAACGTTAGGCATAGTTAAGATGACATGCCGCACCTGCTCCAACGTTGGTGCCAGACGTTGGCGTCGCGCGGTAGCAATGCGCGCATCTTTCTCAGAGACATTGAAATAATCTGCATCGGAATACTGCAACCTCGACTTATAACCGGGCTGTCCAGCTAGCCAATGAAAAAAGCATTTTAGCTGAGACAAAGTAGAGTGCAGCGTTGCCTTACTTAGCTTTCCACCTGTGACCTTACTGTCTTGGTCAGCCAGTTTTCGCTTAAAGGCAATGGCCTGTTGCTGATGGAAAAACTTGAAATCACGATGCTGGGTTTCGATCTCAAACCGAGCTAGCGCCTTAGCGACCGCGTCTACCGATGCGTCGCTCTGCCTCTTAGCCTCCTTCAAATAGCTGAAATATTCACGCTTAATACGCTCATTACTTGGGCTGTGTTTTGACATGGTCGTTTGTTCCTTACTTTAAGTCACTGTTCACGGAGGGCTGAATGCTCTCGTCTATGTGCTGCAGTGGGTTCGGCAACGTGATGTCCAAACTTCCACGAATTGTGTTCAGTTTTTCCAAACTAACCCGTCTGTTCATCATGCAACCGCAAGAAGGACACAAGCCCATCAAATTCCCGCCACCCTGCGTTAACTGCTGATAGTCCGCGATGCCGAGATCGGGAACTTGAGGCACACGACAGCGCATGCAATACATCTCGCCGGGCGCACAGGGTCGTTTATTTTTCGCGCGCTTTTGAATCAAGAATGCTGAGAGGGCCGCCCCGAGAATCAACACTGGACGGCGCGCATCGCAAGTGGGCAGCCCGCTCTTGATCCATGCACGGACGGTATTGCGATGGATGCCATATAAGGCGGCCACTTCCTCAACCGTGTAGTTCCGGTGAATCTTAGCCAGCCGGGGGTTGGGCAATCGCTGAGACACCGCGGCTAGCCCAAATTACGACTGGCCTCAATGCGGCATTGCAACCATGCAGACACCTCATGCTCCAGCCAGCCAATTGCCGCACCGTAGCCCAAGCGAATGGGCTTCGGGAACGTCGGATCATAGCGCGGCGAATCAGGGTTGATACGGTCGTAGATAGTTGACCGGGAAAGGCGTACGCGCGCTTCGAGGTCGCGACGGCGAAGGATATGCACTACTTGGGACGAATGGGTCATGGTCGGCTCCGATTGAATTTGCCGACGCCATTGTTATTGCACAAGCCTTCTGGGAACAGCCGCCTTACCAGCTAGATGCAGGTCATGCGCGCACGACCTACGCTTTGCGCGCAGGCCGTCCATTTAACTTCGCCCATTCCCCAATCCAGTCCCGGGCAGTACGCACAGCAACAGGGACAAGCTTTCCGCCGCCCGCAATAGCTTCTGCCGCCTTATCCATACTTGGGTACTCTTGGAGATGCTCTTTGCACCACTCAAAGACATCGGATTTCATCGCACGATTTTCCGCATGCCTTGCAATGGCGGCCTTGCTGGCATTCACTGAAATTGTCTTTATCGCCTTTTGAGTTGCCAACTCATCTGTGTCGCGCTGCGCAGCCAAAAGCATGTCCGTCTTTGCTCGCTCTGCCTTCAGCTCATTTGCCAAGCGCGTAATACTAAACCCGAGCACATCCACAAATTGCAGCCGCTCGGCCCAGCAAATAGCCTCCATACTTGAGACAGCAGATTCCCCAGCCAAAGAAAGGCGTATCTCTGGTGAATTGTATAGGGGGAGTTTTCGAAGCGATTCTTCGAGCTGACGCATCTGATCGGTGAGATGGTCATCGTGAGTCCGTATGTCTCGATGCCTTATGATGCAGTCAGCAAGATGCCACAATGAGAGTACTGCAAAGTACTCATACTGCTTGGCATTTGGAAAATCAGCATCATCTTCAATAACGTAGCTATCTATGCATTCGCTGAGCGCTTCAAAGCTAGAGGTATTCTCTCTGCTGGGAATAAATGGCGCTGGTTCGTCTGCCCCACTTGGCCAGTTATCCAGAAGTTCGTTGACACCTTTCTCGTTTCGATCTTCGTATCTCAAATAACCCAATTCATAACTCCCCTTTTCGAGAATTTGGCGAACTAGGATGTCTTTAGCGTTATCAAAATATTCATCAATGAACCAATCTATGGTGCTAGCAGCACTCTTGATTTGATCAAGTGACCGCCCTCGAAGAATCTTTCTGGCTCGATACGCAATACTAGGGAGTTGCGAGAAAGGATACTCGGGCAATTCCTCATTGATGGGATCGAAGAAATCGAACTGCCGATAGTAGCCGGAAGATCTCATTGGATTACGCCTCAGCCGCAGACAATTCCTTCAGCGGCGGAAGCGTTCTGACAATTCTCACTGTTTCCATGCTCACAGTGACAATACGCAGCAGCAATTCCAATGGGTAGCGCGGATTGTTTGCTGTTTCCGTTGCCCACGCGTTGGCGTCACTGACTATGCCGCTGTCTTTGTCCGCCTTCACACACTGACGCTCGACTACCCAATCAATTGCTGACTTACTATTAATCACATATTCGTAGGCTTCCAGTGGAATGCCGGAGACGGTGATGCGCGCGTTATAGATCACCGTAGTCAAATCTTTCTCTTTTCCGCTCTTGCCATAACGCATCTTTTCGACGCGGTAGTCAGCATCCGTCAACGGCTTCCCGCCATGCTCAATCTTAGCGCCCGCGTACATTGGAGCAGTTTCGTAATTCAGATGCAGCCCAGCCAGCGCGCGACCAGCTCGACTAAAGGTCCAGAAATCCTCCACCTTCTGAACACGGGGAATACGAGGCAGCTCCTTGCTTAGATTGTCCGCATAGCTCTCCCGATAATCGAGAGAATGCAGCAGGCCGTAAATGTAATAGAACACATCTTCCTTATCGATCGCCTCGCCAACGTAAGCGGCTTGGAAATGTGCCAGTCCTTCGTCGGTAATTGCGTGGCGACGTTTGCGTGCCAATGGCGCGGTCCTTTCCGCAACAAATAGTCCGGCCTGTCTCGGATTTTCGTCCGACTCTTCGCTAGGCTCTTCAAACAGATAGAGGGGAAAACACTGAATCCCACCGTCAGGCTGATCCGAAACCACGCAATCTGTTATTGAGACAAAGTGCCCATCGCCCTTCCAGTTACCCTTTACAAGAATTGCAACGTTCCCTGCCCCTTGTTGAGGAAAGAAACGAGGCATCTGCAATGTCATTTCGCAGAAATGTTGATCCAGATACAGCCATTGCTTCGTAAACGGTCGATACAGGCTGGGTATTCCAGCGTCCGGCTGAAATAAAAATGTCCGGCCCTTCGAAAGCTCCTGCTTAAGTCCTCTTGTCCAGCTAATTTTTGTTGGATCAGTATCAATAAAGCCATCTGCTTTAATTATCCGATCATCTCTAGATAAATCCGGGTAGGCGTCGCGAAACCGGGATACTTCTGTATTGTAGAAATCAACCATTCGCTTCATATTCCCCTGAAGAGAGCTTTTAGAACAGTTGTATCCCCACGCATCCCGCCCCGTTTGTAAGCCTCTAGAGTACTTTTGAAAGAGTTTTGGCCCATCACCTTTTGCGCCCATCGGCATGAACGCACCAAACTTGTCATCGCGCTGCTTAAGCCAATCACCGTGGGCATCTGGCGTAACGGCGTGCCAGCCCCTTGCCGCGCTGATCCCGGCAATGCTGAAGTAGGCGCTAATCTTCTCCAATTTTTCTTCGCGGCTCAGGTAATCGCCAATGTCGTGAAAGTAAATTTGTCCGCGTGCGGTCGCACTCGGGTTTTTGACCAACAAAGAGATAGCAATTGGAGCGCGGCTACCGCTACCAAAAATCTTGCCGCCTTCCTTGCGCGACAACTCACCAGATGTACGCTGATTGCCACGCAAGTGAAAAACGTAGATGCTGCTAAATTCTTCTGACAAACATTTTCGCAAACCATCAGCGGTAGTAGCGTCTAAGAAGCCCGCGTTCGTGACGAACCCTATAACTCCACTCGTCCCAATTCGGTCGCTGGCCCATCGAATGGCGCGAATATAGCTGTCGTACAGTGAATTCTTCAGCGTCGCGGTGGATCTTTCCGCATAGCTGTCGCGTATGCGAGCGTCAAGATGTGGATAAATGACATTTTCATTGTTGTCGTTTGCGCTGTTCTGTCCAGCCGAATACGGTGGATTACCCAATATCACTCGAATGTCTAGTTTCTTCTGCCTCTTGCGTCGCTGACTGTTGTCCACAAGCAATGCGTCTACAAGA
>Ga0206928_1178_pt1 | contig 14272 bp, 14 predicted proteins | sample Alteio_BWOrgHeat_21_FD_152941 | JGI IMG/M metagenome (GOLD analysis project Ga0206928, IMG submission 152941) | Enriched cells from forest soil in Barre Woods Harvard Forest LTER site, Petersham, Massachusetts, United States -... | ecosystem: Environmental > Terrestrial > Soil > Temperate forest >... | reverse complement strand
TGGCAATGCCAGGCACCTATGTCGTAATGGACTAATCGAAGGTGCTAAGCGCGTAGGGATATAGGTGCCTGGCATTGCTATGTTGACAATCTTCCCCTCATTCAATTTCAACATCGCACTACTGAAGATTGTTGACATGGCAGTGCCTGGAACCGGCCGCAGCTACGTTGCCTACCCCCGTGAACACATACTCTTCCAGCAATCCATTTATTTGTGCTTCCGTAAATTTATTTACACTTATGCAATTGTCTCATGTCGTCCATTGCTTGCACTCCAGCAGCCAGCGCCATCTATCGTTTGATAGCATTAACAAGCTCTTCCGCATAGAGGGCATGATAAAGCAATCCTTTGGATCCCATGCCTGTCAATACCCACGTTTTTGCATTGATTTGCGCGAGAAGAGGCTGATGCCTCGGTGCAGAAGCCCTAATCCCTGCACGGCAGCCTAAAACCAACCCGGAATTCATTGCCGGCAAGAACGCTTGCAGTTTTGGCATGATTTCATGCAATGCGGAATCCAGTTCCGGAAGTTCACTTGTAAAATGCCTTTCGTAAGTAGCTCCTGCTATACACTTATTTCCTTCCGGCTGCATGATTAAATAAGCTTGCGAAGCAATAGGCAATATTGGAGCAGGAATGTTATCAGGCCAATTAAGGTCTAAGACTTGGCCTTTGATAGGTGTTACCTTAAGAGAATTTAATTCTGGCAAAGATTTTACCGCAGCGCCCATGGTTACAATAATTATGTCATAATCATTTAATTCAACAAGTGTTTGGATTTTCTTTTTTTCAAAGGAAACACCGGCACGCGCACAGGCATTCCACAACCCTTCCAAATATTTTTCACAATCGATAACCAATGCTGTATCAATATAAATGCCTGGATGATTTTGCAAGATATTCAACCTTTGACAACATTCTTTAGTAGAAAGCCAATGCACGTCTGAATACAAAGAGGCAACATGGGAAAAATCAGCTTTTTGTTTTTCAGTTACAGCTAAACGGATAAGTCCTTTATTGATCACAATAGGGGATTCAACATTTTGTTTCGCAATCTCCAGTAATTTAAGGGTCGCAGCCAAACCCTCATCTGCACGGATATTTTTTTTGGCTTGAGATCCGGCATAAGCATGGAGTAATCCGGCAGCAACCCCGGAAGCACCTTTTCCAATTCCTAAGGAATCAATGAGTGTAATCTTGTTGCCGGATCCATTTTGCAATAAATTCCATGCAGTTGCTAACCCGCAAAATCCTGCACCAACAACCGCTATTTTCATTTGTTAACTTCCCTCTCACTTTTAATTGCACCCATTTGCAATACTTATACATCTTGCAATTGTGTAATAAATGCAAGTAATGATACAATAAAAGAATTCAAGGAGGTGCTCTATGGCTGCACAACATCATAAAGTCAGAGTAGTTATTGATTGCTCAGTAGAAGAAAGAGCGTATATTAAAATGCTGGCTGCACGTAAACATATGACTATCAGTGAATATTTTCTTTCCATGACAAAAGAGGAATTCACGGGTAAATCTAAAAAATCTAAAGTCCCCAACAAAGCAACATTAGCAGCCCATCAAGAAGCTTTAGATGATGGAGGAACTGCTTATGATTCAATGGACGATTTTTGGGCTGATATGGGAGTAGATCGACGTGCTAAACCTTAAAGCCGTAACTCAATTCAAAAAAGATTTTAAAAAATATCAACATAATGAATCTGTCCTTGAAGAATTCGAAGAAGTTATCAAAATGCTTAGAAAAAAAGTTAAATTGCCAGAAAAGTATGCTGATCACGTACTTGGAGGTCAATATAGAGGCATGCGAGAATGCCATATTAAGCCTGATGCTCTATTGATTTATTCTGTTAGTGAAAAATCTAAAACATTATATTTAGAGCGGATAGGATCTCATTCTGAACTATTCTGAGGCATCTAAAAACATTTAATCACAATTTTCATTTTTAATTTCCACTTTTCACATCTTTCCGTTATCTTGGCTTCGGATAAAGCTAAAATATTCCCAGGATTACTATGGCAGATACGAAAGATACTTCAAAGATAAGGCAAATCAAAGTCCTAACCGGCGTTTTAAGTGCCGGCCTTGGTTTTGGAGTGGTCATTGCTCTAGGAATGTTGTATTGGTACAATCCCACAGGTTCTTATTCTGCGAGCCATACGCTTTTAGATCCTGCAAATGCTTTCTCATTGCACTTTGCTGAACCGGGAAGCAAAGGAAAAACAGAAGGACGCTATATTTTTGATGGGATGCAATTTTCCGTTTATGAAATCAATCATAAAAAAACAATTTCAACCCCTGTTAATCAAGAGCAATACGCCGCTTTGTATCATAAAATTGCAAATGAAAAAAGCCTTGTTGCGCCCGGGCAAGAAATCCAGCATCTCTTTCATCAAGGTTATCCGGCAACGCTTGAATTAAAAGTACGCATGAAGGGTGAAGATTTGTCAAAAGGGATTGAAACTATTTTTTCAAAAATTGAATTTACCCCTAACGGTGACTACTATCGGGTTCAACTCCGCCAATCTACCCCGGGATCAGAATGGATTTATTTTTATCATCCAGGAATATATCAAGAAGTTTACAACATTTTTAATGAATCTCATGATTAAAACCGGAAAATTACTATTTATTGGCACAGGGGGATCGATGGGTATTCCTGTCATTGGTTGTTCCTGTTCCGTATGCAAATCTAAAATTCTTAAAAATCATCGTTTTCGCTCATCAGTATTTTGCACAATTGATGGGCAAGGCATTTTGATTGATTGTGGACCAGATTTTAAACAACAAGCTTTGCGTTACAATATTGATCATATCGACGGATTAATTTTCACCCATGCTCACAATGACCATACAGCAGGTGTGGATGAACTTAGAGTGCTTTGCTTACGCAGCGGTAAGCCGATCCCTTGTTTACTATCTGCCGAGACTGCACAAGATCTAAAAATCAGATTTAAATATTTTTTTGAAGAAAAGGAGCCGTATGCCGGATTGTTAACACGCTTTGGCATGCAGGAATTTGAACATGATCGCGGTGAAGTGGTATTTCAAGGGATAAGAATCAATTATTTTTCATACGATCAACTAGGGATGAGAGTTGATGGGATCCGTTTAGGGAACCTGGCATATGTTTCGGATATCAAAGAATACCCCGATACGATATTTGAGGATTTAAAGGGAGTTAAAACACTAATTCTGAGCGCTCTTCGCTTTGAACTTTCAAAAATGCACTTTAATATTGACGATGCTGTCGCATTTGCAAAAAAAGTTAATGCCGAGAAAACCTGGCTCATGCATGTTTCTCATGAATTAGATCACGAAATTGGAAATGCTTATCTTCCGGAAGGTATCAAATTTGCTTATGATGCCTTGCAACTTGAATTTGAAGTAGATATAGTCTCAGATTCTATTTAAGGAAAGGAATTTTATGGAATCGGAGATTGGTGGATTAAGCGGCTTGCAAAAAAGCTTAAGTAAAGAACCGTTAAAAGCATTATTGGTTTCTGTCTATAAAGGAAGCGCTGCCGGCAAGGCAACTTATCAAGAGCATTTGGAAGAATTAGCTCTTCTTGCCCAAACCTATGGCCTAGAAGTATTACATAAAGTAACCTGTGCGATAAGACGCTACGATTCGGCAAATTACGTCACCGAGGGCAAACTTCAAGAATTGGTGGATCTGGCAAAAGAATATCAAGTGGATCTAGTTGTTTTTGATGATGAGATCGCCCCCAGTCAACAGCGTAATTTAGAAAAGGCATTTAAAGTACCTGTCATTGATCGCACAGAGCTGATTCTTGGGGTATTTGGGCAAAGGGCCCGCACTAAAGAAGCTAGATTGCAAATTGAACTGGCTAAAGTGAAATATGAAGCCCCTCGCTTGAAAAGATTATGGACGCATCTTTCGAGGCAAGCCGGAACAGCCGGCGCAAGCGGCGGAGGTGGTGGCGGTGGATATACTAAAGGGGAAGGGGAAAAACAGATAGAAATTGATAAGCGCATTTTAAGAAGGAAGATAGACCAACTTCAAGATGAAATAAAAGAAGTCAAAGGCCATAGGGAAACCCAACGGAATTCACGGCAACGTTCTCAAATCCCTGTTTTTGCAATTATCGGGTATACTAATGCAGGCAAATCAACTTTGTTAAATGCATTGACTAATGCTGGAGTGTTGGTTGAGGATAAACTTTTTGCCACGCTGGATACGACCACACGAAAATTCCAGATGAGCAACGGTCAAGAAATTTTACTTATCGATACAGTCGGTTTTATCCGTAAACTTCCACATCTGGTAGTAGCCGCTTTTAAAAGTACTTTAGAAGAGGCATTTCAGTCGAACGTATTGCTGCATATGATCGATGTCAACCATCCCATGGCGGAAGAACAAGCCGAAACAACTTATGAAGTCCTTCGCGAATTAAATTCAGAATCCACGCCGGTCATTACAGTATTAAACAAAGTTGATCTTTGCGCCGACAAACAAATGATAGCCCGTATGAAAGTTAAATATCCTAAAACCGTGGAAATTTCTGCACTTAATCATATTGGTTTCGAAAACTTACAAGATTTAATGATCGAAGAATTAAGTAGGCAACGACAGGTTCTCGATCTCATTATTCCTCAATCGGATTATGCAGTGGTCAGCGAAATTACAAGAACAGGTCATGTCATTACTCAAGACTATGAAGCTAACGATGTGTTGTTAAAAATTGAACTTCCGTTTGCTCTTGTGGAAAAAGTAAAAAAATACATGAAGATACCATGAATCATTCTGAAATCCTTTATTCCATTCAAAACCTTCCGGATTCGGAAAGGCCCCGCGAAAGATTGATGCGACTTGGTGCTGAATCGTTAACAGCGGCTGAATTAATTGCTATCGTGCTTGGAAGCGGGACCAAACAAACACCTGTTTTGCAATTAGCTCAGCTGATCCTTTCTAAATTTGGCAATCTGCAGCAACTTGCCGATGCGACGATTCAAGAACTGTGTCAAATTAAGGGGATTGGTGTTGCCAAAGCAATTCAATTAAGGGCAGTCTTTAATTTGGGTTCGAGGCTATCTAAACAAAATATTTCAACAAAATACAAAATTGAACATCCTATTCATGCCTACAATCTGGTTAAGGATGAACTACTTTCTGAAAAAAGAGAATTATTTGTCATTATCATGCAAGATGCCAAAGGTTGCTCGTTAGGATATCATATTGTCTCGGTGGGGACTTTAACTGAGGCCCTTGTGCATCCGCGTGAAGTCTTTTACCCCGCGATTCGACATAAAGCTGTTAGCGTGATATTGATTCATAACCATCCAAGTGGAGACCTTACCCCTTCCAAACAAGATTATGAATTGACGCGAAAGTTAATCGAGATAGGTCAGATGATGGGGATACCGATTAACGATCATTTGATCATTAGCGATCAGGGTTATCACTCCCTCAGGCAAAATAGCGAGCTATTTAAATATATTGATTAGACGGCTTTTATGATTTACAGTAATTTGGATAATAACATTTCTTGTCCAATCCCCCACCCAGAGGTATCGACCAGGCAAGAAGGCAGCCCTTTAAAAATTTCAAATCCGGCGCTGATTTGTTTCAATGACGAAAATAAAGATTCTGTAAAAGGTCTAGATCAAAACATAGTTTTATTAGATCTAAAATCGGCAGCTCTACCTACAGTAATTACCCCTGAAATTGAAAAAACAGCAATCTTTGGTTCCACGTTGTTAAAAACGATTGGTGAGACAAGGCCGTTTATTTGGGGGCCACAAGCTGGCTTAAAAACCTTACGTTTTTACATGACGCTGGGTGTGCCTATCGGAGATCAATCTGATCTTAATCATCACGTTATCAATGAGCTTACAGGGTCTATCCATCTCTCTAAAGCTTTACAATCCCTAACACCGGCTATCAGCGATTGGATTTTTAAAACAATCTCAGGAAATACAAACAAAATAATGAATGCTTTTGTCTGCGGAGAAAAGAAAACAATAGAATTTCTAGTCTCAACCATACTACCAGCACTTTTAGCTAATATTTTGAAACATATTTGGGACCAGAATTTAAATAATAAACTTCCCAGCGATGCCAACGTGACTATTGCTGATATCATGGTTTTTATTTGCGAAATTATTAATAAGCATAAGTTCCAAATCAGTCAAAAAATAGAACAAATAGAAAGAATGCCTTCTGGGAAGAAACGAGAAAAATTTATTTCTAAATCTTTTACCCCACTTACAAATGAACTTCTGGATATAATGCTTCCTAATGGTTTAAAAAGTCTGCCTTTAAATCAGATGCCGTTCCTCTCAGAAGCTGTTTGGTCGCATATAAAGCGGCATCTCATTCCTCAAAAGTTTTATGAAATATATTGTCAATTTAAACCTGTGAATTGCACTACTCAAAAAGAAGCGATGGTTAAAAGGAAGCAAGGGACGACCTTAATTTTATTAAGTCAGATGGCTGTTGAAAAGGTTGCCGATTTACTTCCTGCGAGTTTGGCTGAGAACGAAATTAAAGATATGGGAATAGGAGAAAACGTGAATGAATCTCCATTTATCTCGTTTATTTTAAAAAATTTCAATTCGTGTCTCGAAGGTTCTGAGTCAATGAAGAAATGGCTTGCAGTTTGGTTATCAAAAGAATTGATTAGAATAGGAAAATGTAATCACCCCAATCTCAAGTTGCTTTGGAATTTTTTAAGCAGCCACTTGGAACCCTTGCTCATTCATATCTTTGTTAATTTGTCGAACATTCCTTTCTCTGTAGGGGATCTTAAAGAACAAACGCCTGATGTTACAGGAGTTATCTTGATTCGACTTTTATCTCTGGGCAGCAAATTTTTTAATACTAATAGGGAGAAAATAAAAAAGAGATTAATGGAATTAAAGTTAGCAAAGAAAAAAATCAAAAACGATAAGGAATTACTTGGTATTTTTGAACTCTTTGCAACTGATCTGCTTTGCTTTGCTAACTCAGACTTTCCACTTCCGAACTCTGTCAAACAGACAATACTAGATCAATTCAAATTGTTAATGCCTCAAATTTTATTAGAACAATATCATGGGATTATCCATGCAAAAATTGATAATACAAACGTTTCTAAAAAATTGCGTTCGCTGCTATTTGATCCAAAAAATTTGTCAGATGCATCAATAGCCTTAAAGGTCGTTTCGGCACTTCATGCCTGTGAAGAATCCCCAATGCTCAATATGTTCAAAGAATTCTACCTTAAGCTCTGGAAAGAATCCGGCACAGATCGAATTGCCCTGACAGTAGAGGCTATGATTAAACACTTGGCCAGTCAATCGGTACATTCTATAATGTTGCATTTTGGGGTAGCTCAGCAACTGATCCTGCAGCCAAAAAATAATATGTTTATGCATAATATTAATGAATGGATGCAATCATTTGTTGAGAATATCTTTTTAGAAGCTTTAGTACACATAGGAACCAACATAGAGGAAAAAGCACAACCTCCAAAAAACGTTCACCCTAAATGCTTGTTTTTTGTGAATGTTATCATTCAAGTAAACAACCTATGGAGTCAAAATTTAATCGGAATAGGGAAATCCCTGGAAAAGCTTCGTGAAATACATAAAGATCCCGAAGCTTATCAAACTGCTGCTTATCGGCTCTTTGATGGTTTGGCCACCGACTTTTGTAATTTCTTTGGAATCAACCCTTTTAAGCATTTGCCTTTAGATGAAATTCCTGCTGGAGAATCTATCAAAGAATCATTATGGGAAAGTGTTAGAAGCTCAATTCTTCCGGCAGCCGCTTATAAAGGCTACTTGGAAATCATTGATTGGCAAGTTAACCTGCAGAATGCTTACGAAGAACTCTATAAAAGCTATCATTCATCCCATCCAAAATGGGCTTGTAAAGTGCTCTCTAAATACTCTACGGACTTTATTCGTTATTATCTTCGTTATTGTAACGAGGATGCTGCAGAACTTTTATTGGAAGCGATAAAAACAAACATGCTACTTACAAATAATGCTCAGAGTCAGCTGATCAACGATACTTTAAGCGATTTACAAGTAGAAACGGAACAACTTATCAGTGAAAACCTTAAATCACTGGTTGATAATGAAGATCCGAGTTTTGATGCCATTTGGCATGAACTTACAAATTATGCAGAAGCATCCATGGCTAAATTCATGGCAAAGCTCTCAAATACCATCCATGAAATTGAGGGCAATAATCCTGAGTTATTAGTGGATATTGCCATTCAAATATTAAAAGAAACAGCAGATCATTTTTCTACGATCGCTCGTGTCACGGATGAAGCTGAAGTGGATGAATCATATAAGGTTCCTTTAGAAGCTATATTTACGGCTTTCGGCCACAATTTGCATGATGGTATTCCTTTAAATCCGACAGATTCAAATGAAGAAAAAGATCTAGCGCGACTTGAAGGCTGTTTTATCCCTCTAACAGCAAAATTGTTAAAATTAGCCAACCTCACGATTAAAGATTTCCCTATTCCTTCACAGCTTCAACAACAATTGGGTCTTCTTACTGTGCATCAAATGTTGCCCTTTGCATTCATGCGTGCATTTCAAAAAATATTAGAGCCTCAAGTACGAAATTCAGTGATGCTAAGTTTTTTGCAAACGCTCTATACAGCTTTAAATACTGTTGAATTACAAAAACGGGAAGGGGGATTAGTGGAAGCTGCCCCTCTTCCAAATATCAAACAAAAAAATCTCTACGCAATTTGTGGTTCGGTGGTTTTAGAATTGGTGAAATTAATTCCCGATACAGTTGTACAGTATGTATTTATGAAAGAAAAAGTGAAAGATATGAGTGCTGAAGCGATAGGGAATGCTATCATGCCTTATCTTTCGCGCTGGTCCTTAATCCAGATCATCGATGCGGTTATCTACTCGGTGCTTCCGCAGCTGCATCCTTCTAAATGGGAGGGTAAGCAAGGAAATGAAGATTTAATTCCTCGAAAAGCCTTTGTCCGTGCAGATGGAATCATGGAGCTAAGGCCTGTCACAGATTTTAATTTTGATTTCCCAATAACCGATGCAGAAAAATTATCATTTGTCGAGGCAAACCGCGCTGAGGCTGCTGAGGTTAGGAAAGAATTACGCGATGCATTTACAAAAACAATCAGCCAGCAATTGTATGTAAAAGCTTGGGCGTTTATTAAATCATTATGGTCGAGTTTTCAAGATTATTTAAATAAATGGATTGAAAGAAATTTTTCTGAAAAATCGAGCGAGTTGAAAGCGAAATTGGATCATCTTTTCAAACCTATTTTCTTTGATATTTTAGGGAATGCTATTAAATTTATGTTTGCCCCGCTCATCTCATTAATTAAATTATTTATTGAGAAAGTGATTATTGATAGAAGATCGGAAGATATCATTGAAAATTTACAGTCTGAAGCCTTAGAAAACCTTTTATATAAATGGACCGATACGGTTATTAATACTTTAATAAGGCTTCAAAGTTCTCGTTGTACTAGTTAAAGGTAGCCAGGACGTCTCGCCCTGACAGCATTATGTATGTATCATAGCTGCCCTATCTCAACCAGGACGGGACGCCTTGATTACCTTGCCGGTTCCAATCAGAAGGGCATGAAAAAATATAAATAAGGACAACACCGATGAATGAAATCACCATAAATTCTAGAACGATAGGCTTAAATCACCCTCCATTCATCATTGCAGAATTGTCGGGGAATCATCAAGGTTCATTAGAAAAAGCAATGGAACTTGTTAAATTGGCAAAAGAAGCGGGCGCGGATGCAATTAAATTGCAAACTTACACTGCAGATACAATTACGATAGATGTTAAGGAAAATGAATTTTTGATTAGCGATCCTTCGAGTCCTTGGAAAGGAAGAAATCTCTATGATCTTTATAAAGAAGCGCATACTCCCTGGGAATGGCATAAGCCTCTATTTAAGCTTGGCAGAGAACTTGGACTTATTGTATTCAGTTCACCTTTTGACGAGACGGCTGTTGATTTCCTGGAAACTTTAGATGTTCCTTGTTATAAGTTAGCCTCGCCTGAGATTGTAGATCTGCCTTTGATAAAAAAAATAGCAGCAACAAAAAAACCATTGTTTATTTCAACCGGAGGGGCTTCACTGATAGAGATAGATGAAGCTGTTTCCACTGCACAAAAAAGTGGTTGTGAAAAAATAATTCTTTTAAAATGCACCATGGCCTATCCAGCAAGCCCCAAAGATATCAATTTGCGTACAATTCCGAATCTTGCTGAAACTTTTGAAACCCTGGTTGGTTTATCGGACCACACGCTTGGAATCGGCGTTGCGGTTGCAAGTGTAGCGATGGGCGGGTGTGTCATTGAAAAGCATTTGACAAAATCACGGGCTGAGGGGGGGGTGGATAGTTCCTTTTCCATGGAACCGCTCGAGTTTAAAGCCTTAACTGAAGAGGCTAAAAAAGCTTGGCAGGCTTTAGGAGAGGTGCAATATGGTCCTCTCGATGCAGAAAAAACTTCTTATAGTCATCGTCCTTCACTCTATTTCGTTGAGGATATCGCTAAAAACATGCGCATCGAACGTCATCATATCCGCTCAGTACGTCCCGGAAATGGTTTGCCGCCAAAGGAATATGAAAACATCATTGGGCTGAGTACTAAAAGTGCGATAAAAAAAGGGACTCCTGTTTCCTGGGAAGCTTTTAATTATTAACAAGCATCACTGTCTAAGGTGTGAATCAAAACATTTGATTATTTTGCCATTTTAATCTAGAATAAGAATAAAAGGAATGGTAGTGGTCTTTAAACCTCTCGATGAAAAGACATATTTACGCTATTTGAAGACTGTCGGTTGGAATCTTGAAAAAGGGTCTATAGATTACAAATTATATGACGATAAGGGTCACTTTGTCTGTGCTATTAAGATAAGTCATGGAAAAAACACAAAAGAATAAGTTGTAGCCATGAGTGTCCAAAAAACAGTCAGGGAATTTAAGGAAAGGGATTTAGCATGGCCACCAAGAAAAAAATAAATGAACATTTAAAAATCGCCTTAGAAGAAATCGGACAAATCGAACCTTGGTTTGATAATGATTACAAGACATGGACTTTCAATCATTCTTTATATCCTGTCGAATATTCAGGAGACACAAAAGAAGAAGTAATTAAGAATTATCCACTATATCTCCAAGATTTTATCGAAGAAAGGCTTAAAGACAATTTAAGTGCTATTACAGAAAAGAAAACAAAAGGACATGGCGGTAGAAGAATAGGATCAGGAAGACCATTAGGAACAACAAAAGAACCTACAAAGCGAATATCTCTTCCTGCAGATATTGCAGATTGGATAATTATGCCAGACACAATTTCACATCTTCGAGCTCTGGGCATTCCTAAAAAATAAAGAGTGTTTATTAATGCGTAACGATCCAAAAAGAAATCTCCGAATATTGCTCTTTGACATTCGCCATCCAAAGAGTTGCTTCATCGACTGATTGAAACATCATCATCACAGTGGCCAAGCCATCAGCAAATGCACAATTTGATGCAGTGACACTGGCACTAGCAATAGAATGATGCATCGTTTCCAAGGGCATTAAGGTTACTGGATCAAATATGTGAAAAAATGTGACTGTTTTTTCACTCACATCTTTTCCGGTTATTTTCTGTCTTGCTATATCAGGCTCAGGTTCTCTATTAATCGTCCAATTTTGCAAATAATCACCACTAGTGGCTATAGCTAGATTTTTTAGATAAATTTTATCAATGGCCCGATCTGGATTTGTATCACCCAGATGGCTAATGCAAACTGTCCATGGACGCTCCTCCGGATGGGTACCTTTTGCCCGAATTTCCCCACCCCATTCCACATAGAGATTGAAAAAACCGGCCTCTTCAAGCCTTTCAATGAGCATGTCGATACAAAGTCCTTTGGCTATTCCCCCAAAATCTAGCTGTGTCAGATCATGTCTTTTAATAAATATCCCATCGTGAAAGCTTACTTTATCCCACCCTATCGCAGGAGCTAGCTTTTGAATTTCCTCTTTTTCAGGAATTTTTCCCTGTTGAAGTTTTTGCTTCCACAGTGCCTGAATCGGTTCAATGGTGGGATCAAACATGCCTTGGCTTAATTTAACAATGTCGTCTGTCTCTTTAAAGAGGCGCCATAATTCTAAGGATAAGGGAGTGGAGATCCCGCTCTTTTGTGAATTTAGCCTTGATAACTCAGAATTAGGATTCCATTTGTTAAAAATTGCATCCGTATCCCGGAAGGTTTTTTTTATAATGGCTTGAGATTCGATGATTTGTTTTTGGCTAAGAATTTGTCCGATTAGGATTTTATAATCCATGGTCATGGCATTGCCACTAAACGCAGTTGTTCCATCATTGCGTATTTCAGCAGGCAATTCATCACCAGTCTGGCATGAAAATGCAAAAAGCGCCAAGAAGCAAAAAAGCACGTTCATGAGGGACTTTTTTGAGTGGCTATAAAACTTTTAAAGGTATTCCTCAAAAGCACAGCGATCGTCATAGGTCCTACACCTCCAGGTACAGGGGTTATAAAAGAACATTTGCCTTTAACCTCATCAAAATCAACGTCACCCACAATTTTATAGCCTGCTTTTTGGCTACTATCGTTGATTTTATTAATTCCCACATCGATGATGACAGCACCTTCCTTAATCATATCAGCTTTAAGAAAGAGTGGCTGTCCAATAGCTGCAACGATGATATCTGCCGTTAGGCAGATATTTTTCAAATTCTCGGAACGGCTATGCGCAACAGTCACTGTTGCATTGGCACCGGAAGTATTTTGCATTAATAGCGCAGCCAAAGGTTTTCCTACGAGATTGCTACGACCTATAATAACGACATGTTTGCCGGAAATGTCGATATTTGAACGTTCAAGTAGAATTTTTATCCCATAAGGTGTGCAAGGGAAAAATGCATCATCTTCTCCAATCAACATTTTACCTACATTAAACGGGTGGAGTCCGTCTACATCTTTGGCAGGAGAAATTTCCCTTAGAACAGTAATAGGATTGATATGTTGCGGCAAGGGCAATTGAAGTAAAATTCCATTCACACGGCTATTTTGATTGAGTTTTACAATTTCTAAGATTAACTCTTCTTCGCTTACTTCCGATGGTAACGCAATGCGGATGGATTCAATGCCAACTTCCGCACACGCTTGCATTTTACGACTCACATAAATGAGAGAAGGGGGGTGATTTCCCACGATAATGACAGCTAAACAAGGTTTTGGTCCACTTATATTATCTAATGAAAATTTTAATTCCTTTTGGATCTCATTGGCAATTTTTTTTCCGTCGATAAGCATAAGTGTTTATTTACAATTTTGTTGTTCAATTGCAGAAATCTCTATTATTTTTAGCTGACTTAAATCTAAATAAGATTTAAGGATATTAGAGAGTTTATCATATGACTTAAAACTACGTGGACGAGTATGCCATATCGAAAGAGGGTTATGAATTAAGTCTTCAAGAGGAAAAAACAAAACCACCACATTCTTTAAATCTGCATTCGTTTGATTAAGTCTATAAAGATGAATATGAGCATTTTGGGCAAAGGTGATGTAAACCCTTCTTATTTCCGGTGAAATATTCGGGTGATAGTAATGAGTGTCATAATAATTTTTGATCATTTTAAGTTCTTTAGTAGAAACTTCTTTCATTGATAAAAAATTTTGAAATTCAGCCCAACCAAATTTTGGAGATTTAGGAACACCGGCCCATGAAATAAACTCATCATCGGAATGACCATGTGTTGTGCGATGCCAATTTGCACGGTCGTTATAAGGATCAAATCCATATCTGGTCGCATGGGGTGGCATTAAATTTATTAAGTCGGCAAAGGGACGAAGAGTGTTCCAAAGTGTTTGGGAACGATTATTGGCTCCTGAGCAGGAAGGGAAAACCATATCGCCGGGAAGTAATGCAAAAGGAAGTGCATCTTTATCGAGACGAATAATTGTTCCGCCTTTAGCCATATACTCAGATAAAACCAAATTTAAAGATGCGTTTTTATTATGTTTTAACCCTTCATCTTTTTCGTTTGAATGAATCACCCTAGTCTTATGCTCCGTTGCGTTTGCAAAAACATGAGTGCTTTGGACTAACATTAATCCATATGTAAAAAAAATTAAAAGAGTAGTTTTCATTAATCCTAGTTTTTTGAGGTATTGTTCTATCGCTTTCTATAATATCAATATATTGAGTATCTCGCTCAATGTCAAGGGTTATGGTCCAACAAGCACTCCAAATTGGCAATTTCTC
>Ga0206928_1177_pt1 | contig 14312 bp, 15 predicted proteins | sample Alteio_BWOrgHeat_21_FD_152941 | JGI IMG/M metagenome (GOLD analysis project Ga0206928, IMG submission 152941) | Enriched cells from forest soil in Barre Woods Harvard Forest LTER site, Petersham, Massachusetts, United States -... | ecosystem: Environmental > Terrestrial > Soil > Temperate forest >... | reverse complement strand
GCGGATTTCTTGCCGCTATACATCATGGTGTTGATAAGCTTGGTCAGAACAACATCACCGAATTTAGCATCCGGCAGAACTTCTCTTTTAATGGCAGCACGACGACGTGACATATATTACCTCTATTTGGGACGTTTTGCGCCGTAAGCGGAACGCGACTGTTTGCGGTTTTTGACACCTTGCGTATCGAGCGTACCGCGGATGATGTGGTAGCGAACGCCGGGCAAATCCTTTACGCGACCGCCGCGGATCATTACGACTGAGTGTTCCTGCAGGTATGGCCTTCGCCAGGAATGTAGCCGAATACTTCATGGCCGTTGGTGAGGCGGATACGCGCTACTTTACGCAAAGCCGAGTTCGGCTTTTTTGGCGTTACGGTCTTCACCTGGGTGCAGACGCCACGTTTTTGCGGGCATTGTTCGAGCGCGGGCACCTTGTTGCGCTTGGGCAACGGACGGCGAGGGCGGCGAACCAACTGATTGATGGTTGGCATCAAACTAATCCTTTATTCAAATATGGTTTCGTTATTTCAGAGCGACTTTCTCGTAAACATCTGTATTTTATACAGAAATTTGCCAGTAGTATCGCCCTGCTTTAGCGGAGGCGCGTAATCTAGTGTTGCAGTAACGCTACGTCAAGCAGAATCTGGAGGGAAAGGCAAAAATGTAAACCGTTTGTTATTCTATTGCCAATATAATGGAAAGTAGGCTAATGCTTTGCCATCGGACACCACAATCTGTTGGGGGATAACGCTATTAATACGACAAGCCATAGTAGGGTAACGCTGGAATACGACTATTTTTACCCGGTCAAAATCGTCTCCCGCTCGGTGGCAAGACGGCGTATGCGCCGTATTACCTATCTTACAAGTATCGCTTTTGCATTCGGTTGCGTCGCCGCGTCGCCGCCCACCTTTACGCTCGGCGTCTGGAAAATGGCGGAACGCGCTCCCACCGCGGCTATCGCGCCGGCGCCGCATATCATAGAAGCGGTCACCACACCGGAGACCGACCAGACTAACACGCCCCACGCAGAACCGCAGATTTACCCGCTGTCGCTCAATTTGAAAGTTGAAGACGGCGATACGCTCACCACTATTCTGACCGATGCCGGCGTGTCATATGATGAGGCACAACGCGCCGTAACCGCCATGCACAACATTTATGACGTGCGCAGGCTCGATATCGGACAAGATGTTTCGCTGCAGCTCGATAAAATCCCCGGCTCCGCTCAACCGATAATCACCCATTTGAGCCTGCCGGTTTCGCTGACATCATCGTTGCAACTGACCCGGCAGGGCAATTCGTTCGCTGTAAAGAAAATGGATATTCCGCTGGAGCGCAAGCTGGCGCGCGCCGGTGGCCGCATCGAAAGCAGCCTGTATGAAACCGGCATCGCTTCCGGCTTGCCGGCCAGCGTACTCGAAGAAGTTATCTCCGCTTACAGTTACGACGTCGATTTCCAGCGCGATATCCAGCCGGGCAATGCGATGGATGTGTTGTTCGAACGGCTTGAAACCAAGGACGGCGAAGTCGCCGGGCATGGCGATGTATTGTTCGCCGATCTAGACCTCGGCGGCCGCGACCTCAAAATTTTCCGCTATGTCGATAAAGACGGCCATGCCGATTATTATAATGAAAAAGGCGAAAGTATCCGCAAAGCACTCCTGCGCACGCCAGTCAACGGAGCGCGTATCAGCTCGGGCTTCGGCATGCGCAACCATCCCATCCTTGGCTATACGCGGATGCACCGCGGTGTTGATTTCGCCGCACCCGTCGGCACACCCATTTATGCCGCCGGCGACGGAACGATTGAATATGCCGGACGTCTGGGCGGCTACGGCAATTACCTGCGCATCCGCCATAACGGCACCTATGCCAGCGCTTATGCCCATATCAGCCGCTTCGCCTCAGGCATGACGGAAGGCCATAAGGTAAAACAAGGGCAGATAATCGCCTATGTCGGTCAGACCGGTATGGCGACCGGCCCGCATCTGCATTATGAAATCCTTGTCCACGGCACACAGGTCAACCCTGCCGGTATCAAATTCAAAACCGGCGGCCAGCTCGGCGGCAAGGAATTAGCTTCCTTCCGCAAACAGGTACAGCATATCGAGGAGCAACTGGCTTCCGTCCCGTCGCATGACGGCAAGCTGGCGATGAACGTGCAATAGTTGTCCCCCTCCGCAAGCGAAACTACAGCTTGCACGATTCATTTATATGAATTAACCGATTTACATAATGTAATAGTGAGATGTAACGCGTGTAAGGAATAGCGCATGGCCGATGCAGAAGACAACGCACTACAACCTTGGCAGCAATTCGAAGCCCAACGAGATTGGAGAAAATTCAAAAAGATATGGAAAGACCATGTGGAGGATATGCTTAGAACTTTTCCGAAGAGCGCTATGAAAGAGCCTATTTGCCAGTTATATTACTCGTTTGATCTTTTTATAAAATATTTTCCAGATGCCGAGGCGCGCAGTGAAGAGTTACAAGAAATGAAGCAAACAATAAAAGCTATAGATCGTGTCTTAGAATGTAGTCCTGAGGAACGTGCGGCTTGGCGTGCCAAACTTAAAGCCGAGCGTGATGAAGAAAAAGGGACTGAGCGGGGATAAGTGCCATTATAAAGGAGTAGCCTATGACCGAAGAAAAAATCGAATCGGAAAAAAAGTGGCGGGAGCTTGAGGCGAGAAGAGATTGGGAGCTATTTAGAGAGCTGTGGAAAGAGTACGCAGAGCCTACACTTAGAGACTTTCCGGATACTGCTATGGAAGAACCTGTGTGCCGGCGTTATGAATCGTTTGATCGTTTTATGCAAGATTATCCAACCCCTGAGGCACGTAGTAAAATATTGAAACAGAGTGAAACACTTCAGGAGCGCCTACGCGATACCGCGGCATTTGCTGATAGACAAACTACATGGGATGAAGAAAGAGCAAAAAAGAAAGATGAAAGAGGACGGTAATTACGCCGCTTTCGTCTTCGCAGCTTTTGGCGTAAGCACCAACCCGCCCTCACCTGCTGATACTTTTACTGTAGCGCCATCGGCGATTTTCCCGGCGAGCATTTCGTTCGCCAGCTTGTCCTGCAACTCGCGCTGGATGACGCGTTTTAAAGGCCGCGCACCATAGATTGGATCGTAACCGGCTTCGGCCAGCCACGCCTTGGCCTTATCATCGAGCATAAGCTGGATATGGCGTTCTTCGAGGCGTGTGACGAGCCGCGCGATCTGGATGTCGACAATCGAGATCATGTGTTTACGGTCGAGGCGACCGAAGAGGATAATCTCATCGAGCCGGTTCAAAAATTCCGGCCGGAACGAGCGCTGCACAATGTGCATCACCTGGTCACGCATCGGGCCGGTGATTTCATCTTCCTTGGCGGCAGCGAGAATATCCGAGCCTAAATTCGAGGTCAGCACGATGATGGTGTTGCGGAAATCAACCGTACGCCCCTGCCCGTCCGTCAGGCGCCCATCGTCGAGCACCTGCAGTAATATATTAAACACGTCGTTGTGCGCTTTTTCGACTTCATCGAACAAAATAACCTGATACGGACGACGGCGCACGGCTTCGGTCAGCGTTCCGCCTTCTTCATAACCGACATAACCCGGAGGCGCACCGACCAGCCGCGCGACTGCGTGTTTCTCCATGTATTCCGACATGTCGATGCGCAAGAGCGCCGCTTCATCGTCGAAAATAAATTCGGCGAGCGCTTTGCAGAGTTCGGTTTTGCCGACGCCGGTCGGGCCTAAGAATAAAAACGAGCCGATGGGCCGCGACGGATCCTGCAAGCCAGCGCGGGCACGGCGCACTGAGTTAGCCACCGCCGTCAGCGCTTCATCTTGCCCCACGACGCGGCCGCGCAGGGCATCTTCCATGTGGAGCAATTTTTCGCGTTCGCCTTCGAGCATTTTTTCCACCGGAATGCCGGTCCAGCGCGAGACGATTTCGGCGATGTCCTCATCGGTCACCGCTTCTTTCATCATGGCGCTTTGCGTGAGTCCCTCCGCTTTTTTAAGCTGGTCCTGCAATTTGGGGATGACACTGTAGACGATTTCACCGGCTTTGGTCAGATCGCCCTTGCGCTGCGCAATGTCGCGCTCACGCTGCGCTTCCTCCAGCTGCTCTTTCAACTTCTGCACCGAATTAAGCTGCGATTTTTCCGACTGCCAGCGGCGCGTCATGTCAGCACTTTCTTTTTCCAACTGACGCAATTCCGTATCGAGTTTTTCCAGCCGTTCTTTCGATGCTTTGTCGCTTTCTTTTTTCAGTGCTTCGCGCTCGATTTTAAGCTGGATGATTTTGCGGTCGAGTTCATCGAGTTCTTCCGGCTTGGAATCAACTTCCATGCGCAGGCGCGCCGCCGCTTCATCGATCAAATCGATGGCTTTGTCGGGCAGGAAACGATCCGAGATATAGCGGTGCGACAGCGTAGCCGCCGAGACGATGGCAGCATCGGTGATGCGGATGCCATGATGCAGTTCGTATTTTTCCTTTAAGCCGCGCAGGATGGAAATGGTGTCGGCTACCGTCGGCTCGGAGACGAATACCGCCTGGAAACGACGCGCCAACGCGGCATCTTTTTCAATATGTTTTCTGTATTCGTCGAGTGTCGTGGCGCCGATACAATGGAGCTCACCGCGCGATAATGCCGGTTTCAGCAGGTTGGAGGCGTCCATCGATCCTTCGGCGCGCCCTGCGCCTACAAGGTTATGCATCTCGTCGATGAACAAAATAATATCGCCTTCCGATGCCGACATCTCGGAGAGGACAGCTTTGAGGCGCTCCTCAAATTCACCGCGGAATTTTGCACCTGCTACCAGCGCACCGAGGTCAAGCGAGAGCAGACGGCGGTTTTTCAGCGTCTCCGGCACATCGCCTTGCACGATACGGGCAGCCAGCCCTTCGACGATGGCGGTTTTGCCGACGCCGGGCTCGCCGATTAAGACGGGGTTGTTCTTGGTGCGGCGCGACAACACCTGCATGGTGCGCCGGATTTCTTCGTCACGGCCGATGACCGGGTCGAGTTTTCCCGCCTTGGCCAGTTCTGTAAAATCCTTGGTGTATTTTTTGAGCGCCTCGAAATTATCTTCGGCATTGGCCGAACTGGCGACGCGGCCTTTGCGCATATCGTTGATGGCAGCATTGAGCTTCTGCGGCGTCACGCCGGCTGTGCTTAAGATTTTTGCCGCTGCCGTGTCCTTGCTCATGGCCAGCGCCTGCAACAGGCGCTCGACGGTGACGAATTCATCACCGGCTTTATGGGCCAGTTGCTCGGCAGCATCGAAAACGCGCGCCAGTTCCGGCGCCACATAAAGCTGCCCGGCGCCGCTGCCTTCAACCTTGGGAATGGCATTCACCGCATCTTCAGCGCGGCTGGCCACCACCCCGGCATCAGCACCGCAGGCGCGAATCAGCTTTTCCGACATGTGCTCGCGGTCATCCATAAGCGCCAGGAGCAGATGCTCCGGCATGAACCGCTGATGCGAATGGCGTAAGGCCAGCGCCTGCGCCGCCTGGACTATTTGCTTCGATTTATCCGTATATTTTTCAAAATCCATGTTTTATCCTTACGGTGAGTATGAGAATAATATGGCCATGAAACAGCGTTTTTTCAATATCCTCATTATCCTATTGTTATTATTACCTTACCATGCTGAGGCTGGGGATGGTTTGACCCCGATCAACTTCAAAGGCGTCTACGAATTCAGCTTTGCTGGCCTGCCGTTTGGCCAAATGGGGGTCGAAATCGAGCAATCATCCGGGCATTACGCCATCACCAGTGACGTTACCCTGACTGGCATCATCAGGATGTTCGTCCAGCACAAAAGCCACACAACCGTGGAGGCCAATGGCGGCGATATTCATTACGAAGCCCATTACCAGACGCGCAAAAAGAAACATTACGTCCGACTGGATTATAAAAACGGGCTGCTGAAAGAAGAGGAACAAATTCCGCCGGAGACGCACGCCAAGCGCCCGGAAGTGCCGATGAAGCTGAAACAGGATTCCTCCGATCCCTTAAGCGCCTTACTGAAAGCGCGGCAGGGATTATGGCAAGCGCAGAAAAGCGGAAAAACGACGTTCAGTGTCAACGTCTATGATGGCAACCGGCTGACCGGTGCGGATTTCACCATCCTCGGCAAATCCACACTGCGCTACGGCGATAAGACAATCCCGGTCATCAAAATATCTGCGCGGCGCAAGCTGCTGTCGGGATTTACCGAATCCGAGCTCTCGGATTACGACCCGAAAGAACCACCGCTAATACTTTATTTCACGGATGATAACCGGTTGCTACCGCTAAAAGTGGAAATGATATTCCTGGCAAGCCCACTGACGGCAACGCTGGCCAAGGAATGCCTGAGCGGCGAGAGTTGTTTGCTGGGGATTAGGGAGTAGATACCTCCGAGGGCTGGTGCAGGCGAGCGATGATCGCGGCAAACAATGCGAAGTAACTGTACCCACGAAACGCAGGTAATTACGAAATCTTGGGCCCGCTACCTTTTACCTGTGTGCCCGCATCGGTCCATTTTTCCTGTCCGATCAAACTGCCGGATTCCAAGCGCACATTCCCAGCTGTATTGGTAAATCGTATTTTCACCGATGCGGATGATACGGATATTGTGCCTTCGCCTCCATAAGGCGATATATCCGCACGTTGCGCCACATCTGCTAATATAGTGCGAAGGATTGGCCGATCATTTGTTTTCTCTATCACCTGTTCTTGCTGCGTTCCGTTTGCATCAGCGACCGAGAGCAAAAACTGTTTGCCCTTTTCAATAACACTAAGACCTGAACAAGATGCACAGGCCGCCAATAAGGCGTCCGTAATACCTATAATACCATTACTTGGTTGACGCACCTCATTAGCCAAGACTTGAAGCGGTGGTGATAGATCGGATGCCATATGTTTCTCCTACTATTACGCTGCGATTACGCGTCGCGCTCTTCCCAGTTCTGGATCGTTGCCGGGTCAACAGGAGCGACCTGCGCCGGCTGCTCGGGATTGACATGCAGGAACGCCGGCAGGGCATTGGTGTTTTCAGAAACGAATCCGTCCGTGTTGCCTTCCGTGCTTCCTTCTGTCTCTGAAGTAGCAGTTCCATCTTGTGGTTGTGGCTGTTGCGAATTCTGTTGCGGGCGCGGCGCAAACTGCCCTTCTTCGACCATCATGCGGTAGCAATGATCGGCGTGCTGAAACCAGTTTTCCGCCTGTACGCGGTCACCGGCTGCCAGCGCATCACGCGCCTGATTCAGATATTTCTCGCGCGCTGCGCCGTAATTGCGCCGCGGACGTCCATGTCCGGATTGCTGATACGAGCCTTGGGAACGATGCTCGCCGCCGCCATTTTGCTGGAAGCGTTGCGGCCTTCTGTGCTGGTTATTACTATAGCCGCCGCCGGATGGTTTTCTTCGCATGTATAATGTCCTTACGTTGTTAATGACTTACGACAAGGCACCGTGAGATGCCGCTTAAATCCTGCTTCACAGCACGAAGCCGAAGCCCGGAATTTACAATGATCTTCTCCATTTCGTTCTCATACCCCATGCCGATTTCAAAAGCGGCAATGCCGCCTTCGGCCAGCAACCGGTTTAATTGCGGCATGATGGTGCGGTAATGAACCAGCCCATCCTCGCCCCCATCGAGCGCCACCATCGGCTCATGCGATACTTCCGGCGTCAGACCTGCGATTGATCCGGTAGGGATATACGGCGGATTGGCGACAATAATGTCGAATTTTCCTTCCACAGCGTCGCCCCAATGCGAACGCTTGAAACTGGCGCGTTCCTGCATCTCGAAGCTTATCGCATTATCCCGCGCCACATTCAGCGCTTCTTCACTTATATCCACGCCAACTCCTTTGGCATTGTCAAATTTCCCAAGCAGTGTCAAAAGCAAACATCCGGTTCCCGTTCCCAGATCAAGGATAGTTTGGGGTTTTACCCCGCTTTTCCTGACCCATTCAAACACCGCCTCGATCACCGCCTCGCTATCGGCCCTCGGATCAAGCGTATGTTCCGTCACCTTAAATTCCCGGCCGTAAAACTCACGCCTGCCGGTTAATTGCGCTACCGGCTGCCATCCGCCACGCTTTGTAATCAATTCCTGATAATCCGCTTCCTGCCTTGGCGTTAACGCCGGCAAATCCCCTGCCAGCAACCGCTCATGGCTTATGCCCAATACATGCTGGAGTAATAATCTGGCATCCAGCGCTGCCGTATCAATATGGGCACGCTTCAACGACATCGTCGCTTCGCGTAGAACGTCTGTAGCAGAAAGAACCGGCGATTGCAAAGGAGAAGTTGGCATAAATATCAACCTAATTCGGCTAGTTGTTTCGCCTGATCGTCGGCAATCAGCGCGTCGGCGAATGCGGCAAGGTCGCCGTTCATGACCTCATCGATTTTATAAAGCGTGAGGTTGATGCGGTGGTCGGTGACGCGGCCTTGCGGGAAATTATAGGTGCGGATGCGCTCGGAGCGGTCGCCGCTGCCGACCTGGTCTTTGCGCGCGCTGGCACGGGCATTGGCGAGCTTCTCGCGTTCCATTTCATAGAGCCTGGAGCGCAAAACTTTAAGCGCTTTGGCCTTGTTCTTATGTTGCGATTTTTCATCCTGCTGCTGCACGATAAGCCCCGTCGGCAGATGCACGATGCGCACGGCAGAATCGGTGGTGTTCACGCTTTGCCCACCGGGGCCGGATGAGCGGAACACGTCGATGCGCAAATCTTTATCTTCGATCTGGATGTCGACTTCCTCGGCCTCGGGAAGCACAGCCACGGTCGCCGCCGAGGTGTGGATGCGGCCTTGCGTTTCCGTTTTCGGCACGCGCTGGACGCGGTGCACGCCGGCTTCGAATTTGAGTTTAGCGAAAACGCCGCGCCCGGTGATTTCCGCCGTCGCATCTTTGATGCCGCCGACGGTACCGTCGGAGACCGACATAATTTCGAATTTCCAGCCCTGATTCTGCGCATAACGCTGGTACATGCGGAATAAATCGCCGGCGAACAGCGCCGCTTCGTCGCCGCCGGTGCCGGCGCGCACTTCGAGGATAGCGTTTTTCTCATCTGCTGCATCTTTGGGCAAGAGTGCCAACTGTACGGCTTTGGTCAGTTCCGGCAACTGCTTTTGCAGATCGTGCATTTCTTCTTCCGCCATTTTTTTCATCTCGGCATCGCAGGCCGGATCAGCCATCATCGCTTTCAAATCGCGCAGGGATTTGCCTGCATTCTGATAGGCCTGAATGGTCTCGACCAGCGGCGTCAAATCGGCATATTCCTTGGAATATTTGGCAAAATCCGAGCCGCTGACCTTCCCCGCCGACAAGAGGTCGTTTAATTCCTGATGCCTGCGCACCAGCGTATCGAGGCGATCTTCGAAACTCATAATGACAACAACTGCGCCAATATTCGTTTGTCGACAAATGCGTCAAGCGGCACGATTTTCTGGTTACCAGTTTTCATATCTTTCAGGGCACAGCTATTGCTCTTGGCTTCATCGCCGCCGAGAATAATGACATGTGTTGCACCGGCCTTTGCCGCCTTTTCTATACGTTTGCCCAGTTTTCCCTGCCACAATATTTCAACCGTATGTCTTTGTTGTTGAGATTGCTGCATCGTCCAGTTACCAATCGCCCCCCTCAAGCTACTACAGAACACGTGTATTGCTTCTGTGGTCATATTCTCCAGTGGAATCACACAAACATAAGCGCGTGGTTTAGCTTTAAGGTTTGCCCTCGGATCATCCCCCACAAGAAGCATTAAACGCTCAATACCCGCCGCAAAACCAATGGCAGGAGTCGGCTTGCCACCCATTTGCTCTATAAGCCCATCGTAGCGTCCGCCTGCAAGCACAGTATTTTGAGCGCCTAAATCCCCCGTATTCGCAACAAATTCAAAAACTGTGTCAGTGTAATAATCTAATCCACGAACGAGTGAGGATTCCACGCGAACTTCCTGACCATAAGGAATATTGGCTGTAAGCGCAAAACGTACTTTCTCAAACCGTTCAGCCGAAGCCGCACTCAAATATTCAGTAATCCGAGGCGCATTTCTCAATACTTCTTTATCTTCCTCAGATTTGGAATCAAGAATGCGAAGCGGATTAACTAGCAATCTACGCCTGCTATCTTCTGATAATTTGGCCGAATTTGGTGTCAAACAAGCAACCAGCGCCTTGCGATATTTTGCACGACTCTCTGCATCACCCAGTGTATTGAGCAGAAGAGTGCAGCCTTTCTTTCCAGAAAGCGTGTGAAGAAATTCACCTGCCAACAAAATTATTTCAATATCCACTTCTGCTGAATCATCCCCCAGCCATTCAAAATTCACCTGATGAAACTGGCGCTGGCGGCCTTTTTGCGGGCGTTCGTAGCGGAACAACGGGCCGGTGGAAAATAATTTAAGCGGTAGGTGTTGTTGCATCCCGTTCGATAAAAATGCACGAACGATGCCAGCAGTGAACTCCGGGCGGAGCGTCACGCTTTCCTCGCCTTTGGTTTGGAAGGTGAACATTTCTTTGCTTACGACGTCTGATGTTTCGCCCATTGAGTGCGAGAAAACTTCCGTCGGTTCGAAAATCGGCGTCGCCATTTCCTTAAAGCCATAAAGCGTGGCCAGTTCGCGCGCACGCGTCACCACGGCGTGGAATTTCTCGAATTCCTCCGGCAAAATATCGTGCGTACCGCGGACGGGCTGAAGTTTTTGAGACATAATGATTATCCAATACCACGAAAAGGAGTGCTAAAATCCTCATCGTCTCTTTCTAGCGCCGCCTCGAGGCCATATTCGCAGACATGTTGGAAGAACTCCAGATGATCTATACAATCCGCACGCCAGTATATAACGTTTTTCATTTGCTCGCTATCCAGCGGAACATTACCTGCTTTCAGAGCTTCTCCAACCATATTGAATGCATCTCGCGCTTTTTCCATCTGGCCTAACGCATATTTCCAGAATGGTTTGTTCCTAATTCCATCGGCCTTTTCTTCATATATGGCAGCCATAGAAAACGCATCAAATTGAGCGCTAGTAGTAAGCAATTTTAATTCCCTAGCAAAATCAAATGGCGCTAATTTTCCTGCTTTCATCGTTTTTATTAATTCATCTACCTGATCAAGCATGAAGCGCACACAAGCCTTAGTACCTTCCAAATCGTGGGGGAATTGATCTGGCTCCGGTTGTTGAAATCTTGGCAAATCCGTCATGCAGCTTTTACCTTGTTTGAATATCTTTCCTTCACATAATTCTCCACCATCGCCTGAAACTCCTCAGCGATTTTTTCACCGCGCAGCGTCACCGCTTTCTTGCCATCGATGAATACTGGGGCGGCGGGTTGTTCACCCGTGCCGGGCAGGGAAATGCCAATATCGGCGTGTTTGCTTTCGCCGGGACCGTTGACGATGCAGCCCATGACGGCGACGTTCATTGTTTCGACCCCGGAATATTTTTCTTTCCATACCGGCATCTGTGCGCGCAGGTAATTCTGAATTTTATCGGCCAGTTCCTGAAACGTCGTGCTCGTCGTGCGGCCGCAGCCGGGACAGGCCGTCACAGCCGGCGTAAAGCTGCGCAGACCCAGCGATTGCAGCAACTCCTGTGCTACGCGCACTTCCTGCGTACGGTCACCATTCGGTTCAGGCGTGAGCGAAATGCGGATGGTGTCGCCGATACCTTCCTGCAACAGCACCGCCAGCGCCGCGCTCGAGGCAACGATGCCTTTGCTGCCCATACCCGCTTCGGTGAGGCCGAGATGCAGCGCATAATTGCAGCGCGAGGCCAGATCGCGGTAGACGGCAATTAAATCTTGCACGCGGCTTACTTTACATGAGAGAATGATGTCGTTGGCCGCCATGCCGACGGATTCCGCCATTTTCGCGCTCTCGAGCGCGGAACGCACCAGTGCTTCGCGGGCTACGGCGCCAGCATCTTTCGGTTCCTTCAATTGGCCGTTTTCATCCATGACTTTGGCCAGCATCTGCTGGTCGAGGCTGCCCCAGTTGACGCCGATGCGTATGGGCTTTTTGTATTTGAGTGCCACTTCGATCATCGTGGCAAATTGCGCGTCATGCTTGCCGGCGAAGCCGACATTGCCGGGATTGATGCGGTATTTGGCAAGCGCTTGCGCCGCTTCGGGATAATTTTTAAGCAGCGTATGGCCGTTATAATGAAAATCGCCGACAAGCGGCACGTTCACTTTTTCAGCAATGGCGGGAACGGCTTTTGCTGCCGCATCGTTATTGACCGTGATGCGTACCACTTCCGACCCGGCTTCGGCCAGCGCGTTCACCTGCGCCGCAGTGGCGGCGACGTCGGCAGTGTCGGTGTTGGTCATCGACTGCACCATAATTGGTGCAATATTGGGCGCGTCACCGCCCACCGGAACGCCGCCGATGGTTGTCTGCAAAGAAACTCTACGCATCATTTCTCTACTGTCTGTTGAATAGTCGGAGCCACGGCAATTTTTGACCGGGCCTGCAACGACACCAGGCCAAACTTGGGCGGCGGCGGCACCGTACAAGGCGGATATAATACGGGGCTTGGGCTAAGGCAAGCGGCATTGGCAGAATCAGCCGCGTTTTCGGCCTTTTTCTGGGGAAACGGCTCGACCAGCGAGAAGGAAAACTGCGGCGGGTGCACCATCGCCAGCCAGATCAGGTACATCAGCGCCGCCCCGCCAAGCCCGCCCCAAACCATGGCGCTGCTGGGCGCTTTTTCCTTGTGGAACACCTGCGGGAAATAAAACCCGCGCCGTCCCAGCTGCTCCTCAACCTCCTCAAAACGGCGCAGGATTTCGTCCTTATCCAGCCCGACATAGGTGGCGTAGACCTGAAGGTAGCCTTTGGTGTAGGAGAGTCCCGGCAATTCGGAGAGCTTGCCGCATTCGAGCGCATCGAGATAACGCACGCGGATATGCAGCACCTGCGCAATCTCTGCGAGGTCCAGCCGCCGTTCCTGGCGCGCCTGGCGGAGTAACTGTCCGATGTCGTTATACGATTCCGTTGTCATACCACAATCCCGTGATCCCGTGCATACGTTGCCAGCCAGTGACGAACCGTCGGCTCGTTCGATGTTAGCAGATAATTCAAATACTCGGTTAGCTCCGATAACGTCAAGCTATGTATCATGGCTTTAAGCGGTCCGATGGCCGAGGCCGACACCGACAGCGTCCTGACCCCTACCCCGAGCAACGCCAGCGCATCGAGCGGCCGGCGCGCCATTTCGCCGCAAAAACTGACCTCGACATTGTGTTCTTTGGCTTTGCGCGCCACCTCATGCACAACGCGCAGCATCACCGGCGAGAGCGTATCATACGCATCGGCAAGCTGCGGCGCACCGCGGTCGCAGGCAAAGAGGAACTGCATCAAATCGTTGCTGCCGATAGAGACAAAATCGGCGTGCTGCATCAACGCGTCGAGCTGCCAGAGAATGGAAGGAATTTCGATCATGAGCCCGACTTTGAGCAGTGACGGTTTAACTTTGGCGACGGCCAGCTCCTGTTCGAGCAGACGCTTGGCGGCGTCAAATTCCGAAAGCTGGGCGATGAACGGGAACATGACCCACAGCGGTTGTCCCGCCGCTGCCGTAATCAGCGCGGAGAACTGCGTGCGCAGCAAACCGGGACGGTCGAGGCCGATGCGCGTGGCGCGCCAGCCCATCGCCGGGTTCTCTTCCTCGCCGGCGTGGAGATAGGGCACTTTTTTGTCGCCGCCGATGTCGAAGCTGCGGAAGATGATGCGCTTGCCCGGCAGTTGCGCATACATACCGGCATAAAGCGCGGCCTGCGTTTCGGCATCGGGGAAGTTGGATGCGGTCATGTAGGGCAGTTCGGTGCGGTAAAGCCCGATGCCGTCAACACCGGCCTGCATCACATCTTCCTCATCGACGAAGAGTCCGGCATTGATGTTGAGCGAAATGCGCACACCGTCTTTCGTTACCGCCGGCGTATCGCGCAGGGCTTCGTATTCGGCGGCGCGAGCGGCGTGACCGGCGATATGCCGGTCCATCGCCAGTTCGATTTCCGGGCTGGGGCGGACAAACACCTTGTTGTCCTCGGCATCGAGGATGACGACGTCGCCGGGCTGGATGATGGAAGTCGCGCGTTCGGCTTTGGCCAGCGCCGGAATATCCATGGCGCGGGCAATGACCGCCGTATGCGAGGTAATCGAGCCTTCTTCGAGGATGAGGCCTTTGAGGCGCTTATGATCATAATCGAGCAGTTCCGCTGGCCCGATAGAACGCGCGACGAGGATAAATGCCTCTGGCAACTCTCGTACCGTTGCTTCCACCGGCTTGCCGAGCAA
>Ga0206928_1174_pt1 | contig 14652 bp, 8 predicted proteins | sample Alteio_BWOrgHeat_21_FD_152941 | JGI IMG/M metagenome (GOLD analysis project Ga0206928, IMG submission 152941) | Enriched cells from forest soil in Barre Woods Harvard Forest LTER site, Petersham, Massachusetts, United States -... | ecosystem: Environmental > Terrestrial > Soil > Temperate forest > O... | reverse complement strand
AATATATTTACATTTTGAACAGGCATTGAGCCAAAATGTTGTGATCCCATTTGCGAGCCAAATGAGCCATATCCCAGTGTTCGTGCATTAATCGGGTCACTACTTTTTTCAACCCTGCTTAATCCAACGGCCATCATGCGAAAAGCATCTGCCCCATGGCTCAATTGATCGTGATGAGGCTTACTTGACCAACACCCTTGTGTATCGTTCCATTGACGACGATAGCCTTCTAAAGACTTAATTCCAGAGGAACATTTCTTATCATCAAACCAGCAGCGACGCAATATGTTCCTGACGGCGTCGATTCCCTCGTCTATTTTAATGTTGGCAACCTGAGTAAATGCGACCCGAAGCTTTCTAGCAACTTCTATTCTACTGTGCCCGGTGCTATACTCGTGAACTCCTGCATCATGTGGCACAAGATGTCTACCGTATTGATACGGCCTTTCGTGAATCAGTTTGAGATAAAAAGTCAAAGGCTCCCCGGAGTTTTCATAATATTCAATGAAATGAAGTTCTTTACCGCAAATCTGAAAAAACCAAATGGATGTTGAATCGCCGAAACCTAAGTCCCAACAGGTATGAACGAGCGTGCATGGGTCATGTGAAATGTGACCTATCCTTTTTTCTTTGCGAACTTCCAGCATTTGACGAGAATAATAAGCGCCTTCAAGTGAAGTGTGAAAGGCTTCATCAGGAGTACTTGGATATTCCCTCATCATATCAGCGTTTTGAGTCTCTTTCTTCTTGATATACCAAAACTTTTGAGGGGGGTATAAGCCGATGCCTTTAGTCTCTAGCTCCGAAAAATATTTGTTTGTCTCTTGAGGGATTGGCACAGAATTTTGAAGGCGATACTCAGGATTTCTCCACCAAGGGAAGAAGAAAAATTTAAAGTCCAATGGAGTTAACCCTGTCTCACTTTCTTGTAATGCCCTGGCGCGGCTGCACATGTCAAAAAACGCCCCTTCTCTTCCCTCCGCAGTAGATTCAATAAAGCAATACTGTCCAGTCGAAAGAGTATTTAAGCTTCCTGTGATTACTTCGCGCGCCTTTTCAGGAAATTTGTTGCAGAGCTTTCCAAATTCTGAAATATGAAGATACTGGAATGTCGAACTGCGCAAAGAAGTCCCTACACGTAAGCTAGAACCATTCGAGAATTTAAGCATTTGAGAAGTATCATTATCGCTACTTACTAATTTTCTTAGGTTTTCCGGTAGATTGTCATACGCAAATTTTACCCGAGTAAACATTTGTTGGCCATCTTCAATGGTGTGTGCAATGATCCCGGCACTCACGTTACTATTAAACAAACATCTGTCCAAGAATAACAATGTAACAAATGTACTTATGCCTAGTTGTCGAGCCTTTAGAATAAGATTGCAATAGTGCATTGAATTATAAAGCTCTTCTTGTGCCCAATTAAGACGAAACAGAGTCTTAGCTCCCTGTTTATTAACTATATAATAGAGATTATTCAGCCTCCATCTTGGATCTGCAAGTCTCTTTTGAGCCAGTTGAATGTCTTGATTACTCACCTGCGCCATCTATCAACTCTTTTGTTGTGCCGTCGACATTTTGCAGGATAAAGGCTAAGGGATTAACTGCATTTCCGGAGATTTTCGATTCCGTTTTGTCGGCCCAACCATGACAATTCATCAAGGCAAATTTCGACATTGAACCACTGAAAGTTTCCAGCATTGATCCTTTAAAGATCCGACTTTCCTGTAACCCTTTTGCCAGCTTATAAGCTCTGTTAAACCTTTCATTCTCGCGTGCCCATTCAGCCATAAAATCAGGATCAATGTCACGCTCTAAACAAAAGTCTTTGAGCCAGAAACGAGAATCATTTTTCATCCAATTAATGAGTTCATCAGCGAAGTGCTCAATATCATCTTTTGAATAACGCGAAGGTCTTCCGCCTTCGTCTTGAATGTTATAGGCTTTATGTTTTTTGGGCGCTGGCATTTTTATATCCTTTAATTAAATTATAATTCGACTCTAAAACCAATCTGGACGACCATGTTCAGTAACCTCTATCCAGTTAGCGATTTCTTTGAGTTTATTTTTAAAATCGCCTATCTCCAAACCCTCTTTCGCTTTTTCCCAAAGATAATTGAAAGCTAAATCAACATCTTTAGGAAGAAGAATAGCTTGAGACTCAATAAGTTTTAAAAGAGCTGAGCACTGTTTATCTGTTTCCTTGTTAATTTTTAAATATTTCACCCACCATCCATTTGGCGTTCTTTTTATAAACGCAGGGGTTCTATAAATCAGTCCATAACTGCTTCTCCGTTTACAATAAACCTCGAAATTACATTCAATACCCAGTGTAACATCTCCTATATCATCATGTGCATGTTTAAATTCGATGAAAGAAACAATGTCTTTTATAACATCTATATGATCATGAAATTCGAGAAGTTCAGGGCCGCCGCCAACATCATTCGACATATTTTTTAAACAATAATTATTGAATTTTACACTAACTCCTCTAGAGGTCAATTTAGAATAAAGATCAAAAGAAAGTTTACTTCCTATATTCGTCAACTTCATCCATTCATCTCTTTGATTTTGAATAAAATCATGATTCTGTAAACGATTATCACATTCTTTAAGTTTATGAAAAATTTGCTGCTCATCTTCTGTTAACTCTATATTATTAAAATAATCATCCTTATCAAGAGTTTCATTTTCGTTATCCATAACCACCTATTTTATTATTTTTTAATTTTGAATTATAATTTTTTTTAAAATTTTTTGACCACTTTATTAACCTCCTAAACGATTGTGTAGCAATGTTTTTTATATTAATGTTGCGTAGTTGTAGCGTTAGCAGTAGTACGATCCAACTTACTGTTGCATCGTTGCATTTCGTAGGAAATGCAACGATGCAACACTCACTTATTGATGCGTCCGTCATTTTTTGCTTTTGCAATCCACCTAGAAACAGTGGATTTATTAACGCCAATTTCTTTCGCAATATCGGTCATGCTAATGCCGTCACGGTGGAGATCTATCACTAATTCAAAATCCCTATCTTCAATTTCTTTAAAATTCCATTCCAACATTTCATCTTTAATGTTTAAGAATACTTCGAAAGGTTTGGCTGCATCACCATCAAATCCACGAGCTTTTTCAAAATGAATCTCAAACCTTGCTCCATCTTTTGGTGAATAATCTTTTGGATGTTTCAAGTTGATAACGGTATCGAGAACGTCTTCCTTTTTACTTGTTCCCCTTTGTTGTCCTCCCTTCCCTGCATGATGAACAAACAATACTGATTTACCTCTTCTTCTTAATTCTAGAGCCCATTCTTGAACTGGCAGCCAACTTTCCGATTCATTCTCTCGACCAGATCTAACAAGGGTAGAGAGATTGTCTATCACTATTAAGTCAAAATCATTTAAATATTCATTTACGTCTGTTTGTCCTTCAAGTGTGCTGAGATCTCTGATTCCAGCTTCTAAGAGATCAGGAGTTATAAGTTTAAAATATGATGAATCTGGGGGTTGCTTATCAGAGGCAAGAGCGATATTGGCTAAACGTTCTTGCATTGTGATAGCTGGCATTTCACCATCGATATATAAGACTCTTTTTGGTTCAGGAGCGCTCCATTTAAATATACTCCCTCCAGATGCAATTGCATATGCAGTACTTAGCGCAACATAGGTCTTCCCAACACCTCGCTGGGCATGTATCATTGTCAAGCCTTGAGCAGGAAGCCAAGGATCAAGAAGAAGACATCTGGGAGGTATTTTCAAAGAAAGAAATGAACCAATATCAATCGGATTTAAGTGCGATTTTTTTTGAGGGAGCTGCTTTTTCACCTCATCAAGATCAAAGTTAACATGAAGGTCATTGAAGTCAGTAGGACATTTTCCGTTTGACAATCTAAAATCAGTAGGAAACTTAGGAGTTATAAACTTGCATCCATGCTTTATTGCCGCTTCGCTTGCCTTAGTCTTTCCTGGATTACCGTCTGTTTCACAATCATCATCTGCGAGGATAACGATTTGATTTCGAGGATGTTTTTTCCGTATTTCACAAATTACAGGATCAAAATTGCCACAGTCAAAAGCAACTACTACTGGCAACCCCTTAGCCTCATAAGCACTTGCTGCCGTGGCATATCCTTCAGTGACGAAAATAAGGCTGTTGTCTTTTATTTCTCCAAGGATATGAAAGTAGCCTTTTTTTTCACCTCCTGTAAAAAATGATTTATAGGATTTGTTGTCATCACCTGAAGAGATGAATTGAAGCGAATGAATTCGTCCTTCTATATCTTTCAGGGGAATAATCAGGGAGGGATATCCTTGTTGATTAAGTCCAAACTTTACACTATATGACTTTACTTTTTTTTGTTGGAGATAGATAGAATGTTTTTTTGTTGGGGGATCGACTAAAGCGTTCTCCCATATCTTTTGACATTCTTGAGCTGCACGATTGCGCTCTTGTTGCAAAAGGTTCTCGCATTCTTCTTTTTTCTTTTTAAACTCTTCCTGAAGTCTTAGCCTTTCTCTTTCGTCAAATAGATGCGAGGCGTCAAAAGATTTAAACTCATACCGGACTTGGGTACTCCAAGATCCATAAACGCAAATCAAGTAGTAATTTCCTTTATCACTAATCCCTCTAAATCCAAGATACCATTCATCAGGCTGATTTTGCTTTTCATCAATTGAGAACCTATGAATTTTTCCATCAAGGATTAAAGACTCGTCAAAGGGAATTGCATTTTGTCGCATATGAACTTTGCAATCCAACTCTAAATCATTTAATGATTTGTTAAGAAAATCAATCTTTGTTTGAGTTTCAATTATGGTTTCTGATACCATGATGTGTACAACCTGTGTTAAGTATGTTGTAGGGCGGTATGCTGACCTTAACAGCTACCGCCCTTCTGCTTTTTAAATCCCCAGCTCTTTAATTAAATTTCGAATCTCCTGTTCTTCCTGAATAGACGGAAGTTTTCGTTGCCAGATTCCTCGTTTTTGCTTGGCGTATTCTTGGTAGTCTGGAAAAAGTGCATATGGCCATCGAATTTCGATTTGCTCATCAAATTTCAATAATGGCATCCTCTCCTCATTCGACTCGTCAGGGTTGAAGAATTTACAATCATCATTAAACCGTCTGGATCCCTGTCCGATTCCGGCGGTTTTTTTCTTTAACATCATTTAAACCTCCTTGCATGAGTAAAAAAATCGGGAGTTCCATTGGTATGAACACGTCACACCTATTTGCTGTCAGAAATAAAATGGAGAAGTGCCTCTTCATCCAAAATAATTCGACGACCCAATTTTCTAACAATTTTGCTTCTAAAACCTCCAATATCTTTAAACAAAATATTTTTGAGCATATTTTCCGTTAAAAACGGATATTTTTTGATTACTTGCTTTTTGGATAACTTTTCGAATTTAAATGCATAATTTATTTTCCTATTATTGATTGAATGTCTCTGCCGGAGATTTCTTTAAATCAACCAAACTACATTCAAAATGAACCAAATCAACAATTATAGAAACTGAACATTAAGAACTTACAGACTGTTGCAAATGCCTACAGGGTATTTATTTGCGATTGCGAATTTTTGGCGTCGAATTAACTTTGCAAAATTCGAAGAATTTGAGGCCAAATTCCTTTTTCTTTCCAACGCCGCTTCTGTGACTCCGCTGCAAGCCCAACAGGAAAAAGCCTCATCATTTCATTTCGCGAATATTCGAAATTTTCTTGCGCCAATAATGCCTCTAAAATAGCCTTAAGTGGCTTTTCTCGATGACGCCCAGCATTTCGACTATTGTTAGGGAGAATATTCATTATCTCCTGGATTTTCTTTTTAGAGACCTCTCTGGAAGTACCGGACTGAAACCTAATCGGCAAAGAAGGCGTTGTACGCAAATGTATGGGAGTGATAGCTGTTTTAATTGCTCCAGCTTTTAAAGCCTTCTGAGATGCTCTACGAAATTCTTTACCCAGTCGGTCAATATCAAATGAACCACCATCTTTTTGCTGAAATAACAGCCCACCTTCATTAGAGCGTGATAATACTAAAAGTTTTTCCGCTAAATCATCTTCGAGGTAATGCGAAAAAAAAGATTCCCCTCTAGTTGCATAACAAGAGCTTCTATCAAAGCAAACCCGACATGGCCCATTCTCCGACTTAAATACCACGCTTGCAGGCAAAACAAAAAGTTCCTCCCAGTAGTATATAAGCCCTATTTGTGAATAAACTTCGCAGGCAAATTTATAAGTTTCCGCTAAAGTTTTAATTGAATCTGGCAGAAATTTCACAAAGGCTTTGAACTTTCTGGGATCAATAGGAGTAGATTTTTTTATTCTTGGCGATTTCTCTTTATCCATTTTCAACCTCTCTGAAGATCTGTTCTGACATTTTTGAAACGGCATCAATGGACCGTGATTCGACAAGATGGGCATAGCGACGTGTCATCTTAATGTCACGGTGGCCTAGTAGGTGACTAATTTCACCCAAAGATATATTTTGGGCTAGCATTTCAGTTGCAAAGCTATGTCTGCAATCATGTGGTCTGAAGTTTGTTAAACCAGCGCGCTTTATGGCTGTCCTAATAGAGCGGCGAGGATTTACTGGTTTGTTTTGTTTTTTCAGGGCAAATACATACCCAATTGAGTCAGTTTCTGATGCTAGATTGTGAAGAAGATCTAAGGCTAAACCACACACGGGGCACGCCCTAACATCTCCATTCTTTGATTGAGTAATCGTTATTTTGCCTTTAAATAGGTCTACATCAGTCCATTTCAATTGGCGGATCTCATTGTAACGACAACCAGTTGAAAGTAAGAGGACGATAAAAGGATATAAGAGAGGATTGTCGCTTTCCTGTGCTGCCTTCAAGAAACGTTGTCTTTCAGCAGGCGATAGAAATCTAGTCCGCTCGCGGGGTTCCCTTTCCCGAGAGATCTTTTTAACGGGATTTTCGGATATTAGTTCCCATTGTTTTGAGCATACTGATAATAAGTGACTCAAGGTTGCTAAGAATCGATTGCATGTGCTGGGAGTACGAATTTTCCCTTTAGAGTTAATCTCCGTTAATAACTTTTGCTTTTTTTCTGTAATGAGTGAAGGGCGAATGTCTTGCAGATATAAAGGACCTAGTTCCTGGACCCACCAAGTGAGATGCCCGTTTTTAGCTGTAGTCATTGGTCGCTCAATTATGTAGCGATCTACAGCCTCTTTGAATGTATAACGTTTACTTTGTTGCGAATATAATTGATGTCTGCCACATCGAATATCGGCCTCAACCTTTTGGATCCAGTTTTTAGCATCCGTCTTTCGATCGAATGATGCGGTAAGTGTGGGATGACCCTTTAAACGAATTTCTGATTGATAACGTACGCCGCCGTCTTTAAGTTTTCTTTCCCGAATATGTCCCATTGTAACTCCATAATAGTGCTATGGATAGATAGTCCAGTGAACAGCACTATCCAAGCTATTGATTTTTAGTTATTTACAAAGGAGTGTTTAAGTGAATGCCGTAATATTTACGGAATCGACACTCCAAAACGAATTTTCATCGATAATGATTAAATTCTAATTTTGGGTGATCAAAGGTAATTTGCTACTCCGGCAAGAGTACGGGAATTTTAAGAGGGGCAGTGTTAATTTTAACACTTTCCCTCTCAAAAGAACTCCGGATGCTTGATTCGAACAAGCGACCAATGGATTAACAGTCCACTGCTCTACCGCTGAGCTAATCCGGAATAAAGAAGCGCTATGTTAAGCAATTCAGGTATTTTCTTGCAAATCTTTTTCGTTTTTAATTTGAATATCATCTCTACATACTATTGTGAATTGTATAAATGGAAAAATAAGATAGGGTTTTCATATCTTATATAACGTATTCTAAAATATGTGCACATGCAATTGATTATTAATTGTTTAAGAATGACAAATGGACCGCATGGACAATGGGGCATCAGGTGATTGCAAAAGTATTTCGCGTATTTTGCAGCGATTTTTCAGAAGTCACCTATGCCCGGGATTGGAAAAAATCGATTCTCAATGCATCAAAATGCCTTGAGTGAAGGAACGCTCAAAGAAGGTAGCCAGGCCGTCCCGGCCTGATAAAAAAAATTTAAGCTATTGATTTTTTATAAGTTACAAATCATTTGGTCAGGCCGAGACGGCCTGGCTACCTCCTTTGTGCATTCCATTTATTTGTGTTTGAATAAATTTATTTACACTTATGCAATTGTCTCGGCAGTGGTTTAGCAGCAAATAAGTGGCTTTTATAACCCTCATAATTCAGAAAACACATAAAAATTTTGTTAAATCGATGACATTGGGGCATCGGCCTAGGTAAATTAACACAAGTCTTTCAGGCTGAAGGCCTGAGTTAAAGGTTGCCACCCTCGTGAATACATACCCACCCCTTAAAAGGAGTGCAAAGATAGAAGTTTAAAGATGTTTATTAAAAAATAGCTTTTTTTAAAAAAATAAATGGTTGTATAATTAAGTAAGATTAATAATTAATTGATAATTTTAAGAACAATTAACCTTTTTCAGGATGGAAGCTATGGATAACAGAACTGACTTAACAAACTTATCAAAAGTACAAACTTATTTTGTCAATGAAGAGAAAATGAAGCAGGAGAACCCTAATATAGGGGGAGCGGAAATCCTTTTTGCAAAAATGAAGGCCGCTTTCAATCGAATCGTTGATAGTTTTGTTCAGTTTCGATGGATAGATGACGCTAAAGTCCTAAAAAAATTGGATAGAGAAATAAAAAAATTTCACCAAACTATTTCAAAAACCTCTGATTTGAATGTTAATAGTGATGATATAAGAAGTCGAATCACTGACATGAAAAAGATTTGTGAACTTATTAGAGGTACAGGTTCTACAAAAAATATACAAACCGTTGAAAATGATTTAACTACATTAAGTAATAGGCTCGAAAAAAAAGTTCAAAAAATAACTGGGAGTGTCGATCTTGAAAATACGTACAAGACTTCTAATGAAAAACTTGAAAGTGTACAGTTAGAATTAAAGAAAAAAAATGATTTTATAAAAACAAAAGAGCAAGAAGTACAACAACAACTGGAGGAAGTAAATAATTTAAAAGAAGAGATTGAAAAAATGAAATTTCAAGGCAGCAAAACTCTTGAAGACGCTCAAATCAATCGTGAGGAAATATCCCGCCAAAATAATGAATTATTAGAAAAGGCTTCTACTGCCGAAGAAGCCGCCAAAAAAGCTATCGCATCGGAAGAGAAGTTAACTCAGGAACTTAGTGAATTAACGGTGAAAATTGCTGAGATCGAGCATACTCACGGTGAGAGGCTCTCTAAAGCTACTCATGGTAAAGAACAACTACAAACAAGTAAGCGCGCCTTAAATAAGGAGTTAAGTGCACTAAAAGAAGAGAGTGAACTTCTAAAAAAAGAGTTAAAGAGTGCCAAGGATTTAGTCACTACAACAACGGATAATAATATCGTTTTACGCAAACAAGTTGAGGAATCTCGCAAACAAGGTGAGGAAGCTAGGGAAAATAAAGCATTAGTTGCGCAATGGAGAAAAAATCAAGAAACTGTTGTTGGAACCTTTGAAAATAAGATTAAAAATTTGCAAAAATCTGAAAATGAATTAACTCAAAAAATTAATGATCTGACTACACAATTGGCACAAGCAAATAAAACTGCTGCAGGACTAGAGCCTCTAAAAAGCTCTCAAAATCAGCTACAAGCGGAACTTATTAAGGCTAAAGAGGAAGTAGCAGAACTTCATGATAAAATCAGTGAAAAAAATCCCCAGCTAGGTAAAGCCTTAAAAGAATTAGATCACAAAAAAGCAGAGTTAGATCAAGCAAACACAGAGAAATCTAGCCTCGAACTTCAATTGAAAAGTAAAATTTCTGAGTATGAGATATTATCCGCAGTTACTGAGGTTTCAGAATCTGACTTGAAAACAGAAAAAAGTCAGTCAGAAATTCATACTAAAAACACTCAAAAGTTAACTAAAGATAATCAAAAATTGATAGAAATTCTCGATACAAAAATAAATGACTTGAGTGAGGAATTATCAGATGCTAATAAAAAAATTGAAAATTTAGAGAAAACAAAAGATTCATCGATAACAGAGTTGACTCAGCAACTTAAGGCCAAAGAGGAAAAAATCCAAGAAATGGAAACGCATTCGAAGAAGGTAATTGAAACGATTTCTTCATCGCATGAACAATTAGAATCTCTTAAAAAAGAGCTGGAAATTTTAAAAACAGAAAAATTGTCTAATCGACACGAATTAAGCAAACTGAAAGATGTTGCTAGAGATTTAGAAATTTCTAAAAAAGAAGTTGCGGGACTGAAGCAAATTTCAATAGAAGCTGCGCAATTAAGAGAAAAAGCAGGGGTGGTTATTGATACCTTATCTAGCAAGACTACAAATCTGGAAAAATCTGAAATTGAATTAACGCAAAAAATTAATGATCTGACTAAACAATTGGAACAATCAACAAAAACTCTTGGAGAACTAGAACCTCTAAAAAGCTCTCAAAATCAGCTACAAGCGGAACTTACTAAGGCTAAAAAAGAAGTAGATGAACTTCATGATAAAATCAGTGAAAAAGATCCCCAGCTTGGTAAAGCCTTAAAAGAATTAGATCACAAAAAAGCAGAGTTAGATCAAGCACACACAGAGAAATCTAGTCTCGAACTTCAATTGCAAAATAAAATTTCTGCGTATGAGATATTATCCACAGTTACTGATGTTTCAGAATTTGAATTGAAATCAGAAAAAAGTCGTTCAGAAATTAATACTAAAGACTCTCAAAAATTAATAGAAATTCTCGATACAAAAATAAATGACTTGAATGAGGAATTATTAAGTGCTAATAAAAAAATTAAAAATTTAGAGAAAACAAAAGATTCATCGATAACAGAGCTGACTCAGCAGCTAGAGGCTAAAGAGGGAAAAATTCAAGAAATGGAAACGCATTCGAAGGAGGTAATTAAAACGATTTCTTCATCGCATGAGCAATTAAAATCTGTTAAAAACCAGCTGGAAGACTTAAAAAAAGAACGCCAAGACCTCCATTCAGAAAAATTACATAACCAAGACGAAATAAGCAAACTAAACAATGCCGTTAAAAAGTTAAAAAGCAATCAAAACGCAGGAATTTTAGAGTTAAGTAAAAAACTAGAAGAGCTTGAGCAAAAAAATGAAAACCTTTTGAAAGAATCAAAGGAAGTTCAAGAAGAAGCAGAATCTAAGGTGCTAAATGCTCAGAAAGTATTGAGTCAACTGCAAGAAAAAAATAAAGCGTTGCAAGAAGAAAAAGAAAAGTTAAAAGCAGAGGTGACGAATGCGCAAGGACAGACTGTGAAAGCAAGAGCGTTCACTACAGAAATTAATAAGAAGTTTTCGGAAAGAGATTTGGAGCGTAACAAAAAAGAAGAGATATTGTTATCTGAAAAAGCATCCAACGAAGAAAAAATTAAGAAAGCTGAAGACGAGGTTAGTAAATTAACTAAAGAATTAAATGAATTAAAAATACTAAAAAAAAGTGACGAATTGGCTGCTAGTGGATTACTAGTCAAACAGGCTGTTACTGAATCTAAAGCACACGAAAAAATTGGAAAATTAATCGAAGCTAAAACGAAGGAGCGCTTGGAGCATGCGGAAGATAAAGAAAGTTTAATTACAAAGCTTAATATTCTAAAAAATGAGTTGGCACAAAAAGAAGCTGTATTGGCAAAAAAAGAAAATGAACTTCAGGCCGCACGACATGACCTTAATAGAGCAGAAGTATTTGCGGTTAATGAACAACGATTAATTAACGAAAGGATTGAATTAAAAAATAAAGAAATAACACCCATTTCTGGGGAAATTACCTCAGAGTCAATGGGGAAAATAAAAAAAGGAAATACGAAGAAAGTTACCGATCAATTAAATAGTTTAATTGAAAATAAAGTTAAACTTGAAGATATGATGACTGCTCGCGACGCCATACGCTTAAAAAATCTGCAAGATCATCAAAAAATTGAAACTGTTAAGCAGCTTACTGAAGAAATTAACGGTTTATTGAATGCTATCAATGATAGCGATGTGTTCGAAAAAGGTGGAATTCTATATGAAAAAAATGGAATTAAGCAGTCGTCTAAAGACGTGTTTGAAGATTTTTTTAACCAAGAAGATCCACTTTTTCAGAACATGCAATATTTTAAAAATTTCAATGACGTAAGAAATGAATTTAAAAAATTAGCAGACAATTTAGAAGATGTTGATTTTACTTCTTCAAAGCCTTTGTCAGAGACAGATAAAGCAATTGTAGAAAGCATTTCCATTGATCAAGTGATTGATATTAGCAGGCAAATGATCAGTATGGCCAGAGCACCATTTGATGATTTGATCCTTCCAAAAGAAATTGAAAATGTGTTGGAAAAAATCCAGAACACTTGCGAGCAACTAAAGGATAATGATGAAATAGCGAAAAACATAATGGATAATGAAAAAACTACGAAAGTTCTCATAAATCCGAAAAAACGCATAAGTAGAAAAGTGGTAGTTCCTGAAGGATTTGAAATTCCTTCAAATGGTAGAAAAAAATACGAAGATATACAACACAAGGCAGATGAACGTGCGAAAGGTATAGGAAAAGTCAAGGTGCCGGAAGGATTTGAAGAGAAATTTATAAGTCCTCCTATCGGCAAAGCAAATTATGAAGAAAAACAACAAGCGTTAGCCAATGAAATGAGCAGGACACTGGCGACCTCGATGTTTAACTTAGTAGATGAACTATATAAAAAAGAAGGGTTCGAAAAATCTTTGGGTAAACAATTTTGGGGATATTCAGGAGATAGTTTAAATCTACAAGAATTACAAGCGGTGCTTAAAAATCGCTCTTCGGAGTTAAGTCCTTTAGAATCAAGAGTAATTTGTAGTGCAATAGCAGACTTAATTATTGGGAGTTATGAGCAAATGGGGGCAGTTTTACCAATTCGTATTCACAACAAGCTAATAGATATTAGAGAAATGAGTGATGCTGTCTTAGCTTTTGAAAAAAATGGCGGTGCAGTAAATCCTGAAGTTGTTAAAAAAATGCAAGCTGTCAATGAAAAAATAGAGACTAAAAAGGCAGAAGCAGAACAAAAAATAGAGCAAGAGAAGGCTGAGGCCAAAGTAAAATTAGAACTGGAAAAAGAGACTGCAAAAGCCCCCTTCCTGGCATTAGGCACTCAAGTACAAAAAATGATTAAGATGGCAAATGCAGATTTTAACGCTGTCAAGCTTCCCACAATACCTCTTGCTGATTCTTCAATTTTTGATACTAGAGATGTTGAAAAATCAGTTGGAGCTGCTAAAGAGGCTATTCGAATGATTGTAGAAAGCGACACAAAAGTTTCCCCTCCTCTAAAAGCAAAAATAATGGAAGTTCAGGGCATGGCCGAACGGCTTAAAAATGCTGATTTAGGGAAACATAAATCTAGCATTTCAGCTGAAGAAAAAAATGCTATTGAAGCGTCCTTAAGCGTGGATGGTCAGTATGAATATGACCTTCATGCTAGACTTGCTAAATTTAGAAAAGAGTTTGAGGTAGAAGAAATTTCTGAAGAACAAAAAAAACAAATTTTAGAAGAATTAAGGGCACAGGATAAACAGGCAATAGAAAGTATAGAATATGAAAAAAAATCTATAAAAAATGCCAAAAAATTAATCGATCATGTTAAAAAATTTATTGGTTTAAGTACTTTTTTAATGACAGGCTCCATTAAATTGTCCGATGTTAAAAACACAGGCAACCTTTCTACAGATCATTCGATAAACAGGCTAAAAGAACTTCAAAATAGATTGATTTCCAAATCGAATAAACCCATAAGGGCTGGAGATAAGAAATTAGTAAGAGACATAGCTGAGATAAGCTTTATTATTAAAAGCGAAATAAAGAAAAAAATTGGACATGTATCTGATGATATTAAGTATGACTTGGATACCATTAGAGATCTTGCAATGAAAATTGACGTCTCAGCTTTTGATAATACTTATGAGATGTTAAGATTTAAAAATACTTTATCAAATAGGATAATTAAAAATGTAAAAAACATTACTTATTCCTTACTAAATGATGCGGAATTTGCCGATAAGGCAAATTTCCTCGAATTAGATAGGCTAAAAGAATATCAAGATGAAATTGAAATGATGGTTTTAGAAAATGCTTCTGCTGCTAATATAGACGATATTCGCGAAAAATTAAGTCAAATTATTGAGTCTAATTACAGCGATGGAGAATTAGGGAAAATACCTGCTGAAATCGTCAGTAATATTATGGGCCTGGTAAAAGATGCAGATAATATAAGGAAGTTAGAAGGTGGAGATGAAAGAGCAGCAGAAAGAGCAGAAACCATTAAATTAAACCAAGAAAAACTTAAAAAATCTACAGAGGGTTGGAAAAAAACTAAAACGGATTTGAAGCTCGATGATGAATAAAATTAATTATTGAATAATTTCTTCTCAATAAGTCATGGCAGTGCCATGACTTATCTTGTGCAATTTTCTATGTTGCAATATTCGTACAAGTTCACGGGGTAGGCAACGTAGCTGCGGCCGGTTCCAGGCACTGCCATGTCAACAATCTTCAGTGATGTGATGCTGAAATTGAACTGGGGGAAGATTGTCAACATGG
>Ga0206928_1173_pt1 | contig 14664 bp, 13 predicted proteins | sample Alteio_BWOrgHeat_21_FD_152941 | JGI IMG/M metagenome (GOLD analysis project Ga0206928, IMG submission 152941) | Enriched cells from forest soil in Barre Woods Harvard Forest LTER site, Petersham, Massachusetts, United States -... | ecosystem: Environmental > Terrestrial > Soil > Temperate forest >... | reverse complement strand
CCCAATTCCGTGCGCGTGCTGGAAAGCGTCGGCCTTGATTTGTCGGACCACGTCAGCCAGCGGCTGACCCAGGAGATGGTGGACCAGTCCTTCGCCATTTTCTGCATGACTTCGCTGCACAAAGTTTTGGTGGAAACCCAGTTCGACCCGCCCTGCGAACATTTGTACCTGATGCGCGAGTTCATCGCGGGTGATGGCGACCGGGAAATCCCCGACCCCTACGGCCAGGACCGCGCCGCCTATGAAGCCGCGCGCGACGCCATGGTCGAGGCGGTGCCGTCCATCCTGAATTTCCTGCGGAAGAAACTTTTGCCCGGCCAGTCCCCTTCCTCCGCTCGTTCCAAGCCATGAAAATCTCCATCGGTTCCGACCACGGCGGCGTGGACCTCAAGGACGCCGTCGCGCAGGGTTTGCGCGAAGCCGGCTACGAGGTCCTCGACCGCGGCACCCATTCCCACGACTCCGTGGATTACCCGGATTTTGCCATCGCCGTGGCCAAGGACGTGGTGGCCGGCACCGCCGAGCGCGGCGTGGTCATCTGCACGACCGGCATCGGCGTGAGCATCGCGGCCAACAAGGTGCATGGCATCCGCGCCGCCGTCTGCCACAACGAGGACGCCGCGGAATTCTGCCGCCGCCACAACAACGCCAACGTCATCTGCTTCGGCCAGAAATACGACACGCCCTACATGGCCTTGAAAATGGCGGGCATCTTTCTCACCACCGCCTTTGAAGGCGGCCGCCACGAACGCCGCGTGAATAAAATGACGGCGGAAGAAACGACCGGCCAATAATCGAGTATTGAGTCTCCTTTCGGCCCTTCACCCTATGTCCATGCTGCCGTCTCGGGCCCGCCTGCGGATCGGGCTGATTGCAGTTTGGTGCGTGGTGGTGATCGCCGCCCTGTACCTGTTTTTCTTCCAACGAGACTGGGTGCAAAGCGAATTGAAAAATGCCAATGCCCTTTCTCTGTTCGCCGGCGGCGCGGTTTATCTCCTGTTTGCTTCCCTGCGCGGCTTTTCGTTGATTCCCTCCACCTATTTGTTGTTGGCCGCCCTGCCCTTTTTTCCGCCGGGCGTGCTCCTGCTGTTGACGCTCGTCGGCATCCTGATTTCCTCCTCCTGCATTTATTTCTTTTCCGAAGCCCTGCGGCTGGATGAGTATTTCGAACAAAAACATCCGGCGGGAGTGGCCAAAATCAAACGCGTCCTGCAACGGCACGAATTGCCCATCATCGTCGGCTGGAGCTTTTTCCCCCTGGCCCCGACTGATCTCATCTGCTACGTTTGCGGCGTGATGAAAGTCAATTTCAGGAAGTTCCTGTTGGGGGTTCTGCTGGGCGAAGGCACCATCTGCGCGATCTACATTTCCCTCGGCAATGAAGCCTTGCGGCGGCTGCATTTGAGCCTGTAATGCCCCGGATCGTTTTTATTTGCCCGCGGCAAAGTCCTTGTCCAGCGCCGCAAGGTAGCGGGTGGGACCGCCGGGCAAGTAGCCGTTCAGCAGATTGAGGGGCTTTTCGTCGGCGCCCAGCAGGACAATCGCGGGGAAACCGGCGTCCGGCGCGTATTTTTCCTTGAGGAGGTAATTCTGTTTTGCGAGCGCGTCCGGCAACTTCGTCTTGCGCGGGAAATCCACCGTGACCAGCACGTAGTGGCTGCGCGCGTAGCGGCCAAACTCGGGCGTGTTGAACACGTCCTCGTCGAGCTTCACGCACCACGGGCACCAGTCGGACCCGGTGATGTTCAGCAAAATCTTTTTATTTTCCTTTTTGGCCTGGGTGACCGCGTTGGCGTAATTGGTCGTCCAGGGCAGGTTGGCCGTCGGCAGGGCTTGCAGGCTAGTTGCGCCAAATACCAGCAGCATCGCCAAGGCGAGCCAGCGCGAGGCGTCAGAAAAGGAAAAGATGCGGGTAAACAGAGAATTCGAGGTCATGTTGAATGCTTGGTTTGTGTAACAGTAAGAACAGCATCTGTCGCTCCCTATTCCCTGCCCCCGGCCACGCGCCCGATTCCCCCCCGGCGAAGCCGCCGTTTTGACGGTTTTTTGACCGGCCTAAGTTGCTTACGTCTCATCAACTGAGGCCCAACGAACTCGAACCCCTTTTCAGGATTGAAAAGCGCGGGCCATTGCCTCACGAAGGATGGTTTCTCCCGCCTTTTCACGCCATGCCCACTGCCGCCTCTTCCTCCTTCCTCACGCGCGAGCCGCTCGCCACCCTCGATCCCGCCATCCACGCCGCCATCGGCCTGGAAAAAGCGCGGCAGCAATCGCACATCGAGTTGATTGCGTCGGAGAATTTCGTGCCGCCCGCCATCCTTGAGGCTGCCGGCACTGTCCTGACCAACAAGTACGCCGAGGGCTATCCGGGCAAGCGCTACTACGGCGGCTGCCAGTATGTGGACATTGTCGAGCAACTGGCGATTGACCGGGCCAAGGCCCTCTTCGGTGCGGAACATGCCAACGTCCAACCCCACTCCGGCAGCCAGGCCAATTTCGCGGTGTACTCCGCGTCCATCGAGCCGGGCGACAAATTGCTGACGATGAACCTCAGCGACGGCGGCCACCTCACTCACGGCAATCCCGCCAATTTCAGCGGCAAGCTTTATAAAATCGTCCACTACGGCGTCTCGGCCGAAAATGGCCACATTGATTATGAAGACCTCGCCCGGCAGGCGGAAGTCGAGCGCCCGAAGATGATCACGGTCGGCGCCTCGGCCTACCCGCGAGTCATTGATTTTAAGCGGATGGGCGAAATCGCCCAAAGCGTCGGCGCACTCATGCTGGCGGACATTGCGCACATCGCGGGCCTGGTCGCCACCGGCGAGCACCCCAGCCCGTTTCCCCATGCGGACTTTGTCACGACCACCACGCACAAAACGCTGCGCGGGCCGCGCGGTGGATTGATCATGTGCCGCGAAGCCTTTGCGAAGAAAATTGATTCGGCCGTTTTCCCCGGCGGCCAGGGCGGCCCGCTCATGCACATCATCGCGGCCAAGGCGGTATGCTTTCAAGAAGCGGCGAAACCGGAGTTCCGCCAGTACGCCATCCAGATTAAGAAGAATGCCGCCGCGCTCGCGGAGGCGCTGACCGCCAAAGGCTACAAGCTTTCCTCCGGCGGCACGGACAATCACCTGCTGCTTATTGACCTGCGCAAGAGCCATCCCGACCTCACCGGCAAGCAGGCCCAAGTGGCCCTCGACGAAGCCAACATCACGACCAACCGCAACACCGTCCCCGGCGAAACCCGCAGTCCCTTCCAGACCAGTGGCGTCCGCCTCGGCACGCCGGCGGTGACCAGCCGCGGCATGCTCGAGCCGGAAATGGTGCTCATCGCCGAGGCCATTGACATCGTGCTCGGCGGCCCGACCGATCCCGTGCGCCTGGCCAAGGCCAAAAGTATCGCCCTCGACCTCGCCGGCCGCTTTCCGCTGCCGTACTGATTGCAGGCCGCCGCAAATGTAATCGTCAGTTACTTGTTGTAAAAACGCAAAATAACCCTTTCATTCCCGCACTTTATGGGATAATTAGAAGGGCAAAGTACTCACGTGACGGCCACCCCGGCCTCATTCCCTTCCCAACCTCCCATCCTTTCTCCCATGACCATCCCCACCCGCCATACCCGCAAGGGCTTTACACTCATCGAATTGCTGACGGTTATCGCCATCATCGGCATCCTGGCATCAATTCTGATTCCCACCATCGGCAAGGTGATTGACACCGCGCGCAAGGCCGCGGCTTCAAGCAATGCCTCCCAGATATCCAAGACGTATCTGAACTATTCCAACGCCAGCAGCACCCCGCGCAACATCCGCACCCAGCAGCAGGCCGGCAGCGGTGACCGCACCAATGGCGTGGCCAAGGACATCAACGACGTCGCTTTCATTCTCTCCCAAAAGGGCGGTCTCAATGACGCCAAGCTGTGGTTCATCACCACGGACGAAGCGTTGGCCGGCGCCAACCTGCCGAAGTCCGTCATCGTCGGCGACCCCGGCACCGCGACCGACGTAGCCGCGGACTTTGCCAGCCCGACCAAGAGCTGGACCTTCGTCATCGGTCTTTCGACCAACGCGCCCTCCACCACCACCCCGCTGGTCTGGACCTACGGTCTGGGCAAGGACGGCAAGTGGGTCGTCCAGTCGCCCTGGGCCGGCCAGGGTGGCCACATGTCCTTCCTCGACGGCCACGTCGAATGGTTCGACAAGCTGTCCACCGAAAACGGCGGCAACAGCCTCGTCGTTTACCCGACCAACCCGAACCCCGGCACGCCGACCGCCGATTACACCCAGGCCATCAGCTCCAGCGCGCAGAAGCCCGCTCAGGTCGTTAACAAAGACGGTTCCGGCGGCCTGTAATCTTACAGTCGCTTAAATTTTCAGCCCGGCTGTGGATTTCCGCAGCCGGGCTTTTTGTTACACCAATTCCTGATAGAGCTGGGCGTAAGCCGGCGCTTGCCGGGCCCAAGTCGAGTCGAGCTTCATGCCTTGGGCGCGAATGCGGTCGCGCAGCACGGTTTCGGCCTGCAAAGCCAAGGCCCGCGCCAATCCCTCGCGCCAGCCTTCGGTGGTGGGGGCAAATAGAATGCCGTTGGCTCTCTCCGGCTGCTCGTCGAGATCCACCACGACATCCGCCGGGCCGCCCGTGCGCGGCATCACCGGAATCGCGCCATAGCGCAGGGCGCGCTGGGCGTGATGGGGGCTGGGCTCAACCCGCGAAGTACCCAGGAAAAAGTCCGCCCCGCCGAGCGCGCGATGGAGCGCATCTTCCTGCGGATTTTCGAGCAGCACGATGCGCCCGGGCCGCGCGCCCACCAGCGCCCGCCAGGCCTCAAAATCCGTCGGCGCCGCCGGGCCCATCAGCACGAGCGCGGTGTCGTCACGCAGCACGGGCAAAAGCTCGCGCGGATCGCCCAGGCCCAAAGCCGCGATGATCGGCAGGTGAGCAGCGATAACTGCGCCCGAACGCGCCGCCGGGTCGAGGCCCAAGCCTTTCTGCAGGGCCGCGCGGCATTGGGCCTTGCCGGCCGGCACGCGGGCGTCGAAACCCGCCGCCAGGTTGCGGTCGTAAAAAGGATTCCACTCGGCCTCGTCCACGCCGGTGAGCAAACCGCGCAAGTCGTCCCGCCGCGTGGCCAGGACGCCGTCGAGGCCGAAGCCGTGCAGCGGATCGAGCATCTCGTGCGCGGAGGTCGGACTGGGCGTGAGCAAAAAGTCCGAGAACAACATGCCGCCCTTGAGGTAATTGACCTGGCCGAAAAACTCGAGGCCGTCCTGGGCGAAAAACTCATCGGGGAGATTCGTGAGCCCGAACGTGTGGCGCGGGTAAATGCCCTGAAAGGCCGGATTGTGCACGGTCAGAAACGTGCGCGCCGCCGCAGTGATCTGGCGCTTGCGCTCCTCAACGCGCAACAGCAGCGGCGCGAGGGCCGTGGGCCAGTCGTGGCAGTGCAGCACATCGACGGGCGTTTCAAACCGGCAGAGCGCATCCACCATCGCCTTGCAAAAAATCAGGAAGCGCGTGTCGCTGTCCTCGTACTCGCCGCCCGGTGGCCCATAGGGAAAGCTGCGGTCGAACGATTCGTCGCGCCGGATAAAATAAAGCGTGAGGTTCGCGCTCAGGGGCAGCTTGAGCGTCTCGGCCGTCACGCGGCCCTCGCCCAAATCGAGCGTGTGCTTGAACAGAGGCTCGGCGTGCACCGCGCGCGGGTCGGCCAGCACCTGGCGGTAGCCCGGCAAAAATACCGACACCTCGTGCCCCAGCCGGGCCAGTTCGCGCGTCAAACCGCTCACGGCATCCGCCAAGTGCCCCACCGACACCCACGGGGCAAGCTCACTGGCGGCATGGACGATTTTCATGGGACAAAGAAACCTGGGACAGAATTAACAGAATTTACCCAATGATGCACAGGATAAAAGGCAGGCACACCCAAGGCAAAAGTGCTGAGAGAAACGGGCATGATGGTCCTCATGGGAACTATCCTAAGAATGATGATCCGGGCCAGGCCCGATGTTTGTCTGCAAATACGATTCCCTCTGCTGATTTAGATAGTCAGCTAATTTCTGACAATCCCAACCATAAGTGTCCGGCAAAGCCGCTTCATAGCCTGATAGTTTGGTGCTTAACTCCCGCAACGATTTTAGTTTCCCTTGTCCGTGATAAGTGGCCGAAAATGTAAATCCCACCATTCGATGGCGTTGGCGAAGGCCATGATTCATCATTTGGATTTCCGCCACACCGAAGGTTTCGATGTCCGACCAGCGATAGGATCGTCCCCGCCACAGCGAGCAATATCTAATGCCCTCCCCATCGATAAGCAGGTAGGAAGAACTCGGGATCAAAGACACGGTAGCGACCGCATAACCAAGCCCAAAGAAAACAATACAAAGCCAAGCCATAGACCTATCCATAAAAGAATGTGCATTATCCAATATCCACACCCCTGCTAACATGAACGCTAGAGACAAAAAGAAGACCCCCACCCATTTCACACGCGAAGGGTGGAAAAGCTGGTGTTTAATAGCGTTCATCGCAAATTAAAATATCCCCCTACCCCATTAGGCGCTCGAGCGCTTCCCAGTAGCGCGCTTGGGTCTGCTTGATTAACTCCGGCGGGAGGCGGGGGCCGGGAGCGGTTTTGTTCCAATCGAGCGTTTCGAGATAGTCGCGCACGTATTGTTTGTCGAAGGCGTGCTGCGCACGCCCAGGCGCGTAGTCCGCCGCCGGCCAGTAGCGCGACGAGTCGGGTGTCAGCGCCTCATCAATCAGAAAAAGTTTCCCGGCCTCGTCCGTGCCGAATTCAAATTTCGTGTCGGCCAACAGCAAGCCCGCGCGGGCCGCCTCCTTGGCCCCAAGTTCATACAAGCACAGGCTCAAGTCGCGGACTTCGACATATCGCTGCGCGCCAAGCAGCGAGGTTGTCTGCGCGGCGGTGAGGGGCTCGTCGTGGCCGGCCTTGGCCTTGCTGGTCGGCGTGAATAATGGCGCGGGCAGTTTCTCGCTTTCGCGCAGGCCCGGCGCGAGCACATGGTCAATCACGCGGCCGTACTGGCGGTATTCCTTCCAGCCGCTGCCGGCCAAGTAGCCGCGGACCACGGCCTCGACTGGCAAGGGCCGCAATTTCCGCGCGAGCATCGCCCGCCCCTGCAACTGCGGCCAATCGCGCAACCGCCGCGCGACTTCCGCGTCGTGGTTCGGGAAAAGATGATTCGGCGTCAGCGCCGCGGTGCGTTCAAACCACCACAGGCTCAACTGCGTGAGCAGGATGCCCTTGCCGGGAATGCCGTCCGGCAAAATCACGTCGAAGGCCGACAGTCGGTCCGTGGCGATGATCAGCAGGGCGTCGCCGCAGTCGAACAGTTCGCGGACTTTGCCCGACCCGATTTTGGGAAACGGCAGGCCCTCGACGCGGGTGAGGGCGTCGGCCGGCAGCGCGGCCTTAATGTGTGGCAGGTTCCAACCCATATTCACCAGCCTTGCGCGGCGGCCCGTTTTTGTCTATATTATCCTGTTACGGGGTTTCCGGCCCCGGTTCTTTGAAAGCCGCCCGGCGTTTGCGCGCCTGGGCCACCTGTCAGCGCAAGGAGTGATTTCGCCTGCCACATTTTCCATTTTCCATTTTAAATTCAACTTTCCGGGGGTGTTCTGGATTCGACCCTGGGACGACGAGTAGGGCTGCAGGCCAGAGATGGTGGTTGGCTCTGTCAAAAGTCCACCAAAAAGCTATTCGGCAACACTGAATACGCACTCGCAGCTTAAACTAGCAGCGACATGCCACCTGGAAACCTGCTAAGGGCTGGCATGCCATCAGCAGGCATAGCTGCGCCGGGGCCAACGGCGGCGCAGTCGTACACTACCGGCAGCTCGGGCCGCGTCAGCCTGCTTGGGGCGGGCGTATCCCTAACTCAAATCACAAGCTAAGCTTGTAGACTCCCTACCCGAAATCCCGGGGGACGCGGGTTCGACTCCCGCCACCTCCACCTTTTTGCTCAAATCACTTCTTCTCCGGCGCGGGCCCGGCGAACTGATAATGGAAGAAATCAACGTCCACGTAACCTGCGTTGGCCAAATTGTTGTAGCTGTAAAGGCCGAGGCGGTCGCCGCGGTAATTGCCCCAGGTGAGTTGGTAAGGTTCGCCAAAATTAACAAACGTCTGGCCGTCCAAACTATAGGCGTACTGGCTGCGGCCATCCCAGCCCCAGGTGGATTTTAGCCACAAGCTATCGCCGGTGATCGCGGGACCGGGCGTGACCCGGCCATTGTTATTGTACTCCAGCGTGCGCGCCGCGCCGGCTTGGCTCACGCCGAAGGACGAATAGTTTTTCGAGAAGTGGCACAGGCCCGCCTTTTGGCCGTCGGCCAGGCCGCGCAGATCCAGTTTGATGACCACTTCATTGGCGCTCGTTTGAAAACAGCGCTGCGTGAGCGTGTTGCCGGCCTTGAGCAAGCTGTCCGGCTGCAGCGGCGGGAAGGCATGGAGGCGCAGCCAGCCGGGATTTTCCGTGAGCGACCAATGGTCGGCGCGCGGCTGGTAATTCCATTCCCACTGCGGCGGGAGGCTGGTCTCGGCAAACTCATCGCTGGTCTGCGGGGTGACAACCGGCGTGCCTGCCACCGGCATCTTGCCGGACCACACCATGTGGCCGATGCCGTCGGGCCCGGCTTCGCCAATAATGGGCCAGCCGTCCACCCAGGTCACCGGCAGCAGGCTCGCGATGCGCCCGGCCCAATCGCCGGTGCCGTGATGGGTGAACCAGTACCAATCGCCGCTTTCCGTCTGCACCAGGCCGCCCTGGTTGGGTTCCTTGAATTGCTTTTCCGCGTGGTTGAGCTGTTGGCTTTCCGCGTAGGGGCCGAAAATGGTTTTGGCCCGCTCCATCATGACCGTGCGGCCCTCGGACTTCACGTCGCTGAAAAGATGATAATAGGTGCCGTTGATTTTGTAGAGCTTATTGGCCTCGCTGCCCTGGCTTTGGTGAATGATGTGATCGGACTCCGGCACGAGATCGCGGCCATCGGGCGTGAGTTTCCACAGATGAATTTTGTAACCGTCGCGAAAATTGCTGCCGACCAGATAACCCTGTCCGTCGTCGTCCCAAAACGGGCAGCAATCATCCCAGCCGCCGCCCTTGAGCACGACGTGCAGGGGCTCCCACGGGCCGGCGGGATTGGTGGCGGTGCTCATGAAATAACCCTCATCGGCGGTGCCGAAATAAACCCAAAACTTGTTGTCGTGATAACGGATGGAACCCGCCCAGACGCCCTTGCCGTAGCGGTTCATGCGATCCCAATTCAACTCCGGCCCGATTTGGGTGAGATCCCTCACCACATGGCCGAGGATGGACCAATTGACCAAATCCTTGGAGTGAAGAATCACCACGCCCGGTGAAAACTGAAACGTCGAGGAAATCGCATAAAAATCCGCGCCCACGCGGATGCAGTCGAGGTCGCTGTAATCGGAGGGGAGGACGGGATTGCGGTAAGTGCCATCGCCCTGATCGCCCCAAGTCGTCCACTGGCCCCAAACCGGCGCAGCCGGAGCGGCTTTAACCAACAGTGCGCCGGTCGTAGCCGCCGTCCAAACGATCAGCCAGAAAGCCCATCGGATTGGAAATTGCATGGGGTAAAAGTTATTGCCCGCCGCCAGCCGCCCGTCCTCGAGGCCTGGCAGGCTCTGCCATCCAACGGGCGAAAAGCTGCTTCATTTCTTGGCCAGCGCGGCGGCCACGGCCTGGTCGAGCGCCGCGCCCGCCAAATCCTTGGCGAGGATGACGCCATCGCGGTCGAGCAGATAAGTGGTGGGCGCCTTGTTCACGCCGTATTTCACGGCCAAGGCATTTTCCCAGTGCTTGCCGTCGTAAAACTGCGGCCAGGTGATTTTGTTGTCCGCGAGGTACTGCAAGAGCTTCGCTTTGTCGTCATCCAAACTGACGCCGATGATCGCAAAACCCTGGTCGTGAAAATGGTTGTACGTGTCCATCAGGCCGGGCATGGAGACGACACACTCGGGGCACCAAGTAGCCCAAAAATCGATCAGAACCACTTGGCCCTTATAGCTGGCCGGCGACAATGGCTTTCCATCCAGGCCCGTCGCCACAAAATTGGGGAACGCGGTGCCCACGACCAGGGTGCGCGCCGCCCAGGCAGCCCGGGCCTCGGCCTGAAAGACGGGCAGCATGTCCTTCAAATCTTTGGCCGGCCCGGAATTGGGATAGGTGGCGATGATTTGCTCCACCAGGGCCAGGGCCTTCTCGGGGTTTTGCAAAACCTGGCTGTAAATCAGCGCCTCAAAATAAAGGATGTTGGGCGGGCCGTCGTTCTGGTCGTTTTTGTGTTCAGCGTACAGTTGATCCAATTGCTTGAGCTCGTCGGCGTAGTCTTTTTCCGCGACCGGCGCGCCTGCCGCGCTGGCCGCCAGTTTCGCCCGGATTTTTTTCAGGATCGCATCCAACTGGCTGCCCAACGGGCCGTCATTGTCGGCCGGCTTGGCCGCGGCCTCCGCCGCGGCGGGCGCCGGCGGTTGGTAGGCTGCGCGTGTGGCGAATTCAAACAACACCACCGCCGAGGCGACGACGGCGGCAAAAACTACAATCTTGAAAGCAGGGAAGCGCATAAAGGGTAAAGGTTGATAGTCTCAGCCCGGTGTCAAAACCGCAACCGAAAACACCCGGGGTAGCTTGGCGATTTGACCGGCTCAAACGGCAAAAGTTCTCTGGAAAAAACCCTTGGCCACGACCGGCCCTGCGCATATCGGCTTGTCTCGGGTGAAAAGACGGTTACTAAAGGCGGGCAATGCCTGCACCTTCCGCGCCGCTGTTTCCCTGGCTCCAAGAACGCTCCTCCGGTATTTTATTGCATCCGACCTCCCTGCCCGGCGGCTTTGGCATCGGCAACTTCGGCGAGTCCGCCCGCCGTTTCATCAATTTTCTGGCTGACTCGCATGTGCGATTTTGGCAGATGTGCCCGCTGGGGCCGACGGGCTTCGGCGACTCGCCCTACCAATGCTTCTCGGCCTTTGCGGGCAACCCGTACCTGATTGATCTCCAACCGCTGATCGACCGCGGACTGCTCAAAGAAGAGGAAACCGCGGCCCTGCGCGCCTTGCCGCAAACGCAAGTGGACTTCGGTCGTCTCTATCAGCTTTTTTGGCCGTTGCTGCGCAAGGCCTTTGACCGCTTCAAATTGAAGCCCGACATCCTGGCCGACTGGGGCGATTTTGCCAAATTCAAGGAACGCCATCATGCCTGGCTCTATCCCTATGCGGTTTTTTCCGCGCTGAAACAAAATTTTGGCGGGCGCCTCTGGCTCGAATGGCCGGCGGAATTTCGCAGCTACGCCGCCGCCTTGAGCCGCCCGTTTTCGCCGGAAGTCACGGAGGGCATCGCCGCGCAGGAATTTTACCAGTTTCTCTTTTTCGCCCAATGGCGCCAACTGCGCGATCACGCGGCGAGCAAGGGCGTCGGCATCATTGGCGACATTCCGATTTTTGTCGCACTCGACAGCGCGGACGTGTGGTCCCACCCGGAGATTTTCCAGATTGACCGGGTGACCAGCCGCCCGACCCACGTCGCCGGCGTGCCGCCCGATTATTTTTCGCCGCTCGGCCAGTTATGGGGCAACCCGCTTTATAATTGGGATGCCTTGCGCTCGAACCATTACGCGTGGTGGGTGGACCGTTTTCGCGCCAATTTCGAGATGTACGACATCGTCCGCCTCGACCATTTCCGCGGCTTCGACGAATACTGGGCCGTGCCCGCCGGCGCGCCGGACGCCCGTAAAGGCTCGTGGCAGCCGGGCCCCGGCCTGCCGTTTTTCCAGGCACTACATGCCAAATTGCCCGACGCCCGCATTATCGCCGAGGACCTCGGGCTGATCACCGACAGCGTCATCGAACTGCTCAAGGCGACCGGCCTGCCCGGCATGGCCGTCCTGCAATTCGCCTTTGGCAGCGGCTCGGACAATTTTTACCTCCCGCACAACGTCAAGCCCAACTGCGTCATTTACTCGGGCACACACGACAACGACACCTCCCTCGGCTGGTACCGCACCGCGGGCACGCTCGTGCAGGATGAGTTTCGCCGTTACCTGCGCTCAAGCGGCGACGCCCCGCAATGGGATCTCATTCACGCCGCCTACAAATCAGTCTGCCGGCTCGCCGTGGTGCCATTGCCGGATCTTTTCGGCCTGGGCAGCGAGGCGCGGTTTAACACGCCCGGCCACGCCACGGGCAATTGGCAATGGCGTTTCAGCGACGCCCAGCTCGAGTCCGCCGCCTCCACTCTCTCCGGACACCTGCGCGATTTGTCCGACAATTCCGGCCGCCCCGGCCCGCGCCCTCCCCTTGCTCAACGGCCCAAAAATTCGCCGATTTGAGGAATGAGTTGGTCGCCCGCGTCTTCGAGGAGATAGTGGCCGGCGTCGGGAAATTCGCGCACTTCCGCCTGCGGAAAGCGTTGCCGCCAACCCGCGAGATAGGCGGGCGTAAAACAAAAATCGCGCAGGCCCCAGCCGAGCAGCATCGGTTTGCCGCGCAATTTTCCCAAACCGGCCTCGACGGTTTGCAACATCGCCGCGCTCGGATGCCCGGCCTCCAGCGGAATATCCTGCACAAAACGCAGCACTGCCACGCGGTCAGCCCATGAACGGTAAGGCCACAAGAATCCCCGTTTCACCGCGGGCAGCAAAGGTTTCACCACCGCCATTGATGCCGCCGGGCCCGCGAAACCATTTAAGCCGCGCACAATGAGCGGTCCGAGCCCCGGCAACCGACAGACGCGAATGCGCAAGGGGCATGGGCCGGAAAATGCCGCGGTATTCATCACCACCAGCTTCCCCACCCGCTCCGCCAGCCGCGCGGCCACACCCATACCGATGGCTCCACCCCAGTCATGCACCACAAAATGCAATGTGGGCTGCGCAATCGTCGCCACCAGCCGTGCCAGGTTTTCAATATGATCGGCCAGATGATAGGAAAAGTCCTGCGGTTTGTCCGACAAGCCGCACCCGAGATGGTCAATGGCGATGACACGCATCTTCGGCGCCAAGGCTTTGATGACATCGCGGTAAAAAAACGACCAGGTCGGGTTGCCATGCACGCAAATGACCGCGGCTTTCGCCTCACGTGGACCCTCATCCACATAATGAATGCGCCCCGTGGGCGTGGGCAGCCAATGCGATTGGAACGGGTACAGCGCCCGCACGTCAGATGGCAATTCGTCGGCTGACATGGTGAATAGTCGAATTTGAATCCAGAAAAGAGTTTTTAGACAGAATTAACAGCATGAGCAGAATTGTTAAGTTACCGAAGCCGGGGATTTCTCATTTTGCCAGGGTTGCTTCATCGATGACTGTAAGTTCTTCATTCCGCAAATTTGGTTAATTCTGTCTAAGAAGTCTTCCCCCACTCCAGCGCCGCCATCAGGCAGCTCAGGCCGCTGCCGATCCCCAACAAGGCGACCCGGCTGCCGGGCTGCAAGTGATTCTCCTCTGCCGCCCGCGCCAGCGTGATGGGCAGCGACACCGAGCCGACGTTGCCAAGCCACGGAAAAGTGGAAAAGTCTTTCGCCTCATCCAAGCCGAGCCGCTGAAAGAGCTGGCGCTGGTGCGCGCGACCGACTTGGTGGCAAATCACCGTGTCCGGCGTGGTTTCGCTCCAGCCGGTTTCGGTTTTGAAACGCGCCCAGCAGCGCGCCGCCACTTCCACGCCGGCAGCCAGCAAACCTTCACTATCCGTTTGCATGTCGAGCCCGCCGCCGTCGGTCGCGGTGTCCCCTTCGCAAAGATGCGACGCCGTGGTGTCCGTCTCCACGACACTGGCCAGCAAACGCGGCGCACCCTTGGGAGCGAGATCGGCGTGAGTTACCAGCGCGGCCACCGCACCCGCGCCGATGGTGAGGTTCGCGAAATACGCTTTGATCTGCTGCCGGTCGAGCGTGCCATCGTTCAACCGCGCGATGGTGCGCTCAACCAAAGGCCGGCCATTCTCACCCGAAACCAGCAGAGCGCGCTTAATCTGGCCGGACTCGATCATCGCGCCCACCACTGCGAGTGCGTTGACAAAACCGAGGCAGGCGTTGGACAAATCGAAAATCTGCGTGTGCGGGCCGAGCTTGAGCGCCTGGTGCACGTAGGCCGCCGTGGCCGGCTCCAGGCGGTCGCGGCAGACGGCGCAATGGGCCAGCAAATCAATGTCCGTGCGCATGATTTTCGTTTGCTCCAGCAAACGCTGGCCCGCGGCGGCGGACGCCTGTGATGGCGTGAAACCCGCCGGCCAGAAGCGCCGCTCGCGGATGCCCGTCATTAATTCCAGGCGGCCTTCGGGCAGGCGCAACCGCTGGTACAGGGGCGCCAGTTTGGCCTCCAGCGCCGCGGACGTCCACGGTTCCGGTGGCAACGCGTACGCAATCGCTTCGAGGGCGACGTGGGAAAATTTCATGACACAGTCGGCGCGCCTGCGGGCCGGGTGGCGGCATGCACCACTTCGCGGTCGAAATAATTAAAGTCGAGGCCGGCATTCACCACGAGGCCCTGGCCATTGATGCCGCTGGCGCGCGGACTCAACAGATACACCACGGCGTCGGCGACCTCGCGGGTTTCGAGCGCGCGTTTGCGATAGGTCAGTTTCTCCGCGAAAAGATAATGCTCAAGATAACCGGGAATGCCGGCAGA
>Ga0206928_1172_pt1 | contig 14688 bp, 8 predicted proteins | sample Alteio_BWOrgHeat_21_FD_152941 | JGI IMG/M metagenome (GOLD analysis project Ga0206928, IMG submission 152941) | Enriched cells from forest soil in Barre Woods Harvard Forest LTER site, Petersham, Massachusetts, United States -... | ecosystem: Environmental > Terrestrial > Soil > Temperate forest > O... | reverse complement strand
AAGAAGACGTTGATATTAAAAGCTTGAATCTAGAAAGTGTTCAAAATGAAAAAATAAATATTGAGAAAAAGCAGTTAATAGAGTTTTTTAAGCAAGGCCGCTTTCAATTTATAGACCTGAATAAATAAAAAATTGTAAGTTCTCAAAAAGTCATGGCAAAGAAAGTAATCAGGTCGTCCCGACCTGGTTGTTGACAATCTCAAGGCAGGGACGGCCTTGTTACTTTATGTCCGCTGCCACGACTTTTTAAGAACTTACAAAAAATTAACGACATCGGTATCTGGCATTACAATTAAAGAACAATCTCTTCAAAAGTCAATGAAAAAATTGAATAATTCACTTACAATTACAGTCAGGCCAAAGGCGATTGAAAGAAAAAGCAATAACTTTCTTCTTAATTCAGGATAATGGAATTTTTTGGGACTAATATTATGTAATAAATAAATTGGCAGCAAAATGGCAATGATCGCTAAAATCATGCCTGCAAATCCTAACACAGTGATAAAGGCGTTCGGCACAAATAATACGACCAGATAGGCTGGAATTATTGCTAAAGCAGAAGCTAATAAATTACGCACTTTAAAACTCTGCACTTTTTTTGCTAACACGTTTTTAATAGAGTCGCAAAGACCTAACCCAACACCGAGGACCGAGGTGGCGATTGCAAGCAGTGAGATCAACCAAATTAACAATTGCACAGATTGCCATTTTGAAATACTGCTAAGGACTTGTATAAGTTCTCCAATCCCTACTTTTCCCATAGCCATTTGAGCATAAAATTGAGGGTTATCGCGATAGACAACACCTAAGATACTACAGGTCCAAAGGATATACACAATGGTAGGAATTAAGCTGCCCCATTTGAAAGCGTTTTTAAGTACTTTTTGGTTCATATTGCAGTAATTGGCAGCGGTGTGAAAGATCACTTGAAAGCCAAAGGATGTGAAAACAACAGGGAGTAAAGTAGCCCAAGCCGAGGGGCTGCTATATTGCTCTGAAAGTAACGGAAGTTCAGTCCAGTTTATTGTCATGGCAAGTGCTGCAATTAACACAGCCACAATACTCAACAAGCATACAAAAAGTAGTCGATTCACATAGTCGATTAATTTTATTGGCAAGAGAAGGAAAGCCATAGCAATCAAAGAGTAGAAAGTAGAGATACTGATAAATGAATACTCGAGATCCAACTTGGAAGCCAATAACTCTTGCAACACTGACGAGCCGCCGGAAATAAAGACTGCCAATAGCGAGTAGGATAAGAGCTTTAAACTGATAAATCCTACCAACTCAGCTTTTTTGCCGGAAAAAAGCCTTCCCAAAGATCCTAATGAAATTCCTCTACCGGCTTGCAAATTAAGCTCTATATTTACTAGAGAGGTGTAATACATGATAAACCATGTAAAAGCCATGAGTAAGATGCTTGGTAAAATGCCAATTTTTGCCAAGACGATTGGAAGAGCGATCATACCGCTGCCAATACATGTGCCGGCAACTAGCAGCATAGCTCCAATTTGTCTTTGCATTTTCATTCCTTAGGCTGTGCAATTTATTTTTGTTCAGTCCTTAAGTAATTGTTCCGCAACTTCTTTAGCAGCTTTTCCATCAATTGCATTATTGATTTTCATGATGCTTTTCATGACCAGTCCAAGATCTCTTTTTGTGATTGCTCCTGAATCAGCAATTGCCTGTAGCACAATAGCTTTAGTTTCTTCAAGGGTGAGAGCTTTTGGCAGAAATTCATTGACGATAGCAAGTTCCAGTTGAAGTTTTTCAACTAGTTCAGGGCGTTGATATGTCTTAGCTTGTTCAATTGCTTCTTGAAGGCTTCCTGAATATGTTTTAAATAATTTTGAAACCTCAGCATCCGGTAGGTTGCCACGGGCGTCAACAGTCATTATTTTAGATTTCATCATACGTAATGTATCAAGTCTTACTTGATTTCGACTTTTCATTGCTTCTTTAATGCCATCATTAATTTGCTCGATAAACGCCATGTACCTACTCCGATTTAATGTATTTCATCACAACAGTGCACTACTCTAAAACACTTTTTGATTTTCTCCAATAAAAACCCGCAAAATTTAAAACAATTAAAATCTTACAAAAACTACAAAATTGGTTTTTTAGCGGCAAAGCTCGAAATTACGTCCAAAACAAGCAGAATGCCCACTGTTAATTTGAGCCTGAAAATGTTCTCTAAAACTGGAATAGGTAGGCAAGAAAGCCTCTTTTGGGAATATTCCTTTTTTTATGCCTTTGCTGGCAATTTTTGAAGCATTTATAGAGTTGATGTATTCGATGTGTTCCATCGACTCAATGTAATTTTCTTTGTTGATTTTTCCTTGGCTTGCCAATTTATTCAAATGAATAATTTGTGCGTTTACCGAGGCGTTATGCAGTTCAAATATAATCGAGCCTATCGTTAATCCTTCGTTCTTATCTATAATGTCAACATAAATGATCCTACGATCGGGATCCCAAAAAGCCCCGAATTGCTTAGTAAGCTCTGAGTGTTTAGGTAATATGTGGATAGCGCCATCTTTTTTTATAAAGGTCAGTAACTGTTTTAATTCCGGAATTTTAAGGATTTTTTCCATGCAATTTTGAAATTGAGGAGCACAGTTAATGATAGCTTCACGTGGCTGTTCAGCACTTACGAAAAAAGGTAAAGTTGAAATAAAAATTAATAAAACTGTAATGTTTCTTATAAAATAATTCATTGAATCTCCAGATTAATTAACTAATGTACATTTGAAGTGCATATAGGTCAATTAATAAAGAGATTTGCTAGCGTGGCTAAAAGAAAAAGAGCTTGAATGTAAATGAATACCTAAATATTATTTTAATTTAAACGGTAATCCACGAATAACAAAGATACTATGAATCAGCCATTCACTAAAACCCTGCCGGCGGATTTGCTTGCAGGGGTTGTCGTATTTTTGATAGCCCTTCCTCTATGCCTGGGGATAGCCCTTGCATCCAATGCCCCGCTTTATTCCGGTATATTGGCAGGGGTAATTGGAGGAATTATAGTAGGAACAATTAGTGGTTCGAGTACAAGTGTCAGTGGCCCGGCAGCAGGGCTAACTGCTGTAGTAGCAGCACAAATTCACAGCCTAGGTTCATTTGAAGCGTTTCTTGCTGCTGTTCTCCTTGCAGGAGTGATACAAATTCTAATGAGCTTAGCCAAATTAGGTTTTCTTGCCGCTTTCTTCCCCTCAAGTGTCATTAAAGGTTTACTTTGGGCGATAGGGGTTATTTTGATTTTAAAGCAAATTCCCCATGTTCTAGGTCATGATTCAGACCCTATAGGCAATAAATCGTTTTTGCAAACAAACCACGAAAATACTTTTTCCGAGCTATTTAAAACGATTTTTGATTTCAGCCCAGGTTCTGCCGTGATAGGCCTTAGCTGTGTGTGCTTAATGCTCGTATGGGATAAGCTTAAATTTTTAAAAAATTCAAAAATACCAGCCCCCATCATTGTGATTGCTTTAGGTGTTTTGCTGAATTATTTTTTAGATAAACAGGGCGATCATTGGATGTTAGATCCTAGTCATTTTGTGCAAGTTCCTGTTGCAAATTCCATCCGGGATTCCTTGCGTTTTATGACCTTTCCGGATATTAATGCTTTCTATAGTTCCGCTGTGTATATAGCAGGAGTGACAATAGCTTTAGTGGCTTCCTTGGAAACCCTATTGAATATTGAAGCTGTAGATAAAATCGATCCGCGCCAGACGGTAACACCACCTAATCGGGAGCTGTTGGCTCAAGGAGTCGGTAATATTCTTTCAGGATTGGTGGGGGCCCTACCAATCACTAGTGTTATTGTAAGAAGCTCTGTCAATATCAATGCAGGTGCAAAAAGTAAAGTCAGCACAATTTGGCACGGAATTATTCTTCTCGCAAGTGTATTGCTGGTACCTGATTGGTTAAATAAAATTCCATTAGCTGCCTTGGCAGCAATCCTTTTAATCACAGGATTAAAACTATCAAATCCAAAAATAGTCATGCAAATGTGGCGTGAAGGAAAGAATCAATTTCTTCCTTTTATGATTACTGTCATAGCCATCATATTTTCAGATCTCCTCATAGGAGTTCTTATTGGCCTAGGAGTAGCTATTTGTTTCATTTTACATAGCAATATTAGACGCCCTATCAAAAAAACCATTGAAAAACATACTGCCGGAGACGAAGTTTTACACATAGAATTGCCCAATCAAGTGAGTTTTTTTAATAAAGCATCTTTGGAAAATACATTAAAAAATATTCCTCATGGAGGGCACGTACTCATTGATGCTCGCAATACCGATTATATTGATCCTGATATTTTAGATTTGATTGTCGATTTTCAAAGCGGCAGCAATTCCCAGAAAATTGTGGTGAGTTTATCAGGTTTTAAAGATAAATATCCCCAGCTTGAAGATCGTATCAACTATGTGGATTTTACAACTAAAGAATCACAAACAAATATGACTCCTGAGGGTGTGCTTAAAATTTTTCAAGATGGAAATTTGCGATTTCGCGAAGGTTTACGCTTAACTAGGGATATCGACAGGCAATTACTTGGCGCTTCAATCGGTCAATATCCCATGGCGGTGGTTCTTAGCTGTATAGATTCCCGTTCACCTGTTGAATTGATTTTTGACTTAAGCATAGGAGATATTTTCAGTGTGCGGATTGCCGGGAATGTTGTCAGTCGAAAAGTCCTAGGGAGCATAGAATACAGCTGTGCGGTAGCAGGGGCAAAGCTTGTTCTTGTGATGGGGCATACTTCCTGTGGAGCCGTTAAAGCCTCTGTTGATTTTCTTTGCAACCGGCAAACAGTAGCTGAGGCTACAGGATGCGCAAATCTCGATTCATTAATTTGGGAAATTCAAAAATCAATCAACCATAAGGAATGTAAACATATAAAAGATTGGAGCGAAGGTCAAAAAGAAGATTATCTTAATGATGTGGCGTATAGAAATGTGCTTCATACAATGGCTAAAATTCGTAAAAATAGCTCCACATTAGACGGGCTAGTAAAAAGGGGGAAAATTGCTATTGTAGGGGGCATGTATAACATTAGCACGGCTAATGTTTCATTTTTTCAAACACATGATTCCGGGACGTTGGATTCTGAAAATAAGTACACAGCCATGATAAATAAATTTATCAAGAACGATGCTGTGAAAAAATTCTTTAAAATGTTTAGTTAAAGAATTCATTCTGGGATTGTATATTAATAGTCGTTATCATTTTATTGAGTACAAAAAAACTTTTCTTATTTTAAGAAATTCTATACACTAGACTTTACATAATTTAATTTTATTGAGGTCACGCATGTCTATTCACTCCACTTTTGGTGCTATGAGTTTAAACAAATTCAATGATGTTCTTCCCAGATTATCAATCAATAATATTGAATCGTCACTCGGGGGTTTATCAACTCCTCAACTCAATTTCAATAATTTAGGATACTCAGGAACATTAACCTTAAAAGAACTTGCAAAATTTATTTTTAAATCTTGTAAGGAAGAAATCGAAGTCCTGAATAATAAAAAAATCTCATTGAAAGAAAAGAAAATTCAGTTTCTCAAACAACAAGAATTCGCCGGAGAGATTGTAATAAAATTTAAAATGGTTGAAATAAAAGTTTGTTCTATCTGGGCAAGCCAAATTTTTAGTAAAGTGGGAATATTGTTTAGCAAAAAAGATGTTTTTGATGCCGGTGCGATGTTGGATGATAAAGTTAAAAATGCTTATACAGTTGAACTGAAAAAGATTCAACAACAAGAAGTTGAAATAGAAAAAAAAGAAGCTGAAAAGAGAAAAGCTGAAAGAGAGCAACAAGAAATTGCAGAGAAAATTCGTCGAAAAAATGCACACAAACAAGATAATTTAAAAAAAACTAAGAGTTCAGATTGGGAAGATAATAAACATCAAGAGTATTATGAAAATATTTTTCGATTATTTGGTGGTGGTGGCCACACTACTAGAAAAAATTCGACTACATCACAAGACCCTTTTAACTTCATTTTTGTTGATTTTGTCAATAATGATGGTTTTACCCAAAATTACACTTTTCGTTCTTCTAATTATAAACAACAACCGTCAGGTTTTGTTTTTAATGATTTCTTTAATTTCAATACTAACTATAGTATTCCGGATAATCCTCCAGCGAGCACACAATACAACCCTTATGAAGTTATGGAAGTGCCAAAAAATGCCACTAATAGTGAGATAAAAAAAAGCTATCATAAGTTAGCATTAAAACTGCATCCGGATAAGAATAAAGACAATCCTCAAGCTACAGCTAAATTTCAGTTATTGAATGATGCCTACAGCCTATTAAAGGATCCCACCAAACGTGCTGAGTATGATAGAGATGGCATCATAAGGTGATCATCCTAAAAATTAGAGTTCTAATATTTTGCTAATAACCCTATACTTTCAATTTCATTACCAGTGGGTATCGTGACCACACGACTTAAGAGGGTGGTATGATTAAATACCTGATTTTTAAAAAAATTAATAATTTTTTTTGCGGAATTCATATAGCAGCAGGTATCAACTTTTCGATTCGATAAGTAATTGAGATAAGGAGCGACGTCTAGTAAAAATAAAAAATTATTATCATTGAATAGTTTAATATATGCCATATATGTCTTATCATCAATTAAGGCATTTTCAAAAATTGGGTATATTTTAAAATCATTTAAAAAAGGTAAATAATCGCAAATTCGATGGAAATTATCTTCAAGTTTCACAAAAAATAATTCTAAACAATAAAATGCATTGAGAATGAGGTCTTTTTTTTTCATCACTTTAATCAAATCATTAAGCTCTTCTTTTAAAGGCAGCCTATTCTTCCCGTTGATTATTAATTTTAAAAATTTGGTAAAATGACCAATTTTAAAGAGTTCTGAAAATACAAAATATTGAATGGAGAGAGGGAAATTATGATCCCCACATTTAAGCTTAACTGCATGAATATTAAAATAACACTTGAATGAGGGGAGAAGTTTATCGAGCCTTTCAAGATTATTGCAAAGATAACGGCAGGCTATCTTTTCGGTGATTGCAAAAGCAGAGATGTTGTCATACAACGCTTTTGTTGTGGTTAAAAAACTTATGCGATCTTTATTTTTTTCTAAATAATTATAAATTTCCTTCACTTGATCCTGAGAGCAAGCAAATCCACAATATTGACCTATGTTCATCATAAATACCTATACCGAAATGAGTTCATTTAGATTTAATCATTAATTTTAGATTTATCCGCAGAGAGGCCGAGAAAAAATTAGAATGCGAGCGATTTTATCAAGATTTTTTCGCACCTTTCAAATTCCCTCCCCTTCCATAACGTTCACGTTCCGTTGTGGAAGGGGAGAGAATTTGAAAGATGCAAAAAAGCTTGATAAAAGTGCTCTGCATCTCTATTTTTTCTCGGCCTCAGAAGCCTCTTTAACAGGAAAAATAATTTTGGCCCGCGTGCGCATCACTTCTTGAAATTTATCATAATCAAATTCCTTACAAACTTCCTCAAAATAAACCTCATTTGCTCTAAGGTTTAAAAATTCTTTGTCAAAATTTAAAGGGTTTTTCGAAGGTTGATAATTGACATGTGTTTTTAAATGTACTATGGGAATGATGACCCCGGCAATACTATCCAAACCTTCGAGGTTAATCAGGTTATCTTCAAATAACTTATTGATTTCAGGATCCAAGAGCATGCTTAGGTCGTGAGTCAATAATAGCAGTGGAGGGATATAAAGAGGTGTCTTAGTCATTTTTCTACGAAGAGCAAGGAAATTTCTAGATATAGAAAACGTTTTCCTAATCTCATTTAATGAAGCAAACATTTTTGTATTTTTTTTACAGATTGCAGGAATTAGGTCTAAAGCGCTATCCAATGCAAGAAAAATTGAGTTTGAGCTTGAAAAATCAGGAAATAAATAGATTTGGCTGCTACTTGGATTTTTTAAATTTTCAATGACTTTGATGAAAAAATCAAATAAAAGGTTAAATTCTTGGGCATTATTGGCAGAAAAAAGTGATTGTTTCACCCAATACCCTAAATTTTCTGAATATTCAATTAATTCAGTTATTTTTTTACTGGAATCAAATTTTAGCCAATCTTTAACATTCGTCATTGAAAACAAATTTAAAATTTTATCTTTTAATGTATCAGTAAATTGAATCACTGCTTGAGCCGGTTCTTTTTTCATTTTAATTAATTCGATTAATTCAGAGGTATAATGCGTGTTGAAATTTAAATGTTCATTAGTATCCGGTTGAAGGATGCTCAAGTCTGGATCAACGTTTGATCTTGAGGCATACCAAAGGTCTTTCGATTGGCCGATTAAAAGTCGATCGACATTAGAAAGATGAGCCGACTTGCGATCGGCTACCCCGGGGGCTTTGGCTCGGTCAAAGTTCAAATGTTGATCCAGGCTCGGGTATGATGGGAAGGGAACTCTTTGTGAAATTTCCAAATGCAGTTTTTTTATTTCTTCAATCAAAGGCTGCAGGTATAAAACTGAGGAATTGCAAACATGTGCCAAGATATCTTGTGTGAGTGAATAGACAACTTTTTGCTCACTAAGAACTTCTAAATTGCTAAGATGATGACATTTATCAGATAAAAAATAGATGATGATATTTAATAACTGAAATTTTTCAAAAGGTTCAGCGTGTGTAAATTTTTCTTTAATTATAGTGAAGAGTTTTGCTGCCGGATAATCATCCCCATTCACTAAGCGGTCTATTACCAGGGTATATACAATTAAAAAACGTTTTTGATATTCATTATCTACAGGTGATTGAAGAAGAGCTTCCCATAATAGTTCAAGATTTTTCATTTTTTTTATCGGCGTAAGATTTGTTAAATCTTGTTCGATTTTATTTTTTAAAAGCAATAAATTTGAACTCGATGGACGTATTAAAATTTCATTAACCCATTTTAATTGTTTCATTACACTGAATATTTGATGAATGCAAGAAGCTGATTTTTGCGTTATTCTTATCGATTGGCATGTGGATAATATTTTTAACAAAAGATCATATGATTTGGTGTTCGTTTGTAAGTAGGGGTTGCAAATTTTTATTGAACCATTTGATCTATTTAAAATTGGTGAATTTTCGTTTATTTCTGGATTAATTTTTTTTAATGAAATAAGTAACGAAGTTAATTTTTTAATTCCTTTAGAATCGATATCATTTTGTTTAATTTGAAACATAAATATTTCATTTTCCAAAACACCCTGTAAGATTTGTATTGCAGAAGTTGAGAAAATGGGATTATTTTTTTTTATTTCGCGGAACTGTCCTATATTATTTTTTATTACGATAGTGGATGTTTTTATCATTTCTAGCAAATATTCATTAAATTTAAAAGGCATGGAGATTTTTTTTGAAACTTTACGAAGATCGACAAGCCGTTTTCTATATTTTTCGTACTCAGGATCTAAAAAATTTTTCTCTATTGCATCATTTCGAATTGCTTCCCATTCAGTTTTGGCCCTTAACAGCAAAACTTCGATATAAAGCCCTTTTTTATCTTGAATTTTCCTTATCTGATGAGGTTCCGAAACAGCTAGCAAGTTCCGGCATAAATGATTCACTTGTTTTCCAATATCAAGATCTGAAAATTGGTGTTGAATCGCTAATTCCTGAATTTTTTTTGCAAATTTCAGATATTTTTTATAACCCTTATTTACATGGGTTTTTTCATTAATGCGCTTAATTTCACTAGAGAATGTTATTAGGTTGGGATTTGTTTCGAAAAAAAGTAAAATAGTTTCAAGTTCGCGACCAAATTGCATGACATCAATAAAAGAGAGATGCTGCTGATTAAGATTGTTTAAACATGCATATAGCTCTTTTTCTTTCTGATGAAAGATCGTGGAGGGAGACGGATTGGTGGGGGGGGTAAAGGGAGGAATATCCATGACTGCAAAATTTCTTGTTTTTTTCTCAGAGAGTTCTAATTTTGAAATCGGAGTTAATGAATTTGTTTCAAGGGTGAGGCGTTTATTTAAATAGAGATTATTCTCCCCTTGATGAACTTTTTCCTGATCGGTTTCTTTTTTTATTTCAAGACTTCGCGGCTTTTTAGTGTACTTAGGTCTTTTTTCACTGGATCCCCTTATCTTTTCACTAGATTCGCTTAAAGGGAAGGCTGTTGAAAAATTGATAGGGGGAGGTGATGATCCCTTAGGTTTAGTTGCGTGAAAGCGTCCACTTAAAGAGTGAGCCCTACTTCTAGGCGTATCAGTGTCTTCCTTTAAAGAAGTTCGTCTAGAAGGGGAAGAAGACAATTCTAATTTGTTCATATCAATCCTTCGGTACTTCTAAATTTTTACCCTTCGACACTTCTGAATCTTTATCCTTTGGTACTTCTAAATCTTTACAAAACAAAATTTTTGTTTTTTTCTCCATCTTAATCGCAAATTTATCTTCATCAAAAATCTTGCTTGTAATTTCGTCGAAACCTGTATTATCTTTTTGGTAAGCATTAAAAAGTTCTAGAAATGAAATATTAAAATTTAAAACTTTACGTTTTTGTACATATTCTAAATCTTTCTGTTTATTTGCGATGAAAGTGGTCGATTTGGAAAGTGAGGTAATATAAGCAGGATCATATTTGAATTCTTCAAAAGATTCAAAAATATTCGTTAAATCTTTGGTTATTAAAGTAGCAATAGGGATGCAAGGAACAGTAGACTGATCCGTTTTGTTGCGGATATTGTAAGAGTTGCGAGTTGTACTGAATAAATCCTTAATGGAACTGTATGCAGCTAAATAATTTTTTAAATCATTCATAAAGAGCGTCTCAGTCTCGTGACATACTTGATCTATATTTAATGTAGTGAGCCATAAGCCGTTAAATATAGACTGGGCACTTAAATAATCAATGGGGGGGCGATTTTGAGGAGGGGTGTCGGTTTGTTTATTTTCTTCATCTAAAAGTTTATGAATAGTCTGTATAAAAAAAGCAAAGAGGGTCCTCATCGATTTTTTATTTGTTTGGATTAAAAGGCAATGTTGCACCCAGCGAGTAATATTCTGTGAATATTGACATATTTCAAAAATTTGGGGAGAGGTTTCTTTTTCAAAATTATTTGTGGTCCATTTTGCTTTTTTTAGATTATAGACTTTATGTTTCCACTCTTTAGAATCTATAAATTTGAAATAAAAGATACTGTTTATCCTAAAGCTTTCAACAAACAATTCTAAATGTTTTAAATATTCTTGATGATTTTCAAGAGTATGATTGTTTTTAAGAGCTTCTTCGTTTTTCTTAATATCATCTTCTGAAAATAATGAAATAAATCTATCCTTTCCCCTTTGTTTAAAACTGTCCACATGCTTTCCAATTGAGGGATTATAGGCATCTGTACTGTTTATGCAATAATTACCGTTAACTACATCTTGAATAAATGTATTTGGATTTAAACGCAGAAATTTAGGTGGATGCAAATGCTTGGGATTATGATCATTCAATAAATCTTTAATGGGCTGGGTGTAAGCATCTAGAAGAACGCTTCTGGTTTCCGCGTGTAGGACAATAGATTTAATATGCGGTAAAACCAGTAGCCATTCATCAGGCGAGTTGACTAAATTAGTTGGTGGTTTACTAAGAGTGTCCCTTAGGCATAGCAAAATGTCTCTTCGCTCAAATGGACCGACCGTTTTAAATTTTTCTGCTATTGCTTTGAAAAATAACTCAGATTGGTTTTCATGGCATGTCATAAAATAACATTTATAAAGACGGAAAAGATTTTTTCTAATTTTTGAATCTATATATGGACTGAAGAGGTGCTCCATGAATTGATGGCTTTCTTTTTCATTGGCAGCAAGTTCATTTTTTGATTCAGTCTTATTTGGAAAATCCTGTCGTTTTAAAGGTGTTTTTAAAGAATTATTAGCCCCTCGAGGGGATGATGATTTCGATGACGAAAGTGATCTTAATATACGTCTTGGAGCATGCGAATTCTCATCAATTTTAATTTCTCGTGGATTAGTCCTTAGTATTTCAGGTTCTGCCAAAGAAAGGTTAGATGATGCTGTATGCTTAATTTCAGATTCTAGTCCGGTATGGTCGTCGCTTTTTTTTAATCGGACTTGAACTCCCGATTTAGAGTTGTTTTCTAAAGTGACTTGAGAAGATTTTGAAGAACTTGAATCCGAACTGACATGAAAATCATCCTCGCCCTTACTGTTTTTCTTTCGAGAATTTCTTGGTTCATGACTGTGCTGTGAATTACTTTTAAATAGAATATGTTCTCTGGATGTTTTTTTTCCGGCAATTAGACCAAGCCCTTCCATTCGAGGAGATGATCTTCTAATACGTTGAGGTTCAGTTGGATTCAACTCTTTTAGTTTAGTATTAAGAGTTTTTAATTCTTTATGATTAGAATTTTTTAGCGTTTTTTTAACCCAATCGCTTCTATTCATGATTTCAAAAATTGTATTAATTAACTGCTTTCGATATGGGTCAGGGAAATCTTTATTTAAAACTTTTCGATAAGTCATGAGGGTATCTTCTTCAACATGATGAAGAAAATCAAATTTAGAATGCTTTTTGATAGAAGAAGAGCTTGAAGATTCACTATCACTTAAACTGGAAGAATCCGTTGAGTTTTTTTTAGACAATATTTTTAAAAACTGATTTAAGCTATTAATGTCTTGTGAATATTCGAGATATTTCTTTGTGTCGTGGGTATTCTGAAAATCAAGAGTAATTGTTTCTAGAGTATTAAAAAAAACATTGATGTCGCAGATGGCTAAAAAAATCGTCTCCATCAATTGATTTGGAATTGGAATATTGATGTCCTTTTCTTCACCCACTTCACCGCTATCTGTACCGTTCGGAAGATCTTCTACCTCCTGTTGTTTGCTTTTTAAAAGCAGACTGTTTGCACCTTTTGTAAAAATTCTAAATAAATTTTTAAATCCTTCATTAGAAGAAATAGGTGAAAATGAAAAAGTGGTCGGTTCATTAAATATTAATGAATAAAATAAGCGGGCTTCTTCATGAAATATACAGAGCTTGCTTACTTCTTTTAAGTATACTTGCTTTGCACTTTGAAAATGTTCTGAAATGATTTGATACCCTTTTAGAGCTCTTTGTAATTGGACTTCCATCCAAATATCTTTATTCCATTTTTCAGATTTGGTCGATAATTTTTTATAATCGTAAATTAATTCATTTTGAAAAGCTGAAAAAGAAAGAAGTGAAATATAACGGGGTTTATTTAATTCACTTTGAACAGTTTTTGTAATGTTTAAATATTCTGTATAACAGATTTTTCTTTTGATTTCATCAATTAATAAAGTAAGCGTAGGTGTTTTTGGGTAATCATTTTTTTCTATAATTTTATCTATTTCTGAACCTAATTTTAATAACAAATAATTTCCAGGTTCAGCTAAATCAATTATATAACTTAACCTTTCGAGAGTAGCTTCATCAGTTTTAATCGTGTCGTCCATGTTTTCAAAATTTATCCTAGGATGGTTTGTTAGTGCATTTAACTTCTCATCAGACGGTTCCTTTAATAATCGTGCAGGATGGGGGGTTAGCAATCTTGAAGAAGGGACATGTTTAGGACAATTTGATAAATTAGTGTTAGGGGAGGATTGACGAGGTGAAAGATTTTTTTTATATGATTCTTTTTCATCTGCTTCATTGGAATCTTTTGGTGATCGTTTTGGGGAGATGGATTGTGCACAGATATCGGCTTTTACTTCACTCCTATCGGCTTTTACTTCACTCCTCTTTTTATTTCCTTCGCTATACCTACGAAGCTTGAGAGGGGGAGGGGAGGGTGTTTGAACATGGGGAGTAAGTGCAGTGGATAAAAAATTAATTTGCGTAGCCGGCACAGGGGGATTGTCAAAGCTTTTCGAGCGTCTTTTGGTAAGTTGTTCTTCATTTTCGGATCCGGATATTGATTTATTAGCTCGAGGCGGTATTGGGGTGGATAGAAGAGGGGGCTGTTGAGAAGGCTTAATGGTAGGATTGATTGTTAGATTTAAACTCATAAATCCTCTTATTTTTGTATGTCTTTAGGTTCTTTTATATCTATTAAGTTTTTTTGTGGTTTTTTGTGAGTTTTTGAGCATAGCTCCATTGGAAATGTTTTTAAGTTAGAGCTATAGAGATGAGAGACAAAAGGGGTATAAGATATGCCGATTTGTCTAGTTTCTAGTTTTATTACATAATTTTAACCTAGCGCATTAAGGATATTTTTGCAAATAATACTAGTTTCGCATCGGTTGGAGAGCGTGCGGCTTCATTTTACTCTTGAGTGATTTTTAGCTATTAAAGCGTTTTCGTTAAAGTTGTCTGTAAATAATTCAACGCAAAGGACGCAAAGGCGCAAAGGACGCAAAGGAAAGAAAAAAGTAAAAACAATAAAAATAAGGATAAGAAATAAATAAATTACAGACCAAAAGTGACAAGCCGCATGTACATGACATTGCCTGGCATCATTCGACATTTTTTGAAATAAATTCATTGGATGGGTGCCTGGCATTGCTATGTTGACAATCTTCTCTACATTCAATTTAAGCCAACAAAGCTTTGAAGATTGTTGACATGGCAGTGCCTGGCACCCATCGCAATCAAGGTTTAGCTACTTGCTTTTGTTTCAAACTTAATTCGATTGAATCGGTTGATTCATGAGGGTTGATGGTACC
>Ga0206928_1171_pt1 | contig 14700 bp, 15 predicted proteins | sample Alteio_BWOrgHeat_21_FD_152941 | JGI IMG/M metagenome (GOLD analysis project Ga0206928, IMG submission 152941) | Enriched cells from forest soil in Barre Woods Harvard Forest LTER site, Petersham, Massachusetts, United States -... | ecosystem: Environmental > Terrestrial > Soil > Temperate forest >... | reverse complement strand
AATTAGCCAGGGGGGCAAGCTGGGAAAGCGTCGCCCCTGGTAGACTAACTCATATCTTCTTCCGCCCCGGCGGAGCGGCGGAATCGGCTTAGACACACGGAATCCAGCGTTCTCGCCCCACCGGCCGACCAAGGCTATTTAACCCTGGTGAAGGCTGGTGAACACTGGGCGAGGCAAAAATCAGCGGCAAATGGCGAAGATTAGTGGTTAAAATGATGTTCGTGTGGTTTGTGTGTTTCGTGGTTTAAAACTCCGCATTTCGCACTCCGAATTCCGCACTCAGGTTGTTCGTGTGGTTTGTGTATTTCGCGGTTTAAAGAAATCTTTGAAATGCTCAAGTGATTGATATTGCAATAGCATCCAGGTAAATCCAACCAAATCCAACCACAGGAAAGTTTAAGCTGGAAGTTTTCAGGCTTCAGGAAGATGGCTCGCGGATTCTCGCCCCACCAATTCCAAGTGAATCCAGGCTAATCCGACTAAATCCAACCAACCGATGATTGGCGGCTCAAGTCGAAAGGCGATGGTCGAGGGACGAAAGGCCATCCCGAAACGGGATAAAACGGGCTGCAGCGGGCTAGCGCGGGATTGCGCAGGCTCAGCCTTGTGGCACCTTCTGGAGCCTTCTGGCAGATAAACGGGGAAATGAAAATATTAATCTACGTCCGACACCGGCTGAAGCCGCGGTGTTAATGAGACTCTGCTATTGGCCAAATTTGGCGGTCAGCCAGATTGGTAATCGGCCATAAAGCCGGGGCTTTTCAGCGGGGAGGTAAACGTGTAATAGGTTTGAAGCACATTCAAATGAGAACAAACCCATTATTCATGGTGGTGGTGATGGCGGGGGTGATGATGTCCGCCTGGGCGGATGATATAACCACGCTGGACGGGCACACGTATGGCGATGTCAAAGACGTGGCGCTGAAGCAGAACGGCCTGTTCTTCGTTTATGGCTCGGGTACGGACATGCACGGGGTGACGGTGGCGTATGACAATCTGCCGGGCGAGGTCAAAGACAAGTATCATTATGATCCGTACGAAATGGGTCTGGCTAATGCGCGGCAGAATGTGCGGATTGCGTTGAGCAAGAAGATGGCGTTCTCGCTGGACGAGTTGGAGGCGGCCAAGAAGAAGGCGAAGGCGGAGCATAAGATGATCGGTTTCATCATGGAATGGGACCAGTTCTTTGTGCCGTCGCGTCCGCTGGAAGGGGGCAGCAACAGCGGGCTGGCGCATTTTTATGAGGTGTTCCACAACGGTCTGGTGCTGGTGTTTGTGCGGCATGAGAGCGAGCTGGGCGATGTGCCGGATGCGGTGAAGGAGGGTTTCAACGGGCCGGAGGAGGGCGGCTTTGCGCCGAACATGGCGGTGGTGACGGCGGATTGCTCGAAGTTCGTCTGTGAAATTCCGTACGGCGGGGATCACTCGAACGGAGCGATCCGCGAGCATATTTTCCGCGAGAAGATCGAGGTGATGAAGAAGTTCGCGAAGGAGGAGGGCGGGGCGAAATAGAACGGTTCCCATTGCAATCGGCGGCGGCGCGGTTAATTTAGCCGCGGAGAGTCTCAGGACTTTCAATGCATGCGTGTTATAGCCGAAAAAGCCCGTTTAGCGAGAGAACGTAGCGGCAGCCAGCCGTGGAAGATGTTCGGGCCGTATTTGTCCGAGCGTCAATGGGGGACGGTGCGGGAGGACTATTCGCCGGGAGGCACGGCCTGGGAATATTTTCCGCACGACCACGCCCGCAGCCGGACGTACCGGTGGGGCGAGGACGGCCTGGCGGGTTTCAGCGACGGGCTGCAACTGATGTGTCTTTCCCTGGCAGTATGGAACGGGAAGGATCCGATCTTGAAGGAGCGTCTTTTTGGCCTTACGAACGCCGAAGGCAACCACGGCGAAGACGTGAAAGAAGTCTATTATTACCTTGATGCGACGCCGACGCATTCCTACTTGAAGATGTTATACAAGTATCCGCAGCGGGAATTTCCGTATGCGCGATTGCGGGACGAGAACGCGGGCCGGGGCAAGGAGCAAACCGAATTTGAGCTGCTGGACACGGGGATTTTCGATGACGACCGGTACTTTGACGTCTTTGTGGAATATGCGAAAGCGACGCCGGACGACATCCTGATGCGGGTGACGGTGCATAATCGCGGGCCGGAGGCGGCGACGATCCATGTGCTGCCGCACCTGTGGTTTCGGAACACGTGGGCCTGGGACGGGAGTCATAGCAAGCCCAACCTGAGAGCGTTGCGCGGTGGTTCGGCGGTGGAGGTGCATCATGAGGAGTTGGGGATGTTTGAGTTCTATCCGGGGCCGGTGTACGGGGAAAAGGCGCTGCCGGAACTGTTGTTCACGGAGAATGAGACGAATGCGCAAAAAATATACGGTCATATTGTTGCGCCGGGTTATTTCAAGGACGGGTTCCATGAGTTTATCATCGGCAAGGATCCGCACGCGGTGAATCCGAAGCGCCAGGGCACGAAGATGTGCGCGCACTACGAATTGAATGTGCCGGCGGGCGGGTCGAAGGTGGTGCGATTGCGGCTGTCGCGCAAGGCGCAGGCGAAGCCGTTCGAGGATTTTGACGAAATATTTGCGGACCGGATCACGGAGGCGGATGAGTTTTACGCGTCGTTGCAGCATGACCAGCCGGATGTGGAACTGCGGGCGATCCAGCGGCAGGCGCTGGCGGGGATGATCTGGTCGAAGCAGTTTTATCATTTCAACGTGCGGACGTGGCTGATGGGTGATCCGGCGCAACCGCCGCCGCCCGCGGACCGGAAGGGCGGCCGGAATTCCGAATGGGGGCACCTGAACAATGCGGACATCATTTCGATGCCGGACAAGTGGGAGTATCCGTGGTACGCGGCGTGGGACCTGGCGTTTCATTGCATTCCGCTGGCGCTGGTGGACGCGGAATTTGCAAAGCGGCAACTGGACCTGTTGACGCGGGAATGGTTCATGCATCCGAACGGCCAGCTGCCGGCGTATGAATGGGCGTTTGGCGATGTGAACCCGCCGGTGCATGCGTGGGCCACGTGGCGGGTGTATCAAATGGACCGTAAATGTCGCCGCGAAACCGAGGAGAACTGCCCGGGCGACCTGCAATTCCTGGAGCGGGTGTTTCACAAGCTGCTGCTGAATTTCACGTGGTGGGTGAACCGGAAGGACGCGCAAGGGCGGAACATTTTCCAGGGCGGATTCCTGGGGCTGGACAACATCGGGGTGTTCGACCGCAGTTCATCACTGCCGACGGGCGGATTCATCAACCAGGCGGATGGCACGAGCTGGATGGCGATGTATTGTCTAAACCTCCTGCGAATTTCGCTGGAGCTGGCGCAGCACAACCGGGTGTATGAGGACATCGCGACGAAATTTTTCGAGCATTTCCTGAGCATCGCCGGGGCGATCAACGGCGTGTCGGACGGGCACGGTCCCATGCCAACGGAAGGCCTGGCGCTGTGGGATGCGACAGATGAATTTTATTACGATGAACTGTGTCTGCCGGACGGGAAGAAAATCCCGCTGAAGGTGCGTTCGATGGTGGGGCTGGTGCCGTTGTTCGCGGTGGAGACGATCGAGCCGGAGATGCTGAAGAAGCTGCCGGATTTTGCAAACCGGATGGAATGGTATCTGTCGCACCGGCCGGACCTGGCGAATCTGGTTTCGCGCTGGCAGGAGCCGGGCGTGGGCAAGCGGCATCTGCTGTCGCTGTTGCGCGGGCATCGCATGAAGGCCATTTTGCGCCGGGCGCTGGATGAGACGGAGTTTTTGAGCGATCACGGCATCCGCGCGCTGTCCAAGATCCACGAGACGAAGCCGTACCGGCTGGATGGTGGCGGCGGCGAGCACGAGGTGCGGTACTGGCCGGCGGAGTCGGAGGGCGGATTGTTCGGGGGCAACTCGAACTGGCGCGGGCCGGTATGGCTGCCGATGAATTTTCTGCTGATCGAATCGCTGCAGAAGTTTCATCATTATTACGGCGACGATTTCAAGATCGAATGCCCGTCGGGATCGGGCAAATTCATGACGATCTGCGAGGTGGCGCAGGAATTATCGAACCGGCTGATCAAATTGTTTCGGGTGGGCGAGGACGGACAGCGGCCGGTGTTGAAATATCATCCGAAGCTGGCGACGGATCCGCATTTCAAGGATTACATATTGTTCCATGAATATTTTCACGGTGACACGGGGCGCGGCGTGGGTGCGTCGCATCAAACGGGGTGGACGGGGCTGGTGGCGAAGCTGATCACACCACGGCCACCAGGGGCGTAACGCAGGTTTTCCAACCTGCGGGTTCTGGTGGCCGACTGCTAAGTCCTTTCCAGTCCCCAGTTCATGAACACGGGACAGGAATGTCCCGTGAACCAGCAGGCAGGAATGCCTGCTCAGAGTTCGGCGGTTTCGACGGAATAGACGGGCGGGAGGTTGTCGGCAAGGGTATCCCAGGAATCGCCTTCGTCGCGGGAGGCGAAAATCTTGCCGGTGTTGGTGCCGAAATAGACGCCGGCGGGATCGCGGCGGTCGGTGGCCATGCCTTCGCGCATGACGGAGACAAAGACTTTTTCCTGCGGCAGACCGCGAGTGAGGGCATTCCATTTCCGGCCGCCGTTGCGGCTGCGAAAGACACGCAATTTTCCTTCCGGCACGCAGCGGAATTCCGCGCCCACGAGCGGGAGGGTGTAGATGGTCCTGGCTTCGCGCGGATGGATGCCGAGAGGGAAACCGAAGTCGGACGGCAGGCCGCGGGTGATTTCGGTCCAGCTTTCACCGCTGTTTTCGCTGCGATAGACGCCGCAATGATTTTGCTGGAAGAGCAGGGAGGAATCGGCGCGCGGCATGAGGAGCTTGTGGACGCACTGGCCGAACTCGGGTTTTTTCACGGGCAGGAAACCGGCGCGGGTGCCGCGGTTGGCGGTGTGCCACGTCTTGCCGCCATCGGTGGTACGGAAAACGCCCACGGCGGAGATGCCGACGAACATGCGTTGGGCGTCAGCCGGATCCACGGCGATGGAATGCAGGCAGAGTCCGCCGGCGCCGGGGTGCCAGCGCGAGCGGGTGGGATGTTGCGAGAGCGTGGTGACTTCCTTCCAGGTGACACCGGTATCGTCGCTGCGGAACAGGGCGGCGGGCGCGACGCCGGCGAAGATCGTTTTCGGTTCGCTGGCGCAGCCGGGTTCGATGTGCCAGATGCGGTCGAGTTTCAGGCCGGAACCAGCGGCGAAGGCGGGGCTTTTTTTGGCGGTCTTCCAGGTTTTGCCCAGATTGTCCGACCAGACAATCTGGGAGCCGAACCAGGCGTCATTGGAGGTGGCAAAAATCCGGCCGTTGCGCTCGTCATAGACGGCGTGGTGGATTTCCTTGCCGGTGACAAACGGGCCGTGCAACTGCCAGCGTTTGCGGCCGGTGCTGGTGAACAGGAGCAGGCCTTTTTTGGTGCCTGCGAGCAGCAGTGTTTTTTTCATATCACTCCTATCAAGACATGTTTTTTCAGTTTTCCATGGGCACAAAAAACAACCGCCGCGGGCGGCAGTCCATCAGGTCTCCAGACGGGAAACCACGTTTCCGGTCCAGAGCGATGAAAGTTGCGTCAACATGACCGAGATAAAGAACAGAAAAAAGCCGACGCCGACCTGGATGTTGGCCACGCCACTGGATTTTACGGTCAGGACCAGGATGGCCAGAACAAAGACATCGAGCATGGACCATTTGCCAAGGTTGGACACGAAGTGATACAGACGTTTCGCCTGGGGGCCATCCAATCGCGGATAGAGCCAGAGCGAGAGCATGGCATTGATCTTCACGAATGGAAAACACACGGTGAAAACGAACAGGATCAGGAACAGGAAAATTTCGCCGGCCTTCCACAGCACGATTAACCCCTGGTAAACGGAAACCTGGTTTTCAAACAGCCACAGCTTGGTCACGGACGTAAAGGGCAGAAAAATTCCGGTGACAAAGAAAGCCAGCGAGGCGACCAGCATCAGCACAATAATGGTGCCGGCCCGGGGATGGGCGCCAATCAACGATCGCTGGCTTGTCTCTGTGGCCATGATGTCTCAGGTTTCCAGCTTGGCGTCGAGCGTGACCTTGGCATTGAGCACGCGGGAAATAGGGCAGCCGGCCTTGGCGCCATTGGAGATGGCGGTGAATTTGGCCTGGTCAATGCCGGGGATTTTCGCGGTCATGTCCAGATGCGATTCGGTGACGGTAAAACCGGCGTCGGTTTTGTCCAGGGTCACGGTGGCGGTGGCGTGGATGGAGGCGGGAGTAAAGCCGGCCTTGCCGAGTTCCGCGGAAAAGGCCATGGCGAAACACCCCGCGTGCGCGGCGGCGATGAGTTCCTCCGGGTTGGTGCCGATGCCGTTTTCGAAGCGGGTGCTAAAAGAATATTGCGTGTCCTTGAGCACTCCGCTGTCGGTGGAAATGCTGCCTTTGCCGTCTTTCAAACCGCCCTGCCAGATGGCTGATGCCTTGCGTTTCATAATCAGTAGTCCTTTAAATGTTTTTTGTTGAGCGGGAATTCGCTACAACCTTTTCAGACTAGCGCGGGTTTATCACAAAGCAAGTTCCGGCGGGTGATTATTTTGCGACGGGTTCGCCGGCCACATCGCGCAGGCTGGCGAGGCCTTTTTCAAACTGGCCGCCGACCATTTTATCGCAGTCCATGAACAGGCTGACGAGTTTGCCCATGAAATTATTCTTGCCGAACATGCTCCAGGTGACGACGGTCTGGCCGCCCTGCGGCTGGAAGGTGAATTCGGCGGTATTGGTGGCCTTGAAGGGTTTTAGGAATTCGAGCCGGAAGCGGATGAGTTCCGACGGCTGGCTGTCAACGATGGTCATTTTGCCTTCGCCGATATTTTTGTTGCCCGCCCAGGCCATGCTGGCGCCAGTGCCGGAGGGCGGGCCGGTGAAGGTGTTTTTGGCATTGGGATCGAGTTTGGCCCAAGGCGACCAGGCTTCCCAAAGGTGAAGGTCGTTCACATGACGGAAAACGACGGGGGCAGGGAAGGGCATGGAGGCGCTGCGTTTGACGTTGAACTCCGAAGGGCGCGTGGAGATGACAATGAGCAGGATGGCGATCAGTACGGCGACGGTGATAAGGATGGGGATTAGCATAACGATTTGATTGTTGGATTAATGTTGATGCGTGATGCGTGAATAGATGCGCGCCTATTTTCCGGCGTAGGCTTCTTTCAGGGTTGCGATGTCTATCTTGCCCATCTGGAGCATGGCTTTCCAGACGCGGTCGGATTTGGCGCGGTCCTTGTCCGAGAGCAATTGTCCGAGGACGGTGGGAATGATCTGCCAGGAGAGGCCGTATTTATCCTTGAGCCAGCCGCAGTGGCTTTTCTCGCCGCCTTGGGAGAGTTTTTCCCATAGCTCGTCCACCTCGGCTTGGGTTTTACAGTTCACAAAAAACGAAACGGCAGGAGTAAATTTGAAGTGCGGTCCGCCGTTGAGGATCATGAATTCCTGGTTGTGCAGGCGAAAGATGGCGGTGGAGACGGTTCTGCCAGCGCGGCGGATGCTCAGGATTTTTGCGTCCTTGAAGATGGAGCAATAGTACTTCATGACCTTTTCGATCGGCGCATCGAACCAGAGGAAGGGAGTGATTTTTTTCATGGCGAAACGCGGGATTTTAAGATTTCAGCTTCAAAAATAACCAGGCACCACCTCGCCACGGGAATGGTTTTGACCCCTTCGACCCTCATCCGGTTCCGCGATTGCGGGACCACCTTTTCCCGCTCCCGCGGGCGAAGGATCTGCCCTCTCCGCCAATTATCATTGGCGGAGAGGGAGACCGGAGCGTCTGGTTGATAATTGCGGATCATTTGCAAATGATTCAGGCCTTGGTTTTGGCCAGGTATTCTTCGAGTTGCCCGAAGGTGCCGGTCCAGCCCTGGTTCATGCTGGAATGCATGCTGTTGAAGAAGGCGACTTCCTCGGCGGTGGCGTTCAGCGGTGACCAATGGATTGACAGTTTGGTTTTGCCGCCCTGGTCTTCCAAGGTGGCGATGGAGAGCATCTGGGCCGGGAACTTGGGCGCCATGGGGTGACGGGTAATGCCGCCGGCGGCGTCCGAGAACGAGTTCACCCATTCAAGGCGTTCGGGCGGCGTGATTTTGCGGTAGGTGAATTTGCCCCACATGTCCTTGCCGTCCGGAGTTTTCATACAGTAATGAAAGGTCCCGCCGGGACGGAAATCGAGTTTGGCGGTGGTGATGGTAACGCCCTTGGGGCCAAACCATTGGGCAAGCCGGTCGCGTTCAGTCCAGGCCTTCCAGACGAGTTCGCGCGGGGCGTTGAGGACGCGCGAAATGACGAAAGGTTTGCCAGCCGTTTCGCCAGTGGACGGATTTTTGGCTGCGGTCATATTTTCTGGCTATTCAATTTTATGCAAGATTTCGTTCCGTCGCCTAACGCTTCGCTCGGCGACGGGGACGCCGCAGCGCGGCGTCCCCACCTTGTTTGAATCACGGCTGCGCGGGCACGTGGACCATCCACATGATGCCAAAGCGGTCTAACAGCATGCCGAAGGCGGGCGAGAAAAAGGTCTTGCCCAAGGGCATTTCAATCTTTCCGCCCTGCGCCAGCGCGTTGAAACATTTTTCAGCGGTGGCGGCATCGGCTACATTCAGCGAGAGATTAATGCCATGAAAGCCGGGCTTGCCGGTGCAATGGCCGTCGGAGGCCATTACGGCGCTGGTGCCGAAAGTGCAGCTGGCGTGCATCACTTTTTCTTCGGAACCGGGAGTCATCATGGATTTGTCCGGGGCTTCCTTGAAACGCATGAGCATGTTCACCTTGAGGCCGATGGCTTTTTTGTAGAATTCGAGCGCTTCGTCGCAACGGCCGTCGAAATTCAGATAAGGATTGATGGAGGGGGTTGGATGTGGAGTGGTCATGTTTGGTTTGGTTGATGTTATGTTTTTTAGTTGAGGCAAAAATTCGCCGAGGCGTTCGAGGGTCTGTTTGCCGCCCTCGATGGCGCCATATTCCTTGACAACGAAATTGCGTTCGTCCGCCGTGGGGAATTCCATGCGGATGGTGACTTTGGTCTTGCTGCCTTCGACGACATCAAAGGTCCAGGTAGAAATGAAGCTGACGCCAGGACCGCCTTCGCGGTGGCCGCCATGTGAGTAAACAATGCGTTCGGGTCTGACGATTTCCTGGAAGACACTGTGATTTGGATAATTGGCGCCGTCGGGGCCGTGCATGACGTGTTTCCAGTTGCCACCAACGCGGACGTCCATGGTTTCGATGGTGGTGGAGAATCCGGCGGGCCCCACCAGTTCACGACGTGTTTGGGATTGGTCATCGCTTCCCAGACGAGTTCGCGCGGAGCGTCGAAGACGCGGGAGATGACGATCCCGCGGTCGGAGGTGCTGGATGTGTTTCGGGTAGTAGTCATGGCGTGAACGAAGGTTAGTGGTTCGCTTTTTCGACGTATTCGTTGAGGTCGGTGCTGATGAGTTTGGTCCAACCCTGGTTGAAGTTGGCGCGGGCGAAAGCCGGCGTCGGCGGGAAGGTTTCGAGGCCGGTGTGCGTCAGCTTGAGGCGGGTCTGGTGGTTGCCTTCCGGAAACAGTTCAAAGGTGACGAGCGAATCGCCTTCGTGACCGTGATAACGCCAGGTGTAGGCGAGCTTTTTACCGGGGATGACCTCGGTGACGCGGCAACGGTGATCGTAGGTGTTGCCTGCGTGGTCAACGACGAATTGAAATTCAAAGCCGACCTCGGCCTTGAATTCATCGAGTTCAAAGTACCACTCCTTGAAATCGTCCTTGTTGGTGATGGCGCGCCAGATCAGGCTGATGGGCGCATTGAAGGTACGTTCGAGCACGAGCGGGCCGGATTCGACGGATTCTGTCCCGGCGAGGTATGGGACCAGTTTGGTGTCAATGAGGTGGGTCCAGCCGGCCTGGAATTTACCGATGGCGAGGTGATCCACCTTCGGGAATGTGCCGATGCCGCTGTGCGTGAGCAACAGATGAGTCTGACCGTCTTCGGGCGTGAGTTCCATCGTGACGAGGGAGCAACCTTCCAGGCCGTCCACACGCCAGGTGTAGGCGATTTTTTTGCCGGGAACGACCTCGGTGATCTGACAGCAATGCTGAGGTTTGTTGCCGCCATGATCATCGCACTTGCCGGCGAACTGGAATTTGAAACCGACTTCAGGTTTGAATTCCTTCAATTCGATGAACCAAAGGGCGAGGCCTTCCGTGGTGGAGATGGCGCGCCAGACTTTTTCGGCGGGCGCATCGAAGGTGCGTTTCATCACGATGGGTTCGCCATGGTGCATGAGATCTTCGGCCAGTTTTTCGAGGCTCTGGGTCATGCCGGCCTCGAAACCGCCGATATACTTCGCGGCTTCCGGTGTGGTCTTCACGACGCGCGAACGGATGGTGAGGGTGGTCTTGCCGTTCTTCTCGGAAAAATGGACGACGTGGAGGAATTCGAAGAGCTGAGTGCCCTTTTCATCCAGCGCGCCGCTGGTGAAGGTGATCTGCTCCGGCTCGATCAGCTCGAGATAGATGCCCGCCATGGGATAGACCGTGCCGTTGGGGGCGCGCATATTTATTCGGATGATGCCGCCGGGGCGGACATCCATCTCACAGCGTGGATTGGTGAAACCACGCGGACCCCACCAGCGGGCGAGGTGCACGGGATTGGTCCACGCCTGATAGACCAATGCGCGGGGCGCATTGAAGACGCGGGTGATGACGATTTCATTGTCCGCGGCTTTCGGCTTCGCGGGAGAGACAGTTTTTGCACTCATAGTTTTCTATGTTCCTTGGTTTGGTTAAAATTTGATTTCGTTGTTTGCGATCATGCGGCCAAATTTATCTAGGGCGGAAGTCCATCCGCTCTTGTGATCGGGGACGTCATCCCGGTCGGGCAGACCATCGTGGATGAGGGTCAGGCGGGTGGTTTTGCCGAGGTCTTCAAACTCGACCGTCACGGTGCTGTGCGGCATGGGATAATGTTCCCACTCCCAGGAAAAACGCACGCGCTTGTTGGGAATGATCTCCAGGTATTTGCCGATGGCGATATGGTTGACCTCCCCGTCAACCATGTGGATGCGATAGGCGCCGCCGATCCGTACGTCGGCATCCACGCTGCGGCATTCGATTTCCTCCGGGCTCCACCATTGGACCATCTGCTTGGGATCGGTCCAGGCGCGGAAGACCATGGCGCAGGGGGCGTTGAAAACGCGCGAGATGACGACGCGCGGGCTGGTGCCGGGGACGGAATCAGATCTTGTGCTCATATTCTCCTTTTAAGCTTCAAACCATCGTTCAAGTGGCCGGAAATGTCGAGTTTTGGACGGCTGGTGGAACCGGTGTGTTCATTTTTTCTCCTCCTTCTGGAGCTGTTGCAGGTATTCATCGAGGCGGTCAAGGCTGCCTTCCCAGAATTTGCGGTATTCTTCGATCCAGGCATTGGCTTGTTTCATAGGTTCGGCTTCGAGTTTGACGGAATGGACGCGGCCGCGGCGGCGGCGGCGGACGAGGCCGGCCTTTTCCAACACGCGAAGGTGCTTGGAAACGGCGGGCAGGGACATGGAATAGGGACGCGCGAGATCGGTGACACAGAGGTCGCCGCGGGAAAGATGCTCCAACATGCGACGCCGGGTGGGGTCGGCCAGGGCGGCGAACGTGCGGTCCAAAATTCGGGACGAACATTTAACCATATGGTTAAGTATTAACGCAGGGCGGAAAAATGTGCAAGGGAATTTTTTGGAATTTTTGGCGGGTGGATTACTTTTGCCGACACGGTCAAGAGCTTGCTACCCTTTGAAAAACATGGTTTCCTTACGGGTGGCTTGATGCCACGCAGCGAAAGGTGGTGAGCAATTGAACGTCCGATTTTCCAAAATCCCAACACAGCTTCGACATGTTCGGGTTGTTTGGGGACGTGTCGAGACGATTACGGGCGGCTGGCATAAGGAACAGCTGCTTTGTCTTCCAAACAGGCTTTTAATGGCTTTTTGAATACATCGGCGCGCGCGGAGCGACGCGCCTGCCTTGCGCGTTCGGATGCTTTGGAGCGGCTGGCTAAAGGATTTGCGGCGGGGGGCGGGATGTGGCATAGTGTTGCTATCAGGAAAACAATTTTTGAATACTGAACCGAGTTGAACCTGTTTTATTTATATTATGAGCAAACCAAAAATCATCGCTTACTTGAAACCGTCCTGCGGCTGGAGCCAGGGTGTGCGCGCCGTGCTGCGCAAATATGATCTGCCGTTTGAGGACCGCGACATCATTAATGATCCGTTGCAACGCCAGGAAATGATCGAGAAGAGCGGTCAGATGCTCAGTCCCTGCGTGGAGATCAACGGCCAGATGCTGCCGGACATCAGCGGTGAGGAAGTGGAAACATGGATGCTGGCGAACAAGGTGGTGACGCAGAACGATCGCGTGCCGGAAGCGCCGATCAACCAGCCGTGTGCACATGAGATGCCGCTGAATTTTGGCGTGCGCCATTGACTTGGCAGTCGGACATTTTTTAATTACGAAAACTGCGTGGACCTATCCGCGCGGTTTTTGACTTTGCAGTCGGCCACCTAATTTTGGATTCGTCCATAATATCGCGGAATTGGTAAACGCTCGAGAGTGAGAAGAAAACTACCGTTTTATGAGGCTCATGATCTCCTCCGCCGCGCGGCCATTGCGCAGCAATTGCGCCATCGTCTTCATGTGCGGAGCGATATGGTTGAAGAATTTTTTGTATGCCGGGCAGAGATAATTCAGCCCATCCTCGCCGTCCGGCGTTTTGATGAAGCGGTGCTTGGGACATTCCCCGTTGCAGGCAAAACGGACCTCGCACCGGCGGCAGAATTGGGGCAGCAAATCGGATTTGTCGCTTCCGAACTTTAACTGCTGGGGCGAACGGACCATTTCCCCGAGGCTTTGGTTCATCAAATTGCCGAGACGATGCTTCGGATAGACGTAATGGTCGCAACTGTAGAGGTCGCCATTGTGTTCGATCACCAGCGCCGCGCCGCACTTTTCCGCAAACACACAGAGTGAAGACCCAAGTCCCATCCAGTTGCCCAACGCCACATCGAAGTGCTGTACAAAAACCCGCCCCACGTCCTGCCCCACCCATTCATCAAAAATGGCGCATAGGAAATTTCCATAATCGTCCGCATCTACACTCCACTCCGTCACCGGTGATTCATGCCGGTCTCCGCCTGCCAGATCGGGCGGCGCTGCAAAATGCCGGCCGGAATCTTTGGACCGGCCCGCGCGTTCGACCAGCGGGATGAATTGCAGAAACTCGCTGCCGATGCTCTTGAGGAAACGATAAACCTCCAGCGGCCGTTGCGCGTTGGCGCGATGCACCACCGTGAGTGTGTTGAAATTAACCTTGTGCCGTTTCAGCGATTCCAGTCCGCACATCACCTTCTCGAACGTCGGTTTTTGCCCCTTGTCCACGCGGTAATGGTCATGCAGTTCAGCCGGCCCGTCAATGGAAAGACCGATCAGGAATTGTTCCGCCGCCAGGAATCTGCACCATTCATCGTCCAGCAGGGTGCCATTGGTCTGCAGCGCGTTGGAAATCGTCCGGCCATCGGAGTATTTCTTTTGCAGCGCCGCCGCCTTGCGGAAAAAATCCACGCCCAGCAAGGTCGGCTCGCCACCCTGCCAGGCAAAATAGACTTCCGGCCCCGGCTGCGATTGGATGTATTGCCGGACATACTCCTCCAGCACCATATCACTCATCCGCCACTGCTTTTCGCCGGGATACAAATTCTCTTTTTCCAGATAGAAACAATATTGGCAATCAAGATTGCAAATCGGTCCGATGGGTTTCGTCAAAATGTGAAACCCGCGCGTCAGGCTTGTCGTCTGGCTGTTCAATGAAATGAAGATAGATGTATTTTCAAATCCATGCAATTCTCCGGCAGTGCCTTAATTTGAAAATATTTTGTTAAATTCACTTTTTTGCCCTCAGTTTTTTGATTTGGTAGGAAACCCCGACTTTGACCGCGCTTTGGGCATCGGTCACGGGTGGCAGTTCCAGGATTGTGATAAACTCCTCCGGTTCCCCAAATGTCCAGCCATAGCAGCGTTTAGCCTTGGGATGCCCGCTCAGATCGTAAACCTCAACGTCACCCTGCCAGACGGTCTTTCCTTTACAGACTTCGTGGACAGGAACGGATTTAATCCAAATAGCGCCGCAATTGTGTAATTGCATTATCGCCACTTGGATTCTGAAAATATAGTCTGTTTTATTCACCACAACGTTTCACCAATTCTTCCACCGTCCACGCGCTGCTTTCGATGCCTGCGGCCTGCGCTGGCGTCATGCGGATGGCCCGATTCGTTTTGCAGAAATTGTAATAAGCGAAATTCAGAGCAACCGCAGCCTCAAAGTTTTCAAACTTTTTACTGAAAGCATTGGTCAAACGAGTCAGGCGGCGGCAGTGCATCCGTAACGTATGGTTCTGCTTTTCGATGTGAGAGGTTGAAATACGGCTGACATCGGGCATCCCTTGAATGACTGTCTTTTCAGTTTTAACCACTTCCGCTGGGCTATACCGGACGGCTGCCGCCGCGCTACCGAGGACGGTAACGGCGTAGGTTTTTACGAGTTGACCATAATCAACCTCACTGCCAAAACCCTGCTCAATCGCTTCTGGATAGGCCGCCAGCGCATCGCTTGAAATCTGGACGCGACGAGA
>Ga0206928_1122_pt2 | contig 15034 bp, 15 predicted proteins | sample Alteio_BWOrgHeat_21_FD_152941 | JGI IMG/M metagenome (GOLD analysis project Ga0206928, IMG submission 152941) | Enriched cells from forest soil in Barre Woods Harvard Forest LTER site, Petersham, Massachusetts, United States -... | ecosystem: Environmental > Terrestrial > Soil > Temperate forest >... | reverse complement strand
CATCGTAGCGGCCGCAATCGTCATAAATTTTGCCCAGCGAGAAATAAAAATATTCTTTGTTGGGCGTTGAATCACTCGCTTTGTCCAGCAAACTCTGAAGAAGTTTTACATGCGGATGATCGGCGTCTTTATATTTCTGCATATCGATCAGGCTGAACAAGGGAATGGCAAAATCCGGCCGCAGCTCCAGAGACTTTGAGAACATTTTTTCCGCGGCCGGCATATCGCCCTTGTTCAGCAGGATAACGCCCATGTTGTTATAGGCATCGGCGTAATCGGATTTGATCGCGACGGCTTTTTCGAGGCTGACCAGCGCTTCATCGTAGCGTTTCATTTCCTGCAACAGGGCGCCGCGGTTGTTGTAGGCATCGGCATAGGCGGGTTCGAGCGCGATGGCCTTGTCGTAACTCACCAGCGCCTCGTCATGCCGCTTCAGTTCGCGCAGCGACACCGCCCGGTTGTAATAAAATGAAGCAATATGCGGATTGATGGCGATAGCTTTGTCGCACGCAGCCAGCGCATCATCATAGCATTTCATATTCTGCAGGATATTGCTGCGGTTGTTATGCGCATAGGCATGCCCGGGTTCGAGTGCGATGACTTTATCGTAATCGGCTAACGCGTCGGCATTGCGATTCATCAACTGCAGGGTGATGCCGCGGTTGTAATAAGCAGCGACATAGTTGGGTTTGAGCGCGATGGCGTTTGCGTAACTCGCCAGCGATTCGTCATAACGCTGCAAATCCTTCAAGTTAATGGCACGGTTGTTATAGAGCGAAGGATAATCAGATTTGAGCAGGGCAGCTTTATCATAATCCGCCAGCGCTTCTTCATAGCGCTTCATTGCCTGCAGCGCATTGCCGCGATTGTAATAAAACATGGCACAATCGGGGATAAGCGCGATGGCTTTGTTGCAGCTGGCCAGCGCGTCCTGATGCCGCCCCATCTCGAGCAAAATGATACTCTGGTTATTATAGCTATCGGCGTGATTGGGGTCCGCCGCCAGAATCAGCCGGTAAATCTCCGCCGCTGCCTGAAGGTTTCTATGGTTATGCTCCTGTATCGCCAGCGTGCTGGCTTCCTCAACCGTATACGATTTACCCTGAATCTGAATCGTCGGCTTATAGGTGCCTTGCGCCTGCGCGATACGCCGTTGCTTTCTGTTCATGCCAATAATCTATGATTTGTGCTGTTTTATCCACTGCCCGGCCAGATAATCGGCACGGTCGATTTGCTCCTGCGTCATGGCTTTTTCGACTTCATCGAGCAACTGGGCGGCGGACTTGTGCCCATGCGCCAATGCGAGCTTAAACCACATATGCGCCGCAATATTATCCTTACGCAAACCGTCGCCATTGTAATAAGCCGCGCCGAGGCTGAACTGCGCATCCATGTCGCCCTGCTCGGCCGCCTTGCGCCACCATTTGACCGCTTCGCTATTATTTTTCGGAGCGCCGACGCCGTTATGATAGGCATAGGCGAGATTATTCTCGGCATCGGCATTTCCCTGAGCAGCGGATTTACGCCACCATATGATCGCCTTGGCCTCATCTTTCGCCACACCCTTGCCCTCGCGGTACGCTTCACCGATGAGGAATTGCGCCAAAGCATTATTCTGATCGGCCGCTTTGCGCCACCATTCGACGGCCTTGGTGTCATTCTGCTTCACGCCATTGCCCATATGATAAATAGTGCCGAGTGCAAGTTCGGCGGTCGCATCGCCCTTGTTTGCCGACGCGCGCAATTTCGCCAACTTGGGAGTTTCTGCCGCCAGCGCATGCGAAACACAGCCGAGTGCAATAACGCCGGCGACAAACAGCATTTTCGGAAATAGAGATAAGCGCATGGTTTTTGATACCATTACCGCGTGAAAATAGCTATATTGCAGATAATGAGATATTTTATTTTCATACTGCCATTGTTAGCGATAGTCGCCTGCTCGTCGCCGGAAGAACGCGCTGAGCGCGAAGCGCAAAAAGAAATCGATGAGTGCACGGTAGTAGGTTACAAACCGAACACGCCCGCGTTCGATGATTGCAGGCAGCAGGTTAAAGACCGTGAGGAGAAAAAAGCGGCAGACCGCATAAAAGCCGCGACGGACATTCCGTCGCTACGCCCGGATTCAAACCTCCCGACCGGAGTCAGCATCCCGATTCGGTGATTTGGCAGTTTCCACACGATTTCCCCTAGAATGGATTTTATCACGCGTTGATGCTTTTATCAGTGCTTTATCAATATAATGAATTTCGATCCTACAAAAATTCGCTATATCATTAACCACTCCACGCTTAGCGTTAACTTTCTCGCCTTTGGCTAAGGTAGCGATCATATGTTTAAAGTCAGCCGGACGCGTAGAAAGGTTATTAGCAATATGTTGCACGGTATGGCCCTGCCCTTCATTCAGCCAGCGGGTTAAATCCTTACCAAACTTATCATAATCAATATGTTTCTGCGATTCTCTGCTTTTAATAGGCGCGTCAGGCTGATTTGTTTCTGTATCGTCCGTCATACATACCTCGTATAGTTTATATAAGATATCCTCTGGATTAAGTCCGTTAGGACATTAAATCCAGTAACAAATTGTTAAGATTTCGTGACAGGAAGCAAATTCCCCCTCCCCGGCCATGATTTTCTGTGTTTTCCTTGAAGCTAAAGGAGACCGTTATGCCTGTCTGGACGCTGCTGATACCGGCGATTTCATCGCTGCTCGATAAGATTATCCCCGATCCCACGGCGCGCGCCAACGCCAAGCTGGCGCTGATGCAGGCGGAAAATGCCGCGGCCCTGCAGCAATTACAACTCGATGTGCAGGCGGCGCAAATGCAATCCGACATCGACAAGCAGGAAGCCGCGTCGAGCAATTTATTCATCGCCGGCTGGCGGCCGTTCATCGGCTGGGTATGCGGCGCGGCGTTCGCTTATCATTTCATTTTCCAGCCGCTGATTACTTACATCATGGCCGCCTGCGGGCACACTTTCGCGCTGCCGACATTCGATATGCAGGAATTATCCACCGTGCTGATGGGAATGCTAGGACTCGGCGGCCTGCGGACGATCGAGAAAATCAACGACGCGAATAAATAAATCACGCTCCGCTGGTCGCCGCCGCCGTTCCCGATGCGGATGTGGATGGATTGCCCGTATTGCCGGAGATCGTCTTCCACTGGCCAAGAATCTGCTGCATGTAATTGCTGGATTTGGTTGATTCGTCTGGATTAATCAATGAATTAGCGCCGCTCACATCACCGTTTAGGTCATCGATGAGTACCTGCGTTGCATTGAACGATTGCGCCTGATCTTCGCGCGACAGCGTCGTCGGGTCTAGCCCAGCAGTCTGCAGAGCATTCTGAATAGCGTCAAACGTTGCCTGCGTATAAGGCGCGTCTTTATATTTAGCTATGATGCTGGTGATTTCCTGCTGCTGCTGCGTGCTCAGCACAAAACTGCTGGAGGAAGGATTAAGCGGACTGACAGCGCTAGCACCACCGCCATTCAAATATTGCTGCGCCTGCGGGCTTAAATCGAGGAGATAGGCCGCAGAGGATGATGCGGCTGTACCCGACGCTGACGATGCTGACAACAAGGCCTGCATCAGGGCATTGGTGGGATTGCTCTGCGCGGTGTTACTATTCCCCGCCGACGGGTCGGAAAGCTGGTAGTAACCACTGTTATTTAAAGCCGAAATGGAACTGCTCATAAAACCTCCATGGATAATATCCACGTTTAAGCAAGAACCATGCCTTTTACCGGGTACGATGGCAGATTTCTCTATGAAAATTCGTTATAGTTCAATAAGATATGTATTAATAGACTGGTAACGGTTACCGTGGTATAATATGTATAACAATTAACGCTTGCCACGAGGGCGTGTTATGAGCGATCCAGTCAGTAACAGCGGCTTTAATCCCATCTCTTTTATTCAAGGCATTGTCAGCAACTCGGCTGCAGATGCCAAGGGATCGTCGTCGCATGGGACATCAGGCACGTCGGGGAGCGCCGGCACATCTTCTTCGTCCAGTTCGTCGACCTCCAGCACGCTTAATCTTTCGTCGGCGATACTTACGTTATTGCAGAACGACAGTTCGTCTTCCGCGAATGGTAATTCATTATCTACGCTGCTTGGAAACGGCGGCGGCGGTGTGTCGTCGAGTAATCCACTGTCAGGCGTTTATAACGCATACCTTTCCAATGCCAGCTCGATCAATCCTATAGCCAATGCCATCGCCAATGCACAGCAACAGCAGAGCGAAACGCAGGCGACGACGCAAAATCCGGTCGAGAATGTGCTGAATTCCTATAACGCCGCTTCCAACGCTTATAACAAAGTCCTCATTCAGAACGCCCAGGCCGCCGTTAAAGACGCTCAGAACGGTACGCCGCTGGTGGCTTAAGCCGACGGATTTTCCAAGCTATACGTTGCCGTATTATCATCATAGGCGAATAATTCGGCGTAGCGCGCCCAGCTCGTAACGGCCGAGAGCGCCTCTTCGGCATCTTCCTGCGTCATATTATCTTCAAGCTGCGTCAAAAAGCGCGTGCGCGGCGCCTGATGGCCGGGACGGCTTTGCAGCACGCGATAGATAAACGACGCCAGCGGAATATTCTGGATCAGATGTTCGGAGAAAATCAATTTGCGCTTCTGCGTATCGGCATCGGCGAACATTTTGCCGAGCGGCGTAATCTGGATATCACCCTCGGCCACTTCGGCCAGCTTGAGCAGGCGCAACGCTTCGACCAGATGCAATATATCTTCGGTACCCATGCCCAGCGCCTGATCGAGAGCCGGCAGATCGGCGCGGCCGTTATAGGGCGCGGCCGAAAGCTCTTCCATCAAACCGGACATCTGGTTGGGCGATACGCGCGGCAGCTTATCATACATAGTGAGCGCCTGCGCGGCGGTAACGTTGCGTGCCGGCATGGCCGAAGTCATCAGCGTGTAAATCTGCTCGACCATGGCGGTAAACGCTGCTGACTGGCGGTCCCGCGGATAGCGCAGATCGACTTTGATTTCAGCGGCGATATGGCCGGGGTTGGAGGCAAAAATCAAAATGCGGTCGGACATCAGCACCGCCTCTTCGATATTATGCGTCACCAGCAGCACCGATTTGAGCGGCATTTTATGCTCAACCCATAGATCTAAGAAATCGGTTTTCAGTGTTTCAGCGGTCAGCACGTCGAGCGCCGAGAACGGCTCGTCCATCAGCAAGATGGATGGGTTGACCACGAGCGCGCGCGCAAAACCGACGCGCTGCTTCATACCGCCCGATAACTCGCGCGGATAGGCCGATTCGTAACCGTCGAGGCCGATCAAGTCGATGGCTTCGAGCGCGCGGCGGCGCATTTCTTTTTCCGGAACACCGAGCGCTTCCAGCCCCAGCTCCACATTCTCAAGCACGGTCAGCCACGGGAACAAGGCGAACGTCTGAAACACCATAGCAATGCCGAGTGCTTCCTGCGACATCGGCTGGCCGTTGAAGGAAACCGTGCCGTCGCTCGGCTGAATCAACCCGGCGATGATGCGCAACAGCGTTGATTTTCCCGAGCCTGATTTGCCGAGCAGCCCGACAATTTCGCCTTCCTTCAGTGTCAGGCTGACATCGTCGATTACTTTCAAATCACGGCCTTCGCCGCGCGCGAACGTTTGGGTGATGTGGTCGAGGTGGAGTAATGTGTTTTCCATAGCGCCTCAGTCAAAACGTAATTTTCTGGATGCCAACTCATACATCGGCCGCCAGAAGAATTTATTAAACATTACCACAATAAACGACATCGTGCCTATGCCAAGTGCGATATGCACAAAATCGCCCGCCGCCGTCTCTTGCGCAATATAAGCGCCGAGCCCCTTGGCAGCATAATGTTTATTGCCCCACTCCACCGCTTCGGCAACGATGCTCGCGTTCCAGGCGCCGCCGGAGGCAGTAATGGCGCCGGTGAGGAAATACGGGAAAATGCCGGGCAGGATGACACGTTTCCACCATAGCCAGCCCTTGACGCGGAAATTGCGTGAGGCTTCACGCAGATCGTTGGGGAATGCCGACGCGCCGGCGATAACGTTGAACAATATGTACCACTGCGTGCCGAGGATCATCAGCGGCGACAGCCAGATATCGGGGTCGAGGCTCCAGCGGCTGATGAGTACCACCGCCACCGGAAATAACAAATTGGCCGGGAATGCGGCAAGGAATTGCGCCAGCGGCTGGATCAGTTCCGCCCAGCGCGGACGCAGGCCGATGATTACTCCAAGCGGCACCCAAATCAGCGAAGCGATGATAATCAATACTACCACCCGTGTCAGCGTAAGCATGGCAAGGAACGACACGTGCATCGTATCGTGCCAGGTCAGGCTGGTTTCAAAAAATGCGATGAGGTGACGAAGCCCAACGATGCCGATCAGGCACAGCAGCGCATACCATAAATAATCGAATAATTGCAGTTCGCGCGCCGTAAACTGCACGGTCTCAACCGACGACTTGAATAAGCGTATGCGCAAAATCACATGCCCCAGCCAGCCGAAGGGCGCCATGATTTTTTTCGCCACGCGGCTTTTGGAAAACAGTGTCAGCACCCAGCTGTGCGGCGCGTCCTGGCTGGCCGTGAGTTCATAACGAAACTTATCCGACCACGCCACCAGCGGCCGGAACAACAGCTGGTCATAAAGCAGGATGACGATGGTCATGGTGGCGATCGCCCAACCGATAGCGCCCAGATCCTGTTTTTCGATGGCGAGCGCGATATAAGAACCGACGCCGGGCAGGGTGATATGTTGGTTGCCGACCGTAATCGCCTCCGAAACGGTAACGAAAAACCAGCCGCCCGACATCGACATCATGGTGTTCCAGATCAGGCCGGGCATGGCGTAGGGCAATTCCATCTTCCAGAATTTCTGCCAGCCGGAGAGCTTAAACACGAACGATGCTTCGTTCATGTCGCGTGGAATACTGTTCAGCGACTGGTACAGGCTGAATGTCATGTTCCACGCCTGCGAGGTGAAAATGGCGAAGATGGCGGCGCATTCAACGCCCATCATGCTGCCGGGAAACAGGGCGATGAAGCCGGTGACGGTGAAGGAAATATAGCCCAGCACCGGCACCGATTGCAGGATATCGAGTATAGGAACCATGATCTGCCCGGCACGGCGGCTTTTGGCGGCCAGCGTGGCGTAGCATAGGGTAAACAGGAACGACGCCACCACGGCAAGCAACATACGCAGCGTCGTGCGCATGGCATATTCAGGCAGGTTATGTACACTTAAGCTAATCGGGGTTTGCTGAAGCTCGCCGATGGGCGCCGACATTTCCGTCATGCCCCACGAAATAAATACGAAAAATGTGGCAACCAGCGTGAAGGCCAGCGTATCAAACCAAAGGCGGCGCGCCGATGACCTACCCACCGTGCCGATGGTGGACATGCGTGGAATGAAACGTCCCGATATTGCTGCGATTTCCATTGGCAGTCCTCTAGCCGCAGTTGTTGTCCTTATTGTTGAATCTATACCTGTTTGTCAACCGTCTAATCGCATGATATAGAAATAAGAATGAACACCCACGCCCACGATATCCATACCAACGACCGTTATGGCAAGCCGTTCGCCGTCGGTATTGCGCTCAACAGCGCCTTCATTATCGCCGAAGTTACCTATGGATTGAAAGCCGGCTCACTGGCACTCCTAGCCGACGCCGGGCATAATGCCAGCGATGTACTCGGCCTGTGCATGGCGTGGGGTGCGGTATTGCTGGCGCGCCGCCAGCCGTCCGAGCGTTTCACTTACGGCCTGCAAAGCGCCTCCATCGTCGCAGCGCTGGCCAATGCGCTCCTGCTGCTGGTCGCTGTCGGCGGCATCGGCTGGGAAGCCTTGCATCGTTTCGCCGCGCCCGTTGCACCAGCCACGACCATCGTCATGCTCGTTGCTTCTATAGGCGTTATCGTCAACGGCGTCACGGCATGGCTGTTCAGTAGCGGCGGCAAGGATGATATCAATATCCACGGCGTATTCCTGCACATGGTCGCCGATGCCGCCATTTCGCTGAGCGTGGTGATTTCCGGTGCAATGATTATGAAAACCGGCTGGCTGTGGCTCGACCCGCTGGTGAGCCTTGTCATCGTCGTCGTCATTGCTGGCAGCACATGGCGGCTGCTGCGCGAATCGGTCAGGCTTTCCCTACATGCCGTACCGCGCCATATCGACAGCGCATCAGTCAAAAACTATTTGGGGGGGTTGGATGGCGTCAAAGAAGTACACGATCTGCATATCTGGGCGATGAGCACCACGGGTGTGGCCATGAGCGCGCATCTGCTGATGCCGTCCGGCCATCCCGGCGACGGCTTTCTCCACCGTATCACACATGAGCTGGAGGAACGCTTCCATATCGGACATGCCACGCTGCAAATCGAAATCGGCGATGATAACGCCGAATGCCATTCGGGCTGCTCATGAGCGCATGGGTTATATTCGCGCTCGGTTCAGCATTCTTTGCCGCGTTGACGGCCATTTTCGGCAAAATCGGCGTTCACGACATCAATTCCAACCTCGCCACTTTTATCCGCACCGCCATTATTCTCATTATGACGGCCGGCATCGTGTCGCTGCGCGGAGAGTGGCAGCCGTTCGATAAACTCTCGCGCACCGGCCTTGTGATGCTGGCGCTTTCTGCCATCGCCACCGGCCTGTCGTGGCTATGCTACTGGCGGGCGATGCAACTTGGGCCCGCTTCGCGCGTCGCTCCTGTCGACAAGCTCAGCATCGCGCTCGTCATCCTGTTTTCGCTGGCGTTCTTAGGCGAGACGCTGACATGGAAAGCGGCGCTGGGAGGATTACTTGTGGTGTCTGGTGTTATGCTATTGGCTATATGATTATGGCTTATCGTACCAGTTGCTGGTTCCTTATTCTCTTTGCCTGCTTTTACGGGCTGGGCAGTTATCCGCTGCTCGACCACAATGAAGGCATGTACGCCGCCATCGCCAAAGACATGCTGAAAAGCGGTGATTTCATCATCCCGCATTTAAACGGCGTGTCTTACATCGAGAAGCCGCCACTGCTTTATTGGCTGACGGCGGCGGCGTTATTTTTATTCGGCGAAAATGAATGGGCGGCACGGCTGGTACCAGCACTGGCGCTGCTCCTTACGGCATGGAAACTGGATCGCTTCCTCACCCGCGCTATCGGTGCGCCCATCGCCGGTCCCACGGCGGCGCTGATATTTGTTACCTCCCTGCCCTTACTCGCCATGGCGCGCATGGTGATGTGCGACATGCTGATGACATGTTTTTTAAGCGTGGCGCTGATATTTTTTTACGAGTGGTTCGAAAAACTCCATCCACGCGGCCAAGGCAACCGCTACCTGATGGGATTTTATTTCTGCCTCGCATTGGCGGTGATGGCTAAAGGCTTCGTTGCCGTCATTCTCGCTGGCGGTGCCATCGCCACATTTCTAGTATGGCAGCGCTGCCCGGGTCGCGGCTGGCTGGAGCCACTGTCACCCATCGGCATACTACTATTCCTTTGCGTCATCGCGCCGTGGCACATCGCCGCAACTCTTAAAGAGCCGGGATTCGCCTATTTTTATTTCATCAATGAGCATGTGCTGCGTTTCCTCAACATGCGCCAGCCGCATGATTATTACACCGGCCATGCCTGGTATTATCTCGTCCGCATTCCCGGCTACCTGATACCGTGGACATTGTTTTTATTGTTATTGGTGAAAAAAAATGTGGCGCTGACGTCGGGTTCGTTGCGGCCTTTTTTGTGGTCGTGGTTTCTTTGTTTCCTTGTCTTTTTTTCCGCATCCGGCGGTAAGGCCAATTATTACATGATTGCCGGCATGCCGCCATTGGTCATGCTGCTGGCACTGCAGCTGGAGCGCGTGCTGGCGACCGATCCGCGCTTCGTACGCGGGCTGGCGGCTATTGCGCTCATTTTGATTATCAGCGCCCTCGAGCTGGTGAAATTCTCCTGCCACGAAGGAAGAGGTGACCTATTTCCGATATGCCAAATCGTGTCCTGGCCAGTTATCGGCTGTGCCGCATGTTATATTTTCGCCGTCATCCTGCTGTTTAAGCGCCTGCCGCCACGCTGGATCGTGCCACTATTTGGCGCACAGATGTTGCTGCTCCTGCCGTTGCTCATCTCCGGCACAGCCATGGCGGGTGAGCGCATTTCGCAAAAGCCGGTAGCCGAATTCCTGAAAACTTCTGGTGGGCACGCGGCGGTCTACCAGGAATTCGAGGAGTTGTCAGCGCTGGCGTTTTACCTCGATAAGCCACTGGTTGTCGTCGACAGCCGGTCGAGCGATCTGCTCTACGGCCAGCAGCATTTTGACGGCGCGCACTCCCAATTCATTACGATGGCGGAATGGATGAAACAAACGCCGCCACTGCCGATGGTGATATTGAACAAGCGGCTCGCTTCGGTTATGACTGCAAACCATAATCTGTGCGTGATGCAGAAGTTCGATCGCGTTTCGGTGATAAAGAGGTGTAAATGAATCAGCACTCATGGCGGCGCGATTTCTTGTGGCTGTTTCTTGCCATCGGCATTTTCTTCTGCATCGGGCTTGGTGCGCGGCCATACCTGACGCCGAGCGAAGCGCGCTACATCGAAGTGCCTCGGCAAATGCTCGCAACCAACGACTGGTTGACGCCGCGCATCAACGGCGTGCCCTATTTCGAAAAACCGCCGTTGTTTTACTGGTTGCAGGCGTCGGTCATGCAGTTTTTCGGTACCGGCGAATTCGCCGGGCGCATTACAACGTTACTGCTCGACACCCTTCTCTGTCTCGTCACTTACGCTACGGGGCGACTACTCTATGGCCGCTTGAGCGGATTGCTCGCCGCCACCGTAATCAGCACCTGCGCGCTGGGTTATACGCTCGGCCGCGTCGCCATGCTCGATACGCCAGTCACGTTGTTTCTTACGCTTACTTTCGCCTGTTTCCTCGCCGCGCAATATACTTCCACCGAAGGAAAGCCCGAACAGAAATGTTTCTATTGGGGCATGTATATGGCCGCCGCCGCTGCCGTGATGACCAAGGGGCTTATCGGCATAGTGATTCCGGGGCTGGTCATCGGCGCGTGGATCGCCATTACCGGCCACTGGCGCATCTTAAAAGAAGCGCGGCTGTTTAGCGGCCTCGCGCTGTTTCTTATCCTTACCGCGCCGTGGCATGTGCTGATGGCCAAAACGCATCCGGATTTTTTCCAGTTTTATTTTATCCACGAGCATTTCCAGCGCTTCCTGACCGATGAGGCCAAGCGCGTCCAGCCGTGGTGGTTCTTCATCGCCATTACCATTGCCGGATTGTTGCCGTGGACGTTTCTTGCTGTCATTCCGGCGAAGGCCGGGATCCAGTCTATAAAAAAACTGGGGTTTCGCCAAAAATTAAATTCTGGTGAGAACGGGAATGCTTTGTTTTTGTCTCTCTGGATCATCCTGCCGCTGATTTTTTTCTCCGCCTCGCATTCCAAGCTGGCGCCGTATATCTTCCCAATCTTTCCGCCGCTCGCCATTTTGCTCGGACGCTACCTCGCCGAATGCTGGGAAGGCCGCGCTGGCTTGCGCGCCTTGCGTATCAACAGCCTCGTCGTCGCAGCGATTTTTGCTATCCTCATTCTCATCTATTATTTCGTGCCGCTACCCATCAACCCCGAAGACAAGCTCGATTTCGCCACCGGCCTTAATTTTTCCATGTTACTTCCCATTATCCTTGCACTGGCCGGACTCGTCGGCGTCGCCCTCATCGGTCGCACCGCGCCGCCACTTATTATTGCGATGGCATTATTTGCCGTCGTATTCGACATCAGCGCCAACTACATCGCCGCCGCCATCGACCGCGCTAATGTCAAACCGTTGGTCGCCATTCTCAAACAAAAATTGCATGACGGCGATACAGTGGCGGCATACGGCGCGTATTTCCAGGATTTGCCGATTTATTTAAACCGCAACGTCGTCGTTGGTGGTTATACCGGTGAGCTCGATTTCGGCGTCACACATTATCCCGAAACGCACAGCTGGATGCTCGACCAAGATCAGTTCTGGCAGCTTTGCACCAAGAACCAGCGTCCATTTTATGTATTTATGAAAAATACCACCTATAACGGCATAGCCATCCCGGCTAACTGCCGATTGCACGTCCTTGCGAAGTATGGCAAAATCGTTCTGTTAGAAAAGGATATCAAATGAATCCAATGATTTTAATCTTGGCCGGCGTCGTGCTCAACACCGCCGCGCAAATCATGCTCAAAGTCGGCATGAGCCGCATCGGGCATTTCCATTTAAACGTGGAAAATTTCTGGCCGGTCGTCATCCAGGTCATCACCAGCCTGCCCATCTGGGGCGGTCTGTTCTGCTATGGATTTAGCCTCGCCATATGGCTCGTGGTACTATCGCGCGTGCAGGTCAGCTGGGCCTATCCGCTGGCAAGCGTTGGCTATGTCGTCACCGCCATGGCGGCGCATTTCTGGCTGGGCGAACAGCTGGGACCCATGCGTATGGTCGGGATTGGCATCATCATGATCGGTGTCTTCATCGTAAGTAAAACGGCATGAGCGAATTTCTCCCCTTCGCCAAACCTGCTTTAAGCGAAGCGGCGATTGAAGAGGTCGTCGCTTGCCTACGCTCCGGCTGGATCACCACCGGCCCACGCGTGCAAAAATTCGAAGAAATGTTATCGGCGTATCACGGCGGCAGGCGGGCACTTGCCCTGTCTTCGGCAACGGCGGGGCTGCATGTGGCGCTGCTGGCGCTGAACTTAAAAGAGGGTGATGAAGTCATCACCACGCCGCTTACTTTCGTAGCCACACTCAATACCATCGTGCTGGCCGGCGGCAAACCGGTGCTCGTCGATATCGATCCGGCAACGCTCAACATGGATGTCTCGCGCTTAGAGACGGCGATCACCAAACGTACGCGCGTCATCATGCCGGTGCATTTTGCCGGCCTGCCGTGTGACCTCGACCCGATCTATGCGCTGGCGAAAAAACATACCCTGCGCGTCGTCGAAGATTGCGCCCACTCCATCGGTGCCGAATATAAAGGCAAAAAACTTGGGTCATTCGGCGACATTGCCGTGATGAGTTTCCATCCCAACAAAAACATGACGACCGGTGAAGGCGGCGCCGTCATCACCGAAGACAAGGATGTCATCAACGCCATTGAGCGTCTGCGTTTTCACGGCATCGACCGTAACGCCTTCAACCGCTTCGCCAAATCCGGCAGCGTGCATTACGACGTCGTATTACCCGGCTTCAAATACAACATGATGGACATGCAGGCCGCGCTCGGCATCCACCAATTGCCTGAGCTCGACGGCTTCATCACCAAACGCATAGCGTTCGTAAAACGCTATATGGAAGCGCTCAAAGACTGGCCGGAATTGCTCCTGCCGCGCGCACCACAATATCCGCATAAACATGCCTGGCATTTGTTCACGCCGCGCCTGGCAAAAATGGCGCGCGATGAATTCATCAATGCCATGAAAGCGGAGAATATCGGCATCGGGCTGCATTACGAAGCCTGCCATGTGTTTTCATGGTATAAGGAGCATTGCGGCTGGAAACCCGATGATTTCCCGCACGCGCTTGCCGCCGGAAACAGCATTTGCAGCCTGCCCCTCTTCCCGACCATGACCAACGCCGAGCAGGAACGGGTGATAAAAGCGCTGGAAAAAGTGTTAAAGAAGGGCTAAAGCCTTTGTTTAGCATCTCATCGCGGCCGGTATGGCAATTCTTTAACTACAACGTAAACGATTATGACGCCCTATATCTCTATCGTCATCCCCGTCTATAACGAGGAAAAAACGCTGCCCATCATGTTTGGTCGGCTCATTCCCGTGATGGATGCGTATGGCAAGCCGTATGAAGTCATTTTCGTTAATGACGGCAGCAAGGACGGCTCGCAAAAAGTACTGGCGGAATTATTCAACAAGCGCCCGGACGTCATCCGCGTCGTGCAGTTCATGCGCAATTATGGCCAGCATCCCGCCATCATGGCCGGGTTCGAGCATGTGCGCGGCGAAGTGGTGGTGACACTCGATTGCGACCTGCAGAATCCGCCGGAAGATATTCCCAAACTGCTGAAACTGATTGAGGAAGGTCACGACGTCGTTGGCGGCATCCGCGCCGACCGTCAGGACTTGGCCTGGCGCAAGGCGGCTTCGCGTTTTTCAAACATCGTGCGCAAATACATAACCAACATCAACATGACCGACCACGGCTGCATGCTGCGCGCTTACCGCCGTCATATTGTTGACCAGATCGTCGAATGCGGCGACGCTTCGCCGTTCATCACGGCGCTGTCACAATCGCTCGCCGCTAACCCCACGGAAATCGAAGTCGGGCATGAAGAGCGCGCCGCCGGCGAATCGAATTACAATCTTTACAAGCTCATCCGCTATAATTTTGATTTGATGACTGGTTTCTCGCTGGTACCGCTGCAACTTTTCACCATTATCGGCATGGCATTATCCGCGGCCAGTCTTTTGCTCGTCGTCTACATGATTCTGCGCCGCATTTTTGTAGGTCCGGAAGCCGAGGGTGTGTTCACGCTTTTTGCCATAATGTTCTTCCTCATTTCCGTGACCATGACCGGGCTTGGCATCGTCGGCGAATATGTCGGGCGCATCTATATGGAAGTGCGTAAAAGGCCAAGATATATGGTAAAGCAGGTTTTAGAGAAGGATTCATCCCCCTTCGCCAAGGCTTCGGGGGACAAGGGATTCGGTAGATGAAACTTCTAATCCTCGGCGCCAATGGGTTCATCGGCAGTAATTTAAGCGCATACATCCTCAAATTTCGCGATTGGGAAATCCACGCGATGGATTTATCCAGCGATAAGCTCGAGGACTGCATCGGCAATAAGCGCTTCCATTTCACCAAGGGCAGCATCACCGAGCAGAAAAAATGGGTCGAGGAGCAGGTGGAAAAATGCGACGTTGTGCTGCCGCTGGTCGCCATCGCCAATCCCGCCATTTACGTGCAGAATCCGCTGGCGGTGTTCGAGCTTGATTTCGAAGCCAACCTTGAAATCGTCCGCCATTGCGTC
>Ga0206928_1168_pt1 | contig 15154 bp, 5 predicted proteins | sample Alteio_BWOrgHeat_21_FD_152941 | JGI IMG/M metagenome (GOLD analysis project Ga0206928, IMG submission 152941) | Enriched cells from forest soil in Barre Woods Harvard Forest LTER site, Petersham, Massachusetts, United States -... | ecosystem: Environmental > Terrestrial > Soil > Temperate forest > O... | reverse complement strand
TGGGACGGGAACGCCTGCGTCGCCGCGCGCCGACGCCCCACGAACGGATGCTTTACCACAACTTGGTGTTGTACGTTCTGTTCAACGGACTGGCGGATGATTTTCAGAAACTGATTCAACTGGGCCGGGACCGCGGCGCTGCGCCCTTGCGCTGCGCGTTTTACGACCGGTATCGCCAGGAACTCGAACGGTGGTGTCCGCCGGACCAGCCTGCGCTGGCCCTCGATTTTGGGACCGATCAGGTGTTCGCGGCCTTTTACCAAGTACGCCGGGCCTATGCGCACATCAACGAATTCATCATCGGTACGTCGCCCGCGGCCCGGCGACTGCGCGCGCGCATCTGGCAATCCATTTTCACGCGCGACATGGCGCGGTTTCTCCGGGCGTTAACCGGGCGGATGGCGGAACTCGTAACGCTCGTCACCGGTCCGTCGGGTTCCGGCAAGGAACTGGTGGCGCGCGCGATCGGTCTGTCACGCCATGTGCCGTTCGACGGCGCGAAGCGCGAATTCGCCGGGGATTACCTGCGTTCGTTTTATCCCATCAACCTCGCGGCGTTATCGCCAACGCTCATCGAGTCGGAGCTCTTTGGCCACCGGCGTGGTGCCTTCACCGGCGCGTTGGCCGACCGGCTGGGTTATCTTGAAGCCTGCGGCTTGCACGGCACGGTGTTTCTCGACGAAATCGGCGAGACCGAGCCGACCATTCAGGTGAAATTGTTGCGTGTGCTGTAAACGCGCATTTTCCAGCGCATCGGCGACACGGAGCCGCGCACGTTTGCGGGCAAGATCATCGCCGCCACCAATCGCGACCTCGCAGCCGAAATGCGGGCGAGTCGTTTCCGCTCAGATTTATATTTTCGGCTGTGCGCCGACCATGTGCATACGCCCGCGCTCAGTGAAATTCTGCGCGATACGCCGGGCGAATTGACCACGCTGGTGCGTCACGTCGCTGCCAAAATCGCCGGGCCGGATGAAGCGGCGGCCTTTACCGACGAGGCCTGCGTGGCCCTGCAACGCAGCCTGCCGGAAGACTATGCCTGGCCTGGTAATTTCCGCGAATTGGAGCAAGCCGTGCGCAACATCCTCGTACATGGCGACTACGTGCCAGAGGCGACCACGGCACCGGCGGCTTTCGCTACAGTGATTGACCGGGCAGGGGACGCTTCGGCTTCCTCAGTCCACACCGACACGCCGGAAACTTTTGCCACCGCCTATGAGAATGGAAAGCTGCCGGCGGAGGAATTAATGCGCCGGTACGTGCGCCGCGTGCACCGGCTCGCCGGCAGTTATGAGGAAGCCGCGCGCCGCCTCGGCCTTGACCGCCGCACCGTCAAAAAATATCTCAGCAATGCCTCCGCCGAGACGGCGACCGACTAAGAGGCCGTGAAATCCATCGCATGCCGCCAGGCCGCAAAATCCGGCCTGAGCACCCTCGCCTCCAGAGCTATACTGCGCACAATAAACATTATGTCTAATTTAAATTTAGCGAATTGTACAGCCATATTATGCCCGCTGTCCTCCAGCCTACGGCGCAACCTGCAACACAGCTTCGTACTCGCGCTCAATGCTGATACCCTTGAGTTTGAGCGCTTCGCCGCTGGCGGAAAATTCCGGCATCATGCCTTGCGGAAGATACAGGCGCGTGTCCTGGCGCAGCGGCAGGATTTTTAGATCCAGGCCGGTTTGCTTTTCCGCCGCCGTCAGACGCCACAAACCAAATTCAAACGGCGCGCCTTTGTAGAAATTGTCTTCGACCAAATGATTTCCCGCGTAAAGCCGCGCCACGTCGCCTTGATAATCCACTTTTAACACGGCTTGGCCTTGCAGTGCCGAAGCCGGCACATGGACCGACCAGACCGCCGCGCGGTCAAAATCAGCGTCTTCCGGCTCCATGGCGACATTGCGGCGGCTCATTTTGGCCGCGACACTCGGGCCGGCTTCTTTGGTGATTTTGAAATCAACGGTTTCATCGACGATGTCTTCGCGGGTCAAGTCGGCGAATTGCTGAAAGATGCCGTCGGCGCCCATGTCTTTGAATGAGGGATTTTTGGCCGTGAGCGCGGGAAAGGCCCCCACCCGCAGATCACTGCGCGCGCGGGCGATCAGATGGGCCTGGTTGTCTTTAAAATACAGACCCGCAGGTGACAAAAACAGCCGGTCTTGCCCGGCAATGGTGGCCTTCCAGGTGTTGAGGGCTTGCTCGCGCGATAAGACAATAATGCGGATCAACGGGAATGATTCACTTGATGCTAATTCCACGGTGATGACCGTACCCGTGCCCGGCTCAATCTGATCCACGCGAAAAGTCTGGGGCGTTTCCGCCGTCACCCGCCCACCCTTGGCCTCCACCTTGCCGTCCAGATTGAAGAGGAACTCCGGCTTGAGGCCGGGCCAGGCGAAGAAGACATAATTAATCTCGCCGGAGTTCTTGATCTGGCAGAGCAACTGCGCCGTGGTGTAAACGAGCTGGCCGCTGTAGAGCGGGAAATTCACCGGCCAGATGGGATACACGCCGGAGGGAATCGTCGTCGGCTGGCTGGGGATTTGCACGATGCCGGACGGGAGCTTCAGGCTGACTTGAAAATCCTTGTGCTCATCAAGCGCGTAGTTGCGTTCGTAATTATTGATGAAGATGAAGCCCTGCTCGTCGTTCACGCGTGCGGTCAGCCGCGGGGTCGAGACGTCGTTGAGGGTTTGCGGCATCTGGTCCGGGAAGTACGTCACCATCGGCGCGAGCATGGAGCCAAAGTCATCGAGAAAAAGATTCTGCACTTTGACAGGACGATAGGCGGGGTTGAGTTGGCCGAACTCCCCGAGCGGCGCCTGGAAATCGTAGGACTTCTGCTCCATGTCGTTATAACCGTGGCCGTCGGGCTGGCTCTGCGTCTCCTGCAACCCAGTCTGCCCGTCGGGATTCGTGCCGCCGTGGTACATGTAGAAACCCAGCATCGTCACGCCGGCGCCGAGCTTGACCAGCGCGGCGGAACTGGCATCGTCCGCCAGCATGATGGGCCGACGGTGATAGGCGATGGCCATGCCCCCGCCCATTTCGGCGGTGAGAAACGGAAACCCCGCATACCTGGTGTTGTAGGCGGCATCCTTGGGCTGCAGGTTGGGCCCGACGTTATCCTCGGCGCGGATGTTGGTGAAAAAGAAATTCACGTTAGGGGGCAACTCGCGCAAACTGTTGCTCCAGAATTGTTCGGTGTAGCCGCCGAACACCGGCAGGAAACCAGTCGGCACGACGGCTTTGTCCCAGCCGGTGGCGGTGTAAAAGGGCGGATTCATGCCCGCGGCGTTGGCCAGTTGCATCAACTGGGCCATGTGGGCGGGACCGATGTTGCCGCCGGGATGAAATTCATTTTCGAGCTGCATGCCGATGATCGGCCCGCCGTCCTGCCAGAAAAGGCCTTTCACCTGTTGGCCGATTTGGTCGAAAAACGTCTTAACATGGCCGAGATAGTAATCGTTGTTGGTGCGGACGGTGCCGCCGGCGACGAGCCAGTCCGGAAAGCCGCCGTTGCGCGCTTCGCCGTGATCCCACGGTCCCACCCTGATCCAGACGTACAGGCCGTGTTTTTTGCACAACTCGATAAATTGGCGCAGATTTTTCTGGCCCGCCCAATCGAACTGCCCCTGGATTTCCTCATGGTGATCCCAGAAAATGTAATCGGCCACGACATTGATGCCGCTGGCCTTCATTTTCAGCAACTCCGCCTCCCACTCGTCCGCCGGATACCGCGAATAATGAAATTCGCCCATCACCGGGAACCACGGTTTGCCGTCGAGGGTGAAATAGCGGCTGTTGATGGCGAGCACATGGCCATCGGGTGACTTGCCTCCGGCTTCGAATGGCAACGCGATGGGCGCGGGAGCGGACGTGCTGGCGTCAATGGTGATGGCGGCCGGGAGATTCGCCGACGGTAAAGCGGCGGTGGCAAAAAGCGCTAAACTAAGGCACAGGCGGGGTATCATGGTCATGAGAAGTGAGAGTCTTTTAGGATGATGGCGAGATGGCTTCAATCAAAAGCGCGCAGCAGGTCTGCGGCAAGCGGATGGTTCGGGTCGCGGCGCAAAACTGAGCGCAGGATTTTTTGGGCCGCGGCAACTTGGCCAAGGCCGAGGCGGGCCTGGGCTTCGAGGAAGTTCGCCGTGAGCGTTTGACGTTTCGTGAGATCGTCGTCGAAGACCAACATGGTCGGCAGCGACGTGGCAAAGTAGTCGATCTTCGCCGGCGTGCGGGCCAAGCGCTTGGCATAGGCGAGCAACTCGCGCAGCAATTTTCGGGCCGCGGCCTCGCGTCCAAGGCGTTTCAGCGCCAGCGCCGAATAATAAGTCATTTCCGAAAGGGAACGCACGCGCATCTCCTGGAAATCGCCGCGAAAAGCCGCGGCCTTTTGCCAGCGTTGCTTGGCAGTGGCTTGATCACCTGACACGGCGGTTGCTTCGCCCAGCCAAAAATACAAATCGCTTTGATTGGCCAGCATGTGGCGGTCTTCGCCCAGGTTTGTAGGGACGATGAGTGCTTGGGTAAAATACCGTTGTGCCTCAGCCGGATTTCCACTGCGCAGAGCGGCCTGTCCGAGTGCGAGATGCGTGCGGGTATGCAGGCCGAGCGCCTGCCCTTCCCCGCCCTCCCAGGGTTGAAAAATCCGGGTCGCGAGAATCTTTTGCGCGGCGGCGGGTTGGCCGGTCTGATTATACAAGGCGCATAATTCGACCGAAAGATCATCGCGGGAATGCACGAGCGGCAGATATTTCTCCAACTCGGCCAGGCGCCGCGCCGGCGATTCACCCAAGCGTTTCCAGAGTTGGTCGCGTTCGTAGAGCACGCGGGCTTCGCGCGGCGCCGCCGCGAAGGCGCGGTCGTAGGCCATGCGGGCTTTTTGCGGCCGGCGCAAAATATTGTAATAGGCGATGCCGAGATTGCGCCAGATGATGGAAAACTTCGGCGCCAAGCGCGCGGATTTCTCCCAGAGCCGGATGGCTTCGTGATGGCGGCGCCGGTCGTAGAAGAGATTGCCCAGATAGCAAGGGGCGCGGGCGTCATGGGGGTTCGCGCACATCGCTGATTCCAGAATATGAATTTCCTCCAACCGCGCAGGGAAACAATAATCCGGCGCGGCCCTGGCGGCCTCGCGACAATAGCTCTTGGCCGATTTTTCATCCCCTAGTCTTTCGTGCAGCCAGGCCAAATAATAAAGCGCCAAGGGCGCGGCGCCGGAAGCGGGCGCGGGTCGAACCTTTTTCAAGAGAGAAATCGCTTCCGCAAAAAATCCGGCGCGGGCATAATCCAGTGCGAGGTCGAGACCAACCTGTGCATCACAGACAAGGGTCGCGCCTGCCAAATCACGCGCCCACCAGTCGAGTGCATCCAGCGTGTGGGTGGCGCGCAATTGTGTTTTTGCCTCGTCGTCACGCTGTAACTGGCGGAGCACCAGCACGCGCAGGTTCCGGGCCCGGAGATTGTCGGTGTTGACAGACAGAGCCTGATCGAGATGAGCGAGCGCAGTCGGCCAGTCCTGGCGGCAGCAATCCAGCTCCGCCAGCGCGTGGTAGCCCGCGGCCTGCCAGGCGTGATTCCAGGTGGCCTTATAGAGAGCGGCGTAAGCTTCATTGTCCCGGCCCTGATAGCGGAGGGTAAGCCCCAACTGATAATGCGCTTCGCCATCGTAGGGGTTGGGGTTGCGCAAAGTCAGACGCGCAATGGCTTTCCGCAAATGCGTTTCCGCCGCGCTCCACTCGCCGCGGCGCAGGTGCCATTTGCCCAATGCCAACAAGCAGCGGGAATCGCCCGGGTCACGGCGCAGTGCCTCGCGCCAGTAATCCTCGGGCATCCGGGTGGCGTGGCGGTACTGCTCCAAATGCAGGCCGGTGATATAAAGTTCGTCATTGCTCGCCATTTTTGCGGGCAACGCCGGTTCTATCGCAGCTGGCGGCACCCGGCCTTGGGTGGGCGGTCGCGGCGAGTAAGCAATGAGTTCCCGGCCAGTTGCGGCGCGCACGGATAAAGTCAAATCCTGCGCCCGTGTGCCGCGCGCCAAGACGACTTCTTCAACCAATGGCGCATCGGGACTCAAGTCCCGCGTCCACTTGGCCAAAATAGTGCCCTTCTTACAGAGTAGTGTGGTGGCAGCGGAAAACTTCTGTGTCACTGCCGCCCCCATCTTCACTCGTCCATCCTGCAAAACCAAACTTACGGCAGCGTCAACGTTGGCTTCGTGCGCCGGGCCGATTTTTTGAATGGGATACCAGAACTGGCTCCAGCTTTTCGTCTCCCCCGGCATCAAAAAGGAAAAATCCGGCTGGTTATCGGTGTGCACGCCGGCCATCAACTCTATATAAGGAGCGTATTCGCCGCGGGCATCGCGGTCGGTGAGATTGCGGTCCCACGCGTAGCCGAAAGCCTGATTGCCCCAAGTCCACTGCTTTTTGCCCGGCGAAAGATGGGGATTGGCCACATGCACGACGCCCGCCTGTTCGCGGTGGTCGTATCCGCCGAAAAATTGCCCGCCCGTGCCCATGCACATATAGGAGGTCGGCACAGGGATGTTGGCGTACCAGGACAAATCGTCGGCGGGATAATTTCCCGGCGGTTGGAATTGCCCGGGTGTTTCTCCCGCCGGCACGCCGCGCCGACTGCGTTTTCCATAATCGACGCCATAGTAGCGCCCGGCGGCCCGGGGAAATCGGCTCATTGCGCGCTTGGCGTGGTCGGCGACGTAAAAGACATCGGGCGGAAAAAAGGACTGGTACTGGTCGTGCACCCGCGCGGCCATGTTGGCCCACCACAAAAAAGTCTGCACGTGCGGGGTGCGATTGTAGAGACGGACTTTCAGTTCCAGCACGGCCCGCTCCGGGTGCAGGCAGATGCCGTGCATCCCCTTCATGCGCGCCATCGGATCATGTTCGCCCAGCCAAATCGTTTTGGAGCCGTCTTCATGCTCCTCCACCGAGACATGGGCGGGCATGAAGGTGGAAGGCCGATGGTGCTGGGGCCAATTGAATTCCACGCCGCCGGAGATCCAGGGTCCGGCCAGGCCGACCAGCGCGGGCTTGATGACCGGCTGGTGATAAAATAATTCGTAACCGTTGGTCTTATCCAAGGCGGCATGGATGCGTCCGCCGATTTCGGGTAAGATGGTAACACGTAGAAAGTCGTTTTCGATTGCGAGCGAATCCCATGCGTGCTCGACCGGCGTGGCGGCGATGCGGTCAATGAACGGCAACGGATAGACTTTGCCGCTGCTGCCCTGGTACACGCGCTTTTCCAAGAAAAGCGGATGCCGGTCCGCTGCCAGCGGCAGATAGGTCGGCAAAACCAACGGAGCGCGGGTGACGACGACAGCAGGCACGGCTAAAAACGGGGTGGCGGAAATTCGTATCAATCTTATGCCGTCGGGGAAGTGATTGCAATGGACAGTTTTTCGATAAACCTGCACTATCGGATGATTCAATATGACCGTTCGAAAACGCATGGCGGAAGGCTTTCGTGGCCAGCGACTGGTGGTGTTGCCGGCGCCCGTGCGGGCCCGCGCGCAGGCGCATCCGCTTTTGCGCGGGCTGGTGGTGACGGACGCGGGCATTTTCCTGCAAGCAACCGCGCATTTTATCGAACGAGTCCATGGGGCCGCCACCCATCTGATCATCACCTGCCTGGCGGGGCGCGGCTGGGTTCGCCTCGCCGGCGCCACCCAACCGGTCTGGCCCGGCACCTTCATTTGGCTGCCGGCCAATCATCCGCACGCCTATGGCGCAGACGATGACGACCCCTGGACCATCGAGTGGGTGCATTTTACGGGTGCCGAAGTCGAAGCCTGGCGGGCGCTCCTGGGACTGCCGGCGGAGGGTGGCACGTTGGCATTGACCACGGCGGGTGCGGCCGACTTGCATCTTGGGCAAATTTGGGCCCTGCTTGATGACGGCTATTCGGTGGCGAATTTGGCGGCGGCCAGTGGGGCCTTGCGCACCGCGCTGGCCGCGGTCGGTCGGCGTCATACGACTCTGGCCGGCCATCGCTCGGCGGCGGAACGGGTGGCGGCCTCCCTAGCCTGGATGAAACAACATCTGGCGGAGCCGCTGCGGTTGGCGGAACTGGCCAGCTACGCGGGCTTGTCCGTGCCGCACTATGCGGTGCTATTCCGGCGGCAGACGGGCTTCAGTCCCATGGACTGGTTCAACCGTCAGCGCGTGCAGCAGGCCGGCGTGTTGCTGGACACGACCCGCCAGACCGTGGCGGAAATCGGCCGGCAGGTGGGCTTTGCCGACCCCTATTATTTCACCCGCAGTTTCCGGCGGATCGTCGGTCTGCCCCCACGCCAATACCGCCGGGTGCCGAAAGGTTGAATCCGGCGGCGCTTTCGCGGACTTTTTACCCGATGAAAAATTCGTGATTTTTCGCTCGCATCGGGCAAATTCTCCCGGCAACGTTTTCCGTTTCAACACATTGCGCTCGTGCTGAAGGCGAACTCTGGCCGCATTTCCCTGCGGCCGGAGCCGTTTTGGCCCGGCGCACGACCGCGAATTAACTTGTAAAACACCCCTGAATCTTATAGAAATAAAATCGTTCGGAGATGCTCTAATGTAATGCTTGGGAGCTACTAACCCGTTCACCCCCTACCTCTATCGTGAAATTCCCCCGTACATTTTTTCGTTCCACCGGCAAGGCCCTGTTGGCGGCACTGGCGATGCTCTGTGTTGGTGCGCAGGCCGGCGCATTCACGGCTGCCCCATCATCTCTCTCTCCAGTGCCTGCGGGTGGTAACGCCACTAACCTTACCCTCACTGCGGTAGTCACCAATTGGAGTGCCAATGTTTCATCTACTTCGGGCGGGGCTAGCGGCGGCGGGGGTGTAAGCTCATTTATCGCGCTCAATGCAACTACTGGCAGCACTACGGTCGGACCAAAGGTGACAGTTCAGCCGTTTACCGGCAATGGCACGCGGAGGGCGTTTGTCAATTTGATCAGCCCAGCCACAACCGGTTCGCTATTTGTTGTCGGCATGAATCAATCTGGCCTCGCCACCAACATCACTCCAGATCCTTTCACCGTCAGTGGCAACGTCATAAACAACGTCCCCGGCGTGGGCAATTCAACCCCCTTCCTCCTCTACGCTAATACCGCTTGGACGGCTACGGTTGATCCGGGTTCAACGTCTTGGTTGGGTATTGATATTCTTTCTGGTGGCGGCAACACGTCATTGGGAAATACTGGCGTGACTGTGAGTGTGCAAGCCAACGTCGGCGCAGCACGCTCAGGCAATATTACCTTCACCGCCACAAGCGTTGGAGCGGCCAAACCCGGTGGTGGTACTTATACAACCATCGTGAACGTCAACCAGCTCGCCGGACAGCCAACTTTGACGATAACGCCGACCTCGGCCAATATTTCAAATAACGGCGCAGCCAGCCAGCAGATTAGCGTCAACAGCAACGTCAACTGGACGGCTCCAGTTACTGACCAGCCGACATGGGTCACCAATATTAGCGTCAATAGTACCGCCGTTGGCGGCAATTACACCGGCAGCGCCAATATTACCTATAGCGTCGCGGCCAACCCGAGCGTGGTTGCGCGTGCCGCCAGTATCAACATCACGGGCAGCAGCGGCACCGGCATCAAGACCTTTTCCATTTTTCAGGACGGTGCGACCCCCTTCACTTCAATTGACCCCACCAGTGCGAGTTATCTGTACCCGGGCGGCAGCGGCAATGTCAACGTTACCTCCAACCTCATCGGCTGGTCGCCCTCGGTGTCCGGCAACGATAGTTGGATTATTCCGGCCAGTGGCCCTTTTACGGGCAACACGGTACTGACTTACACGGTCCGGCCCAATAACGGGAACATGGCGCGTGACGGCAACATCGTTATCAACACCCAAAGCTTCGCCATTCACCAGGATTTTGGCACCTCTTCGCTGGTGCCGGCGAATGTGACGGTGCCCTCCAATGGCAACGCCAGCGCAGTCGTCCAAGTCATTACGGGGCAATTCGGCTGGACGGCGGTTTCCGAAAACAACTGGATTGTGGTCACCAACAAGACGGGCGGTGGCAATGAGACCGATACCAACGGCAACGTCACCTACTCGGTGGCGAGCAACCCGAACAACTCGTCCCGCCTCGGCTCCATTATGATTAATGGCCTGGCTTTCAATGTCACCCAATCGGCGGCACCTTCGGTCACCACCATCAACCCCACCGGGGCCAGCTATTCGAATTTGACCGCCAACGGCACTATCGCGATCACGTCCAACGAACAATGGATCGCGGCCTCCAACGTCACTTGGGCGCACCTCTATTTCAACGGCAACATCGTCCCGGAAATTGACGGCAATCTCAGCAGCAACATCACCTATTCAGTGGATGAAAACACGGGCACGTCCAACCGTGCGGGCACCATCAACATCAGCAGCAATGTCAACAGCATCTTCTTTACCATCACCCAAAATGGCACGCCGGCGTTTACCATCATCACCCCGACGAGCAAGAGTTTCCCGCAGGCTGGCGGCGACAATTCTCCGCTGGTGATCAACACCAACACCAACTGGACGGCGGTACCCAGCGACACCTGGATCACGGTCAATGACCTTACCGGCAATAGCGGAGAATCCGTGACGGCTTACAGCGTGGCGCCGAACACCCTGACGAGTAATCGCACGGGTAACATCACGATCAATGGCAAGGTCTTGCAGATTAGCCAGAATGGCTTGGCCAACGTGACCAATGTCAGCCCCTTGAGCTCCAATGTGGGCTCAGGCGGTGGCAAGGTGAACATCGCGGTCACTTCCAACGTCCAGTGGACGGCGAGTTCCAATGCCACCTGGGCCACCATCACCAGCGGTGCCTCGGGCACTGGCAATGGCACGGTCGCGGTTACGATAACCGGGCAGCCCGGGCCGGATGACCGGGTGGCGATGGTCACGGTCAACGAATCCTCCGCGACCATTATCCAATCAGGCACCACGCCGTTCTTCCGGCTGACGCCGGGCGCGGGGAACTACACGGTCGCCGGCGCCTCCAATCAAACCATTTCCGTGGTCTCCAACACGGACTGGACGGGCACCATCGGCTATGTCGGGGTGGGCGTTCCAGTGGACTGGGTCACGTTCAACACCAGCAATGGCACCTCAAATACCACCAGCGGCTCCGGTAATGGCACGGTTTCTTTTAACGTGGACGCTAACTTTTTCGTCGTCGCCCGCAACGCCAATATCTCCATCGGCAGTGGCGTGGGCGGGACGAAATTCAAGATTTCCCAGCCGGCCTCGGCCACCAATGTCACCATTTCGCCAACCAGCAATTTGAATCTTCCGGCGACGGGTTCGGGCATGAATGGAACCTATACCGGTACAATTGATGTAATGGCCAACGTCCCATGGTCGGCCACGCCTTCGGTTCCGTGGATTACTAACATACAGCATAGTGATATTAGCACAAATACCACATCAACGGGTTACAATGGCACTGTAAATTATGATGTTCTGCCCAATAACACCGTCGGCACGCGCACGGGCATGATTAACGTGGGCGGGAAGTCCCTCACCGTTTCCCAGTTGGGTATTAATGCCACGACCAGCCTGCAGTACACCAGTAAGACCCTTGATGACGGGCAGGAAGACCAAGGCATTGCCTTGAACGTGACCTCAAATGTGCCTTGGACTGCCAACTCCAGCGCCTCGTGGCTGACCATCACCAGCGGAAACTCGAGTTCTGGCAACGCCACCATGAAATACGGTGTCACGGCAAACCCAACTGTTGCCAATCGCACTGCCAATATCACGGTCAAGGCGCCGCCGAATACTCTGGTTTGCACCATTACACAACCAGCCGGCGATCCGGTCGCCACGGCCAAGCCGACCAGCGCGGTCTTCAACAACGCGGGTGCCACGAATCAAAAGGTGTCGATATCGTCCAATGCGCCGTGGAACGCCACGGTGGACGCCAACGCCTCCGGCTTCGTTACCATCGTGGGCAACACCACCGGTCCCATCGGCAACGGCACGCTCACTTACACGGTTGCACCGAGCAACGTGGGCTACTCCCGCTTGGGCAATATCGTGTTCAGCTACGGCAACACGACCATCGCCACCTTGAAGGTGTCCCAGTCCGGCATCACTCCCATCCTCAGCGTCAATCCCACCAGTCAGAATGTGACCGCCGACCTAACGCCCAATCTCACCATTGACGTCACCTCCAACACGCTGTGGGACGTCTCCACCCTCGCCGACTGGATTGACATCACGGACAACGGCACCGGCGTTGGTAACGGCACCATCACTTACACGATTGCCAATAACACCCTGGCCTTTGCCCGCGCGGACAACATCAACATCGGCGGGCTGGGCTTTGAGGTCTTCCAAGAGGCTTCGCCGCTCGAGGTCAGTTTTGATTCTCCCGGCAATTCCAGCGTCCCGGCCGGCGGTGCCAACGGATTGACTTTCAACGTCACCTCCAATGACAACTGGACGGCGGTGGCGAGTGATTCCTGGATCACCATTTTGAGCGGCGGCCCGATTGTCGGCAACGGCACGGTGACTTTTGCCGTGTCGGCCAACGGCTTTGCCGCCAGCCGCTCCGGCAATATCGTGGTGTCCGGCTTGGCCTACAATATCACGCAGTTGGGCGCCAGCGAATCCACCAATCTCGATCCGACGAGCAACACCTATGTTTCCAACGGGGCGTTGAACCAGACCATCGTGGTCACGTCGAACGCCAATTGGACCACCACGGTGAGCGATGACAGTTGGATCTCCGTCACCGGGGGCAATACGGGCTCTGGCAACGGCAATGTCACCTTCGACATCCTGCCGAATAGCACCAACGCCACCCGCAATGGTTCCCTCATGGTCAACGGGGCCATCTTCCTGATCACCCAGAGTGCGTCGAATTCGAGCACTACTCCGCCCAGCTTCAACCTCTCCTACCCGGCTTTCCCGGGCCAGGTCATTACCGTAACTTCCTCCGGCAACTGGACGGCGATCACTGATTCTTCCTGGATTACCTTCAATGGCAGCACCGCCGGCTCCGGCAACGGCACCGTGACCTTTAACGTGGCCAAGAACAACACCCATGACGGTCGTTCGGGCAACGTCATTATTGATGGCCAGGTTACCGAAGTGGACCAAGACCCCGCGCCGGACACGGATATCGCGCCTGACTCCTTTGCCTTGGGCGCCAGCGCGGCTTTGGGCCTGAACATCACGGTCACTTCTGCCGTCGATTGGACGGCGGTCTCCGACGCCGGCTTCATCCACGTCACTGGCAATGCCAGCGGTTCGGGCAACGGCACCGTGGTCTTTAACGTGGACGCCAACGGCTCCGTGGACGCGCGTTCGGGTAACATCACCATCGACGGCCAAGTCGCCGAGATCAGCCAGGCCGCCGCCGCTGCTTCCACCCTTATCAGCCCGACGACCAAGTCGGTCCCGGCCAGTGCTTCCGCCAATCTCACCATCACCGTCACTTCGAACGTGCCGTGGACGGCTACGTCCGGCGCCTCATGGCTAACCATCACGGGCGGCAACAGCGGCTCGGGCAACGGCAATGTCACTTACAACGTGGCCGCCAACAGCGGCAGCGCGCGCTCCAGCAACATCACGGTTAACGGCCAGGTCTGCACCATCTCGCAGGCGGCCCCGTCCACTTCCATCAGCCCGACGACCAAGAGTGTTTCGGCCAACGCCACTGCCGGGTTGAAGATCACCGTCACCTCCAACACAAATTGGACGGCCAAGTCGTCGAATACGACTGTGGTCATCATTACGGCTGGCACCAGCGGCGTCGGCAACGGCACCGTCACGTACAAGGTGACCAAGAACAACACCACCGCCAAGCGCGTGTTCAAGATCACTGTCAACGGCAAGGTCTGCACCATCACCCAAGCGGCGAAGGCGGCCACCGGCAAGAGCCGGAACCCGACTTCCGAGAGCACGCTGCATATTGTTACCCAGCCGAAGTCCGTGCAGGCGGCCAAAGGCGCCACGGTGAACTTTAGCGTGACCGCCACCGGCACCCCGCCGTTTGCTTACGCCTGGGCCAAGGATAAGACCAAGATCGTCAATGGGGCCAACATCACGGGCGCAACCACCCGCACCCTGAAGTTGACCAAGATCTCCTCGGCCAGTGTCGGCATCTATACCGTCCAAGTCAGTAACGAGGCCGGCAAGCTCACCAGTGCCAAGGCGCACCTGACCTTGCAGCCCTAGCGTTGGAGCCGGGCTCTTGGCGGGTTTGTGGTCGCGCTGAGACTAATCAGGTCTGTAGCCTTTGGCACGGCATTGTGCTGCCCAGCAGAACCGGCCTGACAAAGATGCCCCACCTCTTGTAGGGCTCGCGCTTGCGCGATGTCGCGTCAGCACCAAATCGCGGTACAGGATCCAGCCGGATCAACCATGCTCAATGGCGGTGCCTTGTCGGCTCTGGACTGGCGTGGTTCCAGCCTCTGGCTCAAATCAAAACTGCGCTGGCAGCCGGCCTTCGTTCGCTTCGCGCGTATTATTTGATCCTGACCCAAACCTGCTTTGGGCCCAGGGAGGGCTCCTCGATTACGCCGTTCTTGGGCATCGGCAGAACCGCATTGGGCTGATGGTCTAACGGCATGGACTTGGGCATATCCGTGCCGGGAGCGGTAATGATCGTGCCACTGGGCAACGGTTCCGCAGACGGTTGCGCATTGTTGGACATCACCACCGGACTCGACGGCAGCGAATTCTCATGCGTCGAACTGAGAAATTGGGAACTGCCATTGCTGCCGGAGACCCGCGGCGCCACCGCGCCGCCTGAACGCACCTGCGTGCTGGTGGATTGGGTCTTGCCGCTGCTGAAATCAAACAGCGCAGGCGAATTGCCTAACTGGCCGGCGGAATTCAAACTATGGCTGCCCGTGCCGGCGTGCTCCACCGGCAGGCCGCCATCGGAGGAGCGGGTTCCGCGAAAATCAAAACGGTTGAGGTCCTGCAGCGATAATTGCTGCCCAAAGTCCTGCGGAGGCAGGTTGTTTTGCCCGGTGTGCACCGTCAACGCATCGGTGAACTTTGACGGCCCGGCGGCGGGCCGCTGCCAGCTATCGTAAGAGGCGGAATCGTTCAGGTTCGACTGCTGGAGGTTGAGGCGGGACATATCCGGCTGGCGGGTCTCGCCCATGTCCGCCTTTTTTT
>Ga0206928_1167_pt1 | contig 15230 bp, 16 predicted proteins | sample Alteio_BWOrgHeat_21_FD_152941 | JGI IMG/M metagenome (GOLD analysis project Ga0206928, IMG submission 152941) | Enriched cells from forest soil in Barre Woods Harvard Forest LTER site, Petersham, Massachusetts, United States -... | ecosystem: Environmental > Terrestrial > Soil > Temperate forest >... | reverse complement strand
AGAAGATTGACGATTATCTACAGATCAACGAAGCCGCCGCATATTTGGGTATTTCACCTAGCACTTTGCGTAATTGGGAAAAGCAAGGAAAGCTATCAACCCATCGTAATCCTATAAATAGCTATCGCCTCTATAAGAAAAAGGATCTTGAGAACCTTCTGAAGTCTATTCGCAACTCAAGTACCTCTAAATAACAGCAAGGACCGCACATGGATCAACTAGAATTTGAAGAGCTATTAAATCTCATACAGAATGCTGATGAATCGGAAAGGGTTGAGGTCAAACGATCGGCTGAAAAAATTGGAGATAGCGCGTTAGAAACTATCTCTGCTTTCAGTAATGAACCTGGCTTGGGTGGTGGCTATCTAGTTCTCGGACTTACGAAGAACGATTCGAATAAAGCTCCTCGCTATAAAGTTACTGGGGTTTCTAATCCTGATAAACTTCAAAGTGAACTTGTGACCTTATGTCGTCAAAATTTTAATAAACCTATTCGACCTGCTATTGACATACTACTGCATCCAGAAGGGCCTATCATTGTTGCCTATATTTCTGAAGCTGAAACTTATGAGAAGCCTATTTTCATTAAAAGCCGAGGAATAGAGAAGGGAGCGTATCGAAGAATTGGACCTACAGATCAATTATGTACCCAAGAAGATCTCGATATGCTTTACCAATTTAGATCTCAGAAAAAATTTGATAAAACAGTATTGGAAGAGGCATCCTGGAAAGATTTCGATCCGCAAGCTATAGCGGCTTATCGTGTGTATCGAAAAGAAGTTAATCCCAAGGCTAAAGAGCTTGCCTGGAATGACCAAGAACTCATGATTGCCCTAAGAGCAGCAGTGGAGATCAAGAACGTAATTAAACCTACAGTGGCGGGAATTATCCTGTTCGGAACTGAAATGGCTCTGCGTCGATTGTTTCCGATTTCATCGAGAATAGATTATATCACTGTCGAAGGAAGAGAATGGGTACCACATCCTGAAAAACGCTATTCGCAATCTTATGAATTTGGCGAGGCTCTTGTTTTGGCAATCCCTCGTGTCATTGCCAATATTATGCGAGATATCCCCTATGCATTTTCGATGCAGCCAAACAACATCTTTCGTAAAGACATCCCTCTGATACCCGATGTTGTCATTAGGGAGGCTGTCTGTAATGCTGTCATGCATCGTGACTATAGGGCTGGTCAAACGATTCAAATTATCCGCTATGCAAATCGCATCGAATTTTTGAACCCTGGCTATTCTTTGAAACCCGACGATCAACTTGGACTTCCTGGATCAATAACGCGTAATGATCAGATTGCTGAAGTGCTGCATGACTTACAAATTGCCGAAGTAAAGGGCACGGGGATTCGGACAATGCGTGAAGCAATGCGTGAAGCTAATTTATCTGTCCCATTTTTTGAGTCAGATCGAACAGTTAATAAGTTCACACTGACATTACTGACACATCATTTTTTTGACGAGAAAGACATTGAATGGCTTAAAAATTTTAAAGAATTCGATCTGACTGATGAAGAAGCCCGAACTCTTATAGTGGTTAGAGAAATGGGAGCAATCACTAATGCAGATTATCGAAATATTAACTGTGTGGAAACCTTGACGGCTAGCGCCAGCTTACGACGATTGAGAGATTTGGGGCTTCTGGAGCAAAAGGGCCGAAGCAATGCAACTTACTATGTTCCAACAAGCAAATTATTAACTGGTCACATAAAGCCTAACCTTCAGAGTTCAAACCTACCTAGCTCTACTGAGTTAACTCCGAAGATAAGCGGCTTATCTTCAGAGCTCCCATCGTTATCTTCAGAGTTAGCAGGCTTACCTTCGGACCTTCAAAATGAACTAAAAGTAGTAGGAAGGCGAGTTAATCCCGAGAAAATGAAGGAGCTAGTTAAGCGTCTCTGTGCGATTCAACCTTGGAAACTCCCTGAATTGGCACAACTTCTTCGTCGTCATATAAATTATATTAGGCAAAACTATCTTTTACCTCTTATTGATTCAGATGAGCTTGAATACCTCTTCCCTCATCAACCTAATCATCCACAACAAGCTTATCGGACAAAGAAATAATGAAGGCTCTATTACTGGCTCGCGTTTCAAGCAAAGAGCAAGAGGAAGGATAATCTATCCCTGCTCAAGAGCGTCGTTTAAGAGAATATGCCGAAAGAAAAGGTCTTATTGTTGAGGAAGTTTTTAAAATTACTGAGTCATCGACTAAAAATACCCGCAAAGAGTTTGAGAAAATTTTAGAACGTATCCGCAAGTCACGTGAGACCGTTGCTTTAGTTGCTGATACAATCGATAGAGTTCAGCGTAGTTTTAAAGAATCAGTGGTTCTTGACAATCTGAGAAAAGATGGAAAAGTGGAAATCCATTTCATGCGTGAGGGATTGATCCTTAACCTCAGATCCAATAGCTCTGATATTTTGCGCTGGGATATGGGCGTCATGTTTGCTCGTAGCTATGTTCTTCAGCTAAGCGACAATATTAAGCGTAGCAAAGAGCAAGCTGCAAAACGAGGCGTATGGATGGGTTTAGCTCCTATACGTTGCCTACCCTGTGAACGCTTACGAATCAATTCCATGAGGAGAGCTTAACCGCTCTTCAAAAAGAAAGAGATAAGATCCAAAAGAGATTAAGCCAGATTTACGACGATAAGCTGGACGGATTGATAGACGAGAAGCTCTATCTCGAAAAAGTTCGAGAATACAAAAAACGCCAGATCGAGATTGCCGAAGAGATGAAGAATCATGAGAAGGCGGATCAAAACTTCTATATCACGGCGAATATGGTCATGAATTTGGCGGCACGTGCCAGAGAAATCTTCGAAAGTTCTGAAGTGGATGAAAAACGAGAATTGTTGAATTTGGTGTTTCAGAACTTAAAATTAGAGGGGAAAAAAATGCTCACAGAAATCTGTGAGCCATTTTCTACTATGATTGGGTACCGCGAGGATCCAACCAATTGGAGGTGGAGAGAATTGAACTCTATGTCTATGCTGTAAACTGGATTAAACCAGATTAAATAACATTAACAACATCAATTGGTTATGTGTGAGTGAATGTTCTGGATTGATCTGGTTTTATCCGTTTTTTTGCAGTCTAGTGCGTAAAATTTGCGTAATTTTCGATGTCAATAGCCTGGGCTTTTAGTCAATTGTTCAATAGCTTGTGCAAGTTTCTGACTCCCATGCACTCTTCTTCCTTAGAGTGATGGAAACAATGGGGTATAAAAATGGGCTAGGAGATGACCTACAGGTTTGTAATAGCCTGTCCTTTTCTTCAATACTAAGTAGGCGATTTCGCCCTTTTCCTTCAGAGGGTTTGCTGACCTTCCTCATTGGTGTGTCATCTAACCAACCCCATTCTTTTACGGCAATGGTTAATGCTCTTGAGAAGGCTGCTATATATCTGTTAACCGTTGAGGGATTGCGGATTGTTTGTCTTGGTGTTTTCTCCGCAAGCAGGGCGTCTCTAGCTTCGGCAAGAACGACAGGGGTTAAATCTGCAAGCAGTAAATGGCCTAGTCTGTTCTTCCACCACGCCAGGTAAGCTGTTTGTCTCACTACTCTTTCAGGATATTGAGCTAGCCATTGAGAAATGAAGCGCTCGATTAAGTCTTTAACCGTGTGTTTTTTTGCTTCAGCTGTACGGAAATGTCTTCCATCTCGAATGGAAGATTCAGTGTCTTGAATCCATTTTTTCGCTAAAGTTCTTGTTCGAAAAGATTCTCTTTGTGGCGGATAGCCTTTTAAGCGTATCTCCGCATGATAACTGACTGACCCATCTTCTTTTTTATATTCTCTGATCGCACCCACAGGCCCCCCTTGTAAAGGGGGGTATTCTAGAGAAAACCGCAATAAATGACAACAAAGAGATGTGATATCTCATGACCTTAAAACAGATTTTCTCTGTACTTTTCTGAAAATATAACGCCTTATAGATATGAATTACGCAATATTTACGCAGTTTAAGAAAAAATTGTCACAAATTTCACAGTTGCAAAATGGGAGGGTATCGTAGAAACTTTACTATGTGTCACTGATTTCACAGCTTTCACAAAAAAAGCAAGTTAGATTGTGAGCTCCATCTTGAAGCCTGTACGTTCAATGCCATTTCGAACAGTTGTATGTCCAGCGATGACTCTAAATCCATGGTTTTCAAAAAACAGCCTTGCAGTAATGCTGACTTCAGAAAATATATGATGAATACGATCGTTTTTTGCTCTTTGGAGAATCTCTTTCATAAGGGCGGTGCCTACACCCTTACCTATCCAATCATGATGACAAAAGAAGCAGTCAATATGGCCATTTGACTCGAATTCCGCAAAACCAATAATTTCATTCTCAACAACAGCAACAATGGGTTTTGTTCTGGCAAATTTCTTTGCCCAACCTTCTGTTTCTAAGCTTGAAGCTGGTGCCCATTCATCAACTTGTTCTTTCGTATAGTGTTGAATATTGATTCGATGAATTGTGTTGTAGTAAATACTGGCAATAGCCTGGGTATCTTCAGGGCGGTAATTTCTTATAAGTATTTTGATGATCATAATATCCTAGCCCTAGCTTGCGCAGTTAAATTCTTTTTCAAACTGTTCAATCGTTTTTAGAATTAATTCCCATGTAGGAATCTCTCTGAAAAGCATGGATTCCATCAGCACATAATCTTTTTCAAGTTCATTTAAAATCCGAGCTGGAGGAAATAGTCTTAAAGTTTCTTTCCGAGCCGTTCCATAGCTTGCCCAACTTGAGGCAAAATAAATGCTTTTGTGGGTAGCGACGCGTTCAAGTAATGCAGTCTCAAGAAGGGCTTTTTTCTTAATCTCAGAATTTATTAATCGAAAGAAATCATAATAGTGCCTTGAAATTCGTGGAGGGAGCTTTTTATCTTCAGGTAAATGGGCATATTGATGAAGAATAGTCGCTTTTTCCCAGAAAGTTCGTTCCGCATTCAGAACACGAATCATTATTTCAGGCTCATGAATTTTTTCTTTTAACGCCTCTTTAACATAGCTCTGTACTCTACGCTCACTGACAGGCCAGTGTTCTGATCTTGCGCCAATTTCGATTTTTACAAGCGGAAGAATATATCCAGCTTTTGAAGTTTCACTTGGGTATGCGAATAATAACGTTTGAGCATCTGGATCTTTTTGATCAGGGAAGATTTGCCATCCATCCGTTATTCCAAGTTTTGCAGCAAAAATATCTTTAAGATCTGCTAGCATTTCAGTTTGCACATAAGTAGAACATGCTTTTGAAAGATTGTCGATGATAGCGTTTTGTTTTTTCTTGGAAGGTGCATTTTCAGGGTCATGGGGTACACCAAAGCCAAAAAAATCTCTTTCAATTGAAAGGTCAATATCCTCCGAAAATCGATCAATTAATCCATATATTTTTGAAAGGGATGTGCCTCCTTTGAAGGTGAGATAAGGCTTTAGCTTTTCAAGTGAAAAAAGCCCCTCCAAGACCCATACAACCCAATAATCTTTCTCAATAATTTCGAGAGGCATTTTCTTAATATCACTTGCAGTTTTAAAGAAAAGTCCCCGTTCATTTTTAGATAAAAGATGAATCTCTTTCATGGTTTGAGCCCTATAATTTCAAAAACAATGACTCGCATCCATGCAGGAGCAAATTTCATGTTGTCTCTGATTTCTTTTTCATTGGAATTTTTAAGGAATTCCGCAATTCGTGCACGAGCTATCTGGTCAATATGATCTTTTCCTAGATTTTTCATGGCTTGAATCAAAAGACCTTCTTTAGTGCCTGCTGAAGACATAATTTTCTTTGTGGTCTTTTTGAAAACAATTTCGTGATTTCCTATTTTAACTGCCCTGGATGGACCTTCAGTTAAAAATATAACCCGTCCAGGAACCTGGTTAGATAGACCAACTAAATTAGCCGCATGAGCACCAGCGGGTTGAATTTGAACTCCGTTTTTTTCTGCGATAGCCTTAGCGACCTCATTTAGATCAGGAGGAATTATGCCTAAAAGGTCATGTATTATGGGGTAATCGTAAATGCCTTGCGCAAGTCTTCGAATGAAGTTCTGTTTTTGAAGCAGCGAAAGAGCTTTTCGAATAGAAAGATCACTGCCCAAATCGGAAAAATGTATGGGAGTAAAACACCATCCATGGCCACGGTCGATAATTCTATTTTTTACTAGATTTTCTATGCTTTGATGCATATTGATAACTCCTCCCGATTTCACAAATGTAGCATACTTTTGTGAAAATCAGCAACTGAATTGCATTATATTCACAAAAATAACATCTTTTTGTGAAATAAGGCAGAAGAAAGATTATCCTTTTCACAAAATTTTAGTGGTTTTTGTGAAATTACCATCCAATTTGAAGGTAATTTTGAATTATAAAATGTGCTTCCATCTTTGTGAAAATGTGTTGAAATGTGACCAGTCTTCTCCATAAGCCACATATGTCACATAAGAAAAAAGAAGAGTTTCGAATTATGACCTTATACGGGTTAAGGTCTCATTTTGTACTCTGATTTTCCGAAATTAATTTTGATTATTAAATTGCTGGCAAACAGACAAACCCCAAGGAGGATTTTCTATTTGCGATTCAGTATAATTTTCGTTTGTATACTCGCCAATTACTCTTCTCCAAAATTTTGTTGCTGCTTCAGAACCTGGAATTTGCCTTACTCGCCACGGCCCAGGATGTTTATTGAAAACAGCAAAAGCCATATTTTTACCAACCATTTTCTTTCTGTAAGCAGGAACAACGTAAAAGTCTACGATCTCAGAATACCCATCAATAGACTCGACAAAAGAAAAGCCAACTATCTTGGAGCTTTCTTTCCAATAGTAACCGACATTTGGAATGCGCCAATCGACGTCTATTGAATATTTCCCGTCTTGATTTTTCTTTTTTTCCGAGGTGGGGGAAAATTCATCTTCGTAATCCTGGGCTAATTCATCGAAAATATGAGAATTTGATTCGTTAATCAGTTCTAACATATGCCCCCTTTTTCTGCGCATGACCTTCTGGGGAGTCTCTGTTTTAAGAAAAGATCGGCATCTTTTTGGTTTCTGAAAATAAGAAAATCAGTTTGAGGATATTTTTCTCTGAGCTCTTCAATTCTGGCTCTTTTTTCTTTATCAAAGTTCCAGGTGTATTTCAACAGTTCCCAGTTGATGGCACGTAAACCTCCAAAATCTCGTTTATAGTCAAACAATCTTTTTAAAAACCTCCAGAAACAGATAAGTCGGGGAAAGTGGAAATATATCAGAACGTCAGCCTTAGCGAATCTCATTTCAAAAGTCGAAAATGAGCATCCTTCAACGATCCAGGTTGTTTCCTCAAGCATAGCCTTTTGAGTTTCTATGAATTCTTGCTTATCCCTTTTCTTTCCACCAGGCTCGAACATGTGTCGGTCCAGGTGGTGAACTGGGATGTCTAAGATTTTACCAAGCTTGGAAGCAAATGTAGACTTTCCGCTTCCAGGGAGACCGATTAGCGCAAATTTCTTGTAGTAGGTAGTTTTCATGCTTGGGGCTCATTTTGTAATGCTTTAAAAAAACCATCTATGTGCGCCGTGTCAGCTCCAAATATAAATCGATAGGATTGATCGTAAGTAAGAATGTTGGGCAGTAGAACTGCCTCTTTTGTGCTTTCGAGTGGTTTACTGGCATAACCCCAGACGGGATTGTTGTTGCCAATCAGCAACATCTCGGGGGATATGGGAAAGAAAATGGTTTGAGTGGAAAGTTGCGGTGACTCTTGCAAAGATTTGCCTCCAATCACTACAGGTCGATCACTAGATAGGAGATGTCCATGTTTTGGATCGATCAATTGCAGCATCCATCCTCGCTTTTGGAAAGTCGGGGTGATTTGTTCATGCAAGTCCATAAAATTTTTTAATCTATCTGTTTTGGATAAGGCTTCATAATCAACCCCTTTAAACTTGTCGGTTATAAGAGAAATTGAATGAATGGCGAGAGATTTTGGGTTTGCAATAAACATCCAGGCGAGCCATTCAAGTAAATTTAACATTTCATCTTTAGAGAGTGCTGCGAGCGTTCTCTCTGATATAATAGTTTTTAATACAACGCTTGTAGGTCCTTCAATATGATCACGGAGGTTGTTGTCGACAAGATCCTTACGAATCCATTGCAGATGTTTTGGTAGATTGCTTAAACTATTCTCGTCAAATGAGAAGTAGTCTTTTTCTCCACAGAAGCTAGCAATAGGCACTTCTATTGGAGGCTGATTCTTTTTTTTATCTAATCGAGCTGTTTGTTTGTCATTGATTCCGAAATTTCTTATATGAAATTGAGGAACATAGTGCGCATATGCCATTATCGTTATCTATTTTTTAATTTATGTTTGCTGTTATCCGCATACAGCTTGTGACTTATGTAGCGATTGCGACAAATCATACGAGACATCAATTCATTATGATGTCATCAACGTTACAATCGTCAGGACAGTATAGCATAAAAATCTCAAAAACCAAGAAAGTTTTACTGCAGTTTCATCCAGTCTAGTGCGTAAATACTGCGTAATTGAGCTTTACGCAGCTAAATTTTTCGATTGAAATTCTCGGATGCAAGTACTAAAAACAAAAGGCTTCAGTCGTGAAACTGAAGCCTTAAATCTAATTGGAGGTGGAGAGACACATTCAGAACTTTTGATCAATCAAGGTTATCCAATCTTTCGGTTTTAAAAACGTTCATGCAAAAATCTACTGCCATCAGACCATAATTCGGCAAGCTCAATGAATCCCTTTTACAAAAAGCATCGCATGCTGTAAAATACCCAGTAACTAGGCATTTTATATGAAATTAGTCAATAAAACAAGATACGCAATTTTGGGGATGCTCCTTGATGGACCATGCTCAGGATACGAGATTAAATCTCTTATGGGAAGATCCACAGCGTATTTTTGGCGTGAATCTGATTCAACGATTTATCCAATGCTAAAACTTCTGGCAAAGGAAGGAAAAGCTCTATGTAAAATCGTGTATGTTGGAAAGAAAAAGAAAGAGGTTTTTTCGATCACCGATTTAGGAAGAGAGGAGTTCAAGACGTGGTTTGAAAATCCGACGGGATTAGAAACTCCACGTAATGAGTTTCTTCTCAAACTATTTTTTGCTGCTGATCAAACGGAAGCCATTCGATTGTTTCGGGAAAGATTAGAGAGAATCGAAAGGATTTATGATGAGTACAAAAAAATAGAAGAACGATTAGAGAGCCTAGCTGATTCATCAAGGAGATCGATCCGCCTTAAAGCTCTGAAATATGGAATTTGTCAACTTGAGTTGGAAATTCAATGGTTAAAAAAAGAAATTCATTGAGGATATAATTATGTCAAAAAAATTAATAGATAAAGTAGCGATAGTGACGGGGGGATCGAAAGGGATTGGCGCCTCTATTGCAGAGGAATTGGCTGAAGAAGGAGCTTCTGTAGTAGTGAATTATTCTACAAGTAAAGAAGATGCAGACATTGTTGTGCAATCCATCAAACGTAAAGGTGGCAAATCAATAGCTATTCAAGCTAATATGACGAATCAAAAAGATATCGACCGTCTTTTCTCTGAAACAGAAAAAATTTTTGGAAAACTTGATGTTCTCATTAATAATGCGGGCTTCTACGAATTTGCCTCTTTAGAAAAAATCACAGTTGAGAATTTTCATAAGCATTTTGATTTGAATGTATTAGGGCTGTTACTCGCCTGTCAGACAGCTGTTAAACATTTTAATTCAGCGGGAGGAAGCATTGTCAATATAAGTTCTCTTGCGAGTAAGTCTTGGGCACCTTATGCAACTGTCTATAGTGCTACGAAAGCAGCGGTTGATTCGATTACAAAATCTCTAGGCTGTGAACTTGGTTCAAGAAATATTCGAGTCAACGCTATTAATCCAGGGATCATACAAACCGAAGGAACGCAATCCACGGGAATTATTGATAGCGAGCTTCGCCAAAAAGTTGAAGCAAGAACCCCTCTTAAAAGAATTGGTTTGCCTAAAGATATAACTAAAGCTGCTATATTTTTTGCCTCCGACGATTCCGCATGGATCACTGGTGAAACACTCGTTATTTCGGGAGGCTTTCGTTGATTAAGCTAATAGTTGCATCTTTTCAGCCTTGGCAAGATATGTTATCTTCTTGAACCATAATGAAGACAGGTCAGATGGCTACAGTTAAAGCAACCATTTTCTTTGACAAGCGATTCTGGGTGGGGACTTTTGAAAGGACCGACAAAGAAGGGTACGCAGTAGCACGGCATATCTTTAGTTCTGAGCCATCCGATCCTGAAGTACATGAATTTGTTTTAAATCACTATCATGAGCTGAAATTTGGCGAAGCCAAGGAAATCATTATTCAAATTCAACGGATGAATCCAAAAAGGGTGCAGAGAGAAGTGCGCCGAGAAATGGCAAGAATGAAAGAAACGTCAAAGCCATCAACTTTAGCGCAAGACTACATGCGAGAAGAAATTGAAAAGAAAAAGAAAGAGAAAAAAAGCATAAGCAGTGCTGAAAAGCAAGCTCGCAAAGATGAACAATTTCTGTTGAAACAAGACAAAAGGAAAGAGAAGCATCGTGGACACTAATATTGAATTAACGTCTTGTAACCCTAGCGAAGCCCAAAAACAATGTAATTTTGTAATATTTATTTCCACTTCTCTTCCTTCAGGAGTTGTTATACGAGAGCAATCTCTCCGTTCTGAATCAACAATCGACAGCAATAGACGTGAAAATAACAGGTCAACCTTTCGGCAAGTTTTTGAGGGAGCTGATAGAACGCTAGTGATTAAGCAATTTCTGTATGATTGGGCACCTCCTGCTTATGACTACCCTTGCTTGTGGCGAAATGATGAAATAGCAACAGCAGCAGAATCTCCAGCTCCTGTAGGACAATTTGTGAACAACAATGTTTTATGGTTTGGGAAGAATTATCGAAAGCAAGAGGCTGCCACCATTGAGATAGAACGAACTAGAATCGAAATGACCTTCCTAAAAGGGACTTTTTCTCATCAAGAAATTGTTTTTCTTTGTAAAAACTTATTGCCTGTAGATGTAGAAATTGCCAAGCATCTTTTAAAGATTCCCTTTTCTGAATTATCTTACAGCCATCGTCACGAAGAGCCTGTAGTAAGTGTACCAGTTGGTTATTGGAAACACAGTAGAGCGGAAAAGCTGATGCAGTATGCTCTTACCAAAGAAGATATTCCCGCTAAATTCCTACAAGCAACGCAGCCATTGAATATTGCCTTAAAGAATCGAAATTACATTCTGAGTGGCGGTTTTGGTTTTGGAAAAAATAAAGATCACTTAGAAGAAGTTGAATTTATTTTTGAACATGAAGAATCTTCAGGATCTTTTGTAAGAATTTTGTGCACTCAAACGGACTCACCCTTTTCGATTTCGGTTCCACCAACTATTAGCGATCAAGAATGTACAAATAAAAATCTAACGATTAATAAAAATACTTTTTACTATGCAACATCTAAGAATTTTGCATTTGGTTCTCATGAAGTTGTTTGCAAAAATAACTCTTTCAATTTCATGATAATTATCAAACCAGCTCCTTGGACAAGTTTTAAATGGGTTTTAGATCTCCTAACCTCTTTGAATACAATCGAATGAATTCAAAAATTCAAAAAGAGTTCAGAGAGGATTGTTTAGGAATCTTTTGCTATAGAAAGAGCAATAGAATGCCCTCCGTCGACAGTTAAGATCTGTCCTGTCATCCATGAAGATTCTTTTGTTGCAAGAAAAAGTGCTGTCGATGCTTGGTCGGTAGGAAGTCCTGCACGACCAAGAGGAATATCGTTAATTGCAGGATCAAATTCAGAGCTTTCTTCATAAGGAGTATATCCAGGGGCAATGGCATTCACTCTGATCCCATGTTGGGCTAGTTCCAAGGCCATAGTTTGTGTTAGCATGTTTAATGCAGCTTTACCTGAAGCATGTGCGACTCGATTTATCGTTGGGCGGGTGCCAGAAATGGAAGAGATGTTGATGATATTCCCTTTAATTTGCTTTTGTACCATTCCTTTTGCAACTAGCTGTGATAAGAAAAATGGCGTCATTAAGGTAACCTGCAATAACTGTTCAAAATCATTAGGCGTTAACTCAAAAAAGCCTAGCGTATTATAGCCTCCAGCATTGTTAACCAAGACGTCTACATGTCCTAAAATAGATAAACATTCTCTGTAAAATTGTTCTACACCTTCATGAGTGGAAAACTCTGCGTACAATGCTCTTGCATTTCCATTTATCTTTTGAATGCAGTCAATAATCTCTTCAGCTCCTTTTTTATCAGATCTATAGCTGATGACTAATTCGGCTCCTTCTTTAGCAAAGAGTAAGGCTATTGCTTTTCCAATGCTGCGGTTAGCGCCTGTCACAATTACTTTTTTTCCTGCTAATCTCATAATTTATCCTTTTGATAGGCAATTGAATGATCTTCTTGGACATCACTGATCCAATTGTCCTTATCCCAAGAAGAAAGAAAATTTTTATTGATGGGTAATTGCTTTTCCAAGGGATTACCTGCTTGCCATTTTCCTATTAGCTTAGTGAACGGGATTTTAACCGTAAATGGGACGTCAGCACATCCACCTACAGAGTAAGGTTGAAAAACTAAAATGAGAAATTCGTGATCCACCACAAATGTCTTAATCAGTTCTTGATCTAGGTGATTACATAATGGATCTGATCCTCTAAAGTAGCTACAATCGCCATGATGCTTGAAAAAGTTTTCGCAATAGCTCCGTAGAAATTCCTTTTGACTAGATTGCGGAAATAAATCATTTAATGAAATTTCTTTGAAAGAGCTGTTTATCCTGACGTATGTTTTGCCTTCGTATTGCGTCCAACCATGTGGTAAATGATCAAATACAAAAACATCTCCCATAAGGCTTACCACGTTATCTGAAAATAGAATGGCTCTTAAATGATAATTCATTTGAAAAGGCCCTTCATCTAAAATGCTTTCGGTTAAAATTGTGGCGATAAAATCTTTTTTGATTTCCTCAATATTATCCAATCTTTTATTTGAGTCTGAAGAACAGGCTGTTAAGATAAGAAACAAAAAAAGATAACGTATTCTCATAAAACACACAATTTAAGTGATAATAACGAAGCCATGTTGACCATATTCAGGTCTTAGATAATGATTTCCATTTTTCATGTGAACGAGTACAGCATGCAATTTACTCTCCATAGTCCACTTGATGGCTTCTTGCTTTGGAAGCCATCTAGACTCTTTATCCATGCAAACTAAATATTCAGTGATCACGCCTCTTTTTTTATGTACTCCTGAAATAATCCATTTTGGAATAAAGTCTTCCTCACCAACCTCCCAACGTTCATTTTTTTCGATAGCTTTCCAGTATCTTTCAAATTCCTCGTCGGATAGAGAGCTGATTTTGCGATTGGGGTCAAGATTGCTCATTTTTGCAATCTTTGGGCCATGACCAGGATCTTCTTTAACATATCTAATAGAAGCTTCTAATAAAGTTAGATTTCGATAGCGGCTGCCTCTCAACATAACAACCAAAGCCTCATGCCCTGTTTCATAATCAGGATAAACAGCATACTCATACTCCCCAAATCCTGCTGAGCCGATTGCACGTCTATCCTTACTCATACTATAAGGGCTTTTAAGAAGCGCTCCTGGATTATTACACCTCCAAGTTCGTTTTCCACCACTTCGGATGATCATGTTGCCTTGTTCATCGAAATACTGAACAGTAAACATACTTGGTGGATCTCCAATATTTGGAGGGCCTGATTTAGCACTTACAAAGACCATACGATCACCTAATTTATATTTTCGATTGTTGCTACTACAACAGGGGATGAGTTTATGCTTTTTCGCTAGGAAGCTTCCTTTGCATCATCTTTTGATGAATCATTCTATGGCAATTTAGGAAAGGTTGCAATTACAAAGTTACATAAGGTTTGCCAACAAGCTTGAGTTTAAATTTCTCCTGAAATGGATCTGATATTCATGCTTCTTCTACTTTGCCTGTGAAATCCCATTGAAAATGTTGACTAATTTCTATACAGTTTCATGTTCCGCACTAATAAGTTTTTGATGATGAAAGATGTAAAAATTATTTTAAGCTGCCTTTTGAAAGATTTTGACTCGGATGATTCCTTAGAAGGTCTTATCTATGCCATTCGCGATCTCATCAATCTTATCGACTCTCATGAATGTCTGCAAAGAAGCATCGCTGAATTATCAAAAATGAAAATTCAGGATCAAAAACATTTTGAGAATATCGCTTTAGCAGTAATTAAAGATGTACATCAAGCAACATCGGATCTGAGGAAAAAAATCGACTGTTTTCCTCGATTGAAGGAAGCCATTAATCCAACATTCTTTGCTGACATAAAAAACAAGGTCAAGCTCACTGAATATCCTATTGAAGAGAGACCTCTTCTACTTATAGACCCATTTCTCAAACTTCTAAGAGCTGTTCTAGATTGTGGAGAAACAGAAAACTTGATTACTCCCTACGCCTCCATAGCGTCCAATAATGACAGCAAGTTCATCAGAGAAATCATCTTCTCCGATAATATCAGAACATTTTGTAGGGACGCTGAGCACTTTCGAGGAAAAAGAGATATGGCTTTATGGAATTCCTGGGATAATATTATTACCCTCCAGGAATGGACAAAAAATGGATTACCCAATCTAATTTTTAAAGAAAAAGTCAGAGTTTTTTCCGATAAAAACCGAATCAGATTTGCCTTTAAAGCTATTTGCCGATATCTACTCACCAGTTTAGCTAAAGCCAGCGGCATTGAAAACAATCTTTCAGCTTCATTGCCTGCGATAAATGAAGCCCCTCCAGCTATTTTTTATGAGCAAAAACCTGAAACATTCATCATTACAGCTTTAGAACTTTTCATTCACCCCTTTGATTGTCAGATCTGGATTATTTTGCATCACACCGATAGAGAATACGTTCCTTATTTTGTTGTAACATGCAGAGATGGAAGTAGGGCATACAAATTTGCCATGGATCTTCTGGAACTTCCTAAGGGAGCTATACTTGATGATGAAGATTTGCCAGCAAAGAGGAATGACATAGGCATTAAAGGTTTATTGAAGAATATTTTCTTTAGGAGTTCCAATGTTTTCAACGGCAGATATGTCAAAATAGATGAATTACCATTCAAAATTTCTAACGATAAATTATTTGATGTTCTTCCAAAAAACGAAGGGCATACGATCCCACC
>Ga0206928_1165_pt1 | contig 15471 bp, 15 predicted proteins | sample Alteio_BWOrgHeat_21_FD_152941 | JGI IMG/M metagenome (GOLD analysis project Ga0206928, IMG submission 152941) | Enriched cells from forest soil in Barre Woods Harvard Forest LTER site, Petersham, Massachusetts, United States -... | ecosystem: Environmental > Terrestrial > Soil > Temperate forest >... | reverse complement strand
GGGCAAGGCCGGACGCAAAAACACAAGACGAATCTCCCTTTATTTTGACGAGGTAACCTCCATCACAGCTCACGAAAAGAGCACTGGCTTGCACATGACTTGAAGGCACATCCGCCACGGCAGAAGTATCAACTAATTGAGTAATCGCGGCGGCGGGAGCCATTACGGTGCTTGGGGGTACGTCTGCATCCGTTTCCGTCTGCGAAAAAACGGCCATAACGGCTGCGCCTACGATTAGCAGCACGGTTACTCCCACGCCGATTGCCCATTTGAGTTTGATCCAGGTCATCGGATTCATGGTTTTTACGAGGGTTGATGTTGCTGAAAGCATCGCTGCCAGACCGACCAGTACCGCCTGCACTTAGTTGGCGGAAAAAGCACCCCCGCCAAGATTCCCATTGTCGTGGTCATTACCCATTTGTCGAGAAATCCTTGCGACTTTCCCAGTACGTAACGAACCCGTTTTCAGGCGGCATTAAAGACGGACGGTCACGTACCGCCCGCCGCTCCCTCGAACTATTTCCTTGCCGGTGCGCGTGAGATCGAGAATGCCGAAGGTCTCCATCAGCTTGATAAACTTCGAGACCTTCGATTCATTTCCCGTGATCTCGATGGTCAGGTTCTTCGGCTGCACATCGACGATCTTGGCGCGGAAGATATCGCAAATCTGCATCACCTCGGCGCGAGCCTTGGAATCGATCTTCACTTTGAGAAGTATGAGTTCACGATCAACATATTCGCCTTCGTGAAAATCCTGCACATCGATGACATCCACGAGCTTGTTGAGTTGGCGCGTGACCTGGTCGAGGACACGGTCGTCGCCCTTGACCACGATGGTCATGCGCGAAGTGTCGGGACGATGGGTGGGGCCGACGTTAAGCGTTTCGATATCAATCCCGCGCCCGCTGAATAAACCGGCGATGCGCGTCAAAACGCCGAAACGATTTTCGACCAGAACAGTGATGGTGTGACGCATAGGTACAATGAGGCTGTCCAAAAAGTCGGCGCGGGTCACGCCGAAAGAATTTTTGATTCAGGAATCAGGTGTCCTCAGAACAAAGCCGGGGCTTTCCGTGAAAAGCAAAAACCTAAAAACGGAACAGGCGGTAACTACTCAAGTTACCGCCTGCACCAAGGAGGAGAATGAATGAAACTTACATAGGGATAGACACGAGAGAGGTATCCATGTTCAAAGAAAAGAAGAAATCTTTTTTTGAAAAAACCTACATCTTACACAAGTCCCTAAACATCAACAACATCAGGCTGTTTGATATAACGCTCAAGATCCCGCATTTTGAGATCGGGGAAAGGAAATGACTTCTCCCAATGGGTGATGACCCGGTTCAATCCGCAGCTTAAAAGATTGAAACGCCAGCGGATCGATTGAACGAGGTAAGGATTGAAGCTGTAGAATCCGATGAATTTTTTATCCTCAAACTTGCTGGCCTTATTGACCTGTTTACAAAGCAGGACGGCTCGCGTCTCCTCGCTATCAAACAGCACGAGCCAATAGCGGCGCAGCCGTTCTTCTTCCGTCTGCACGAAATCGACCTTGCCACAGTTTTTTGGGATCGTGCCGCAACCCCAGACACGCACGGCATCGAGTTCCTCGGCAAGATTCATGTAGCGGTTCTTGTGAGGCAGAAAATTTTTGAAATCCTGGAATGTGGCGATCAACTCACCCTTGCGCACCTCAGCAGCGATGTCTTCGATCGCGTGACTGATCGCCAGCATCGCTTCGGAATCCATCACGTGATGGAGATCGCTGTCGGGAATGGTGACAAGCTCGCCCAGGCGAACCTTTTCCTTGCAATGCCCATGATGGACGCGCACGGCTTTGCCGCATCGGTCGAAATGATGATGATAAGGTTTGAGCTTGGCCTTGAATCGGTGAGTCGTGGCGTGCTCGCAATGCGTTTTGGCTAACATAACGGAACTATTCCTACTTCCGGCTAAGTAAACTTAATTACTCAATGCAGCAACACCTTTTTTTCTTTTTCACGCTTTTAAAAATGCTTGCCTCCCACTTAATCCAGCATCCAGCCCCGCGATCACCGGACAGTCTTCGCAATTAAAGTTGCAAAACCATGCGAGAGTCTATAAGCACCTCACTTCCGATTACGAATCAACCACCCATCAACCCCCAGGAACATTATCAGCATGAGCTCATTCAAAATTAATCAAGTCGCCCTGCAACTCTACACCCTGCGCGATTCCTGCCAGACCCTCCCTGACTTCGTCACCACGCTCGAAAAGGTGCGCAAAATCGGTTACAAGGCCGTCCAGATCAGCGGGGTCAACGTTCCTTATGTTGAAGCCAAAAAAGCTTTGGATGACGCGGGAATGATCGTCTGCGCGACCCATGAACCCAGTGAGCAAATCCTGGATAATCCCGAGTCCATTTGTGAGCGGCTCAAGCTCATCGGCACAACGAAAACCGCCTATCCCTGGCCTGCCGGTATCGATTTTAACAACGAAAAAGTCGTTCGTGAATTTGCCCGCAAGTTGGATGCTGCCGGCGCCGTGCTGGCAAAAAATGGCTACACCCTCAGCTACCACCATCATTCCCTTGAGTTTGTGCGTTTCGGAAAAGCAACGGTTTTGGATTACATTTTTGAGGCATCCAATCCGGCAAACTTGAAGGCTGAGATCGATACCTACTGGATTCAATGTGGCGGTGGCGATCCCGCGACCTGGATTGAAAGAATGAAGGGGCGTGTTCCCGTGATTCACTTCAAGGATTTTGTTTACGTCAAGGATGCCATGCCCGCTTTTGGTGAAGTCGGCTACGGCAACCTCGATTGGGATCGCATTATTGCCGCCGCTGAACGTGCCGGAACCGAATGGCTCGTTGTCGAACAAGATGTGTGCCCCGGCGACCCCTTCGTCTCGATCCAAAAAAGTTACGACTACCTCAAGGCCAAGCTCGGTTCTTAAAGAACCCTGGAACAAGCTCCGTGGCCTTTCAGATGTAGCGGCGGTCTATGACCGTCGATCCCCATGGTAGCCGCCTCGGGCCCCGAGGCGGTTAGGGCGTAAGCCCTAATTCAAAAAGATTGTCATCCTGAGCGAAGTCGAAGGACCTCTAACTATTTCCTTTCAGCCAGTCATCGCGTCACCCACGGGTAGGGACGGCAGTCCCATGCCGTCCCATTATATTGATGGGACACGAAGGGACTCGTGTCCCTACCGCGCATCTAGGTAACCGTCGACCGCCGGGCGACGGTGCGGAAAAAATTTCCCCAAGCTGGTCAACTTTCCCGCAAGGCAGCCTCCGTAAGTTGTGCCAGCGCGAAATCCAACTCCGCTTCGTCGATGACGAATGGCGGCGTGAAGGAGAGCACATTCTGCTCAACGCCGCCGCTGAGAATAATGATCCCGCGCGCGAGCATCGCCTCGACCAGTCGCCCTGTCCGGGCCGGATCGGGCTGGCCGTTGGCATCAACGACTTCGATACCGCGCATGAGACCGAGACCGCGAGTCCAACCCCAATGCCGGGAGGTCTCCTGAAGTTTAAGCAGACCCGAATGTAAATGATGACCCAACGCCTCGACCCGTTCGCTCCACGGTTCGGCTTCGAGCAATTCGAGCGACTGTAAAGCCATGCGGCAACCAAGCGGATTGCCGAGAAAGGTGCTGGTATGGAGAGCTTCGCCGGTCGATTCGGGCCACGCGGCATCCATGATTTTTTCCCGGCCCACACACGCCGCAAGGGGAAATCCGCTGGTGAGCGCTTTCCCCAGGCAGATGAGATCAGGCTGCACGTTCCAATGATCGGAAGCGAAGCGATGTCCGGTGCGATAAAAGCCGGTATAAATTTCATCGAAAATGAGGAGCGCGCCAAATTGATCAGCGAGTTGACGCAGCAGTGGGAGAAACCAGCCGGGCGGCACCACTTCGCCACCACGTCCCTGCACCGGTTCGACCACGATTGCGCCGATGTCGCCTTTCGCGAGGAGAATTTCCGCCTGGCGAAGAAACGCGTTCATGCAATCGGGCAGGCAGGCGGAGGGTTCGCGGCCCGGCGCATGCCACGGACAATGCTGGCAAATGGGAAAAGGAAGGAAGGAGGCGAAATCGGCAAGTTGCGTCTTGAACGGATCGCGGAAGAGACTGCGCCCGGTGACGGTCAGTGCGCCGTAGCCGAGCCCGTGGTAACTGCCGTTGAAAGCGAGGACGCCGCGTCGTTGCGTCGCAAGCCACGCGGTCTTCAGCGCGGCCTCCACCGCTTCGCTGCCCGAATTGGTGAGGATGACCTTGCCAGGGCCAAGGTTCCAATTCTCGAACGTAAGTTGCGAAAGTCGTCGGCAGAGCGCAGCTTTTTCCGCGCTTGGATGGACATCGCCCATCGCGTGGTAAAGCCGCGCGGCCTGATCTTGCATCGCCTCGACAATCGGTTGCGGCGTGTAGCCGAGGCTCGCAACGCCGAAGCCGCTGGTCAGGTCGAGAAAGCGGTTGCCATCGACATCCCAGACGTTGGGGCCATGCGCGCGTTCCCAAAAAACAGGAAACCCCGGCGAAACATAGGTGATGTTCCGCGATTCATGCGCGCGCAGTTCCACCGCAAGCCCGCGCGAACGCGGGCCGGGAATCGACGTGACGAGTTCCGGAAGCATGCGTTAACAATGCCCCCGAAATCCCGAACTTGTCGAGGGATCAACCTATCCGCCATCAGTTCAGGCGGTAGCCGCCGATGTCCCTATCGGCGGAGCCTCCCTCCGTGGTAGCCGTCGCGCGCCGCGCGACGGTTCTCTTAATGTAGCGGCGGCCTATGACCGTCGCATTTTAAACTCCGTCATCCTTCGGTAGCTGCGGCAGGCAGTCGCGTGCCCCGCTCCATTCGCGACAGGAGCCATAGTAAAGATCAGGCGGTGCAGTACGGAGAACTCAGACTATTCGATATGCCGGTTTCCTTTTCCAAGATTACAGTCACTGCATTTTGTTTCTAAATTTTCTAAAGTTGTTTTTCCAGTCTTAGAAAAAGGGTCCTTATGATCCACATGCAATACAATCCCGATACATGTAGCCGGACTTCGCCCGCATCTTACACATTTAAAGTTATCCCTACTCAGCACTTTGTATCTCAAGGATAAATTTATTTCTCTTCTGTCTTCAGGCTTGATGGCTTGTTTTTCAGATGCCTCTTTTTTGAAAACCATTGTTTGAGTTTGATTTTCAATCATTTTTTCATGTGATAAATCTTCCAAAGGCTCAGCTTCATCATTGTTCATTCTCGCAACAAAAGCTTCGAGCGCCTTTCTCCATGAACCAAAACGATAACTATAGGCCCCTTTCGAGATTGTACCCGGATATTGTTCTATTTCTCGATGAAATGGTTGTCTTCCATGGTGTGTCCACACTTTGAGTAGATTTTCAAAATATTCTTCGTTGGAAAATCGATGGCACTTCAAATCTGCTGCTTTCATAAAACTCGTCCATGAACCAAAAAGACGGTCGGCTACAGCAAGACTCATTTTCGAATGCTGTCTAAACTCATCCTGCGTTACAGACTTTTTTCCTAACTGGTGTCCGATTTTCTGAATCTCCTCAATAAAATGTTCGTTTGTTGCTGTTGGGCTGCGTGTCATTTTGAATTCCGTTCCTTTTGCGCTTTTGTGTTCCAGGCCGGAAGCAACGAGTGCCTTATGCCAACTACAGAATCTCTTGCTAACAGTTACACCATTGATTTTTGAGACCTGATTAAAGTCGTCGTAGGATAGATATTTTTTATTAATCAGAGAATCCACTCTCTGGATTTCAGCGATAATTTCCTCGTTGGAACAGTCTCTCGCGAGTCTGTTTAACTCAAATTTCATGCCGGATTATAATTACAACCCCTTTATCAGGCAATCATCTCTTCCAGTGTTGCAACTCGTGACACGCCAGATGCAGCAGACCGACCTGTCCGCCGCGACAGGTAAGAATGAATCCGGTGGCTTTTGAGGATTCGTTTTTCTCCCCTTTCCCGGAATCCCCTAAGCTTGACGGAAGGACAGGAGAGGATACTTTCAAATGTATGGCTGCGGCTACTCTTACCCGTGCGCGTTCACTGGTTTTCCGTCTCGCTCCTGAAGATCAGGTCGAGCTTGCCAGTGCCATTGTCAGCCGGGTTTCCCAGCTTCCGACCAGTCGCCCCCGGAAGCGTTTAACCGCTGCGGTTGGTCGAAACGTCAATCATCTGGCCAAGGCGATTGGTTCCCCTCTCACGGGAAAAGACCTGGATGCGCGCCTGGAAAAGGCAATGAGCGGTAAAGAAAAAGGCATTCCTGCTGCTGTGGCCATCAAAGAAACCCGGAAACGTCTGGGTCTCTAAGGCTTGAGCTTTCGTCGCGCCCAATAGCGCACACGCCGGGCAGGATGAGCTATGGCCACAATCCACGTCACCCCATTCCGAACAGTATAGATGACCTTGAAGTGGTGCTTGGGAGTGGGGCCAAACTTGCGGTAGTCGGAATAACCTTCCAGCGGGTATCGGTTGGGATGATCCCGTATCTTTTCAAAAGCATCCTCAATTTCATCGACGAATTCTGCGACAACCTTGGTGGTGTATGGCCTGTGATGGAGGAAATCGGCCCAGCGATTAAACTCCATATTCGCCGCTTTGACCAAAATGGGTTCGGGATTGCTCATGAGCGTCGCTCCATTGTTAAGCTGCCAGCAAAAAGCATCTAAAAGAAAGCTTTAGATAGGGCTGCAAACTGAACTGATTCTTCGACAATCTCAGGACGCGTTACTTTACGGAATTGATGTGCTTTGCTTGCAGGCTCCATGCACGAATACCTGAAAATTTTAGGTGGTGTCATTCCGTTGTTTCTTCTCATGGCGGTGGGTGCCGTGGTGCGGCGACGACGGGTGCTCAACGAGGAGGCGGATCGAACGCTCCTCGATCTTTGCGTGCACCTGCTTTTGCCGTGCCTGATTTTGGATCACGTCATGGCCAACCAAGCCCTGCGCTACTGGGACAACTTGTTGTGGAGCCCCTTCCTCGGTTTTGCCTGCACCTCCGCGTGCGTCGGAATTGCGGCGCTCACGGCGCGGCTGGGACGATTCAAACATGTGGCGCAAGTCCGTACATTCGCGTTTACGACAGGGATTTTCAATTACGGTTATATCCCGGTTCCGCTGGTCGCCGTGCTTTACGGAGCGAACGCCCTTGGAGTCCTCTTCCTGTTCAATCTCGGCGTCGAGATCGCCTTTTGGACCGTGGGATTCACCACGCTGGAAGGGCGCACCATCTTGCACGATTGGCGGCGGGCGCTGACGACGCCGGTGCGCGCGATCCTGCTCGCGGTATCGATCAATCTCATCACCGCCTACTTCGGCCTGCGCCTCGATGACGCCACCCTCGATGCCGTGTCATGGGGTTGGCCCATAAAAATCATCACCAGCATGATTCATCTCGTCGGCCTCTGCTCGATCCCGCTCGCGCTGCTTTTGATCGGGGCGACGATGGCCGATTATTGGGGTGAATTTCGCACGACGCACGGCGCCAAGGTCATGTCCCTGGCGGTAGCGGTGCGCAATGTGATTTGTCCGCTCGGTTTTGTCCTCTTGGCCTGGTGCCTTCCTGTATCGCGGGAATTGCAAGAGACGTTGGTGGTGCAGGCGGCGATGCCTGCGGGCGTCTTCACGCTCCTGCTGGCGCGGCATCACGGCGGGGATGTCGCCGTGGCGTTACAGGTGATTTTTGCAACCTCGGCAGTCGCCATCATCACGCTGCCGCTCTGGATTCACTTCGGGATGCAGTTGATCGGTGTGAGATAAATTTAAAAACTGTCACCCCAAATAAGCCTTGATCGGAATATCGAGCGCGAGCGCGATCAGAATGAGTGGCAGATAAGCAATCGAGACCAGAAATAAACTGCGGGCGCGGGGACGATCCGGGCGCAACGCAAAGCGCAAAGCTGCGGCGATAAAACCGAGCGACAGCAGCGCGGCCACGACACCATAAAACAGACTCGAATGACCGATCCAGGCGGGTAGCAGGCTGACGGGCAGGAGGATCAATGCCGAAATCAGCGCGTGGATTCCGGTGCGTGCGCCCCGGGGATCGTTGACGGAGACCATGCGCAATCCGGCGGCTTCAAAATCTTCACGATAGAGCCACGCGATGGCGTAGAAGTGTGGCAATTGCCAAGCGGCAAGAATGGCAAAAAGCGTCCAACCCTCGACGCTGAAATAACCAAGTGCAGCCGTCGCGCCGATCAGCGGAGGCAGCGCGCCCGGAATCGTCCCGACGAGAGTATTCAGCGGAGTCCTGCGCTTGAGCGGCGTGTAAACCGCCACATAGATGAATAGCGTGAAGGCGGCCAGCAGTGTAGCCAGGCCATTGACAAACCAGGCGAGTTCCACCAGCCCGAGCGCGCCAAGCGCCAGGCCGACAAGAATCGTTTTGATCAACGGCAACCGATGGGTTACGAAGGGACGTTCTTCGGTGCGGTGCATGAGAGCGTCGGTATCGCGTTCGAGCGCCTGGTTAAGAATGGAGGAACAAATGGCGACGAGCGAAGTGCCGATCAGCGTGTGAATCAGTTTCGACCAATCGAAGACGCCGCGACTGGCCAGCCCGTAACCAGCAAGCGTGGTGAGCAACACCATCATGGTCAGCCGCGCCTTGGTCAGTTCCGAGAGATCGGTGGACAGGGAGCCTTCGTTCCGGATGGAAAGTGGCGCGGGCTCGACGGGAGTCGGCGCGTAGGTCGTGGCGGGGTTCACTCGGCACCTCTTGTGGCAAGTTCTCCCTGCGAATGCAAACGCCAACTGATGGCCGTGAGCAGTGTGCCCAAAACAAACGTCAAGGCCCCGACGGCAACATGCGTCGTCGCAACATCAGCCGCCTTGTTGGTCCAGATGGTGCAAGCCCCGAGGAGGAACTGGACGAAGACAAGCCCCACCCAGACTGCGCTCCAGCGTCGCAAAATCGGGGCGGTTCCGGGAGTAAGCCAGACGGCGGCGGTCGCGGCGAGAATCGCCACGGTAATAAGGATGGCCCCGACGCGATGCACCATCTGCATGTTGATATAGACGGCGGTGGTTGGAATCTCATTATGTGCGAGGCGTTCCCCGTTGTATTGATCCACCGATTCGGGATCAACCTTCGGCCAGACCTGACCATAAGCGAGGGGGAAGTCGTTGATGGAAAGCCCCGCATGTTCGTGACGCATCGTCGCGCCGATAATCAACTGGGCAAAGATGAGTGCACAGATGGCCAGCGTGCGCCCGGTCCAGTGACGGGGGGTGAGGGCGGGCCGCGCTTCGATCCACCAGCGCGAGGTGAAAAGCGCAATAAGCGCGACCGTGGCAAAGAGCGCCTGCGCGAGACAAGCGTGGAAAATGCCGATCTTGTCGTTCATCTCGATAACGCGCAGGGCACCGAGCAGTCCCTGAATGCTGACCATGACAGCCGCCGCAACTCCGAGCCATCGCAGCCAGGTGCGTTCCTGGAAAAAGAGCCACACGGTTAAAATGTATGTGAGAACGCCGACACCCGATCCAACGAGTCGATGCGAATGTTCCCAGAAAATGCCGCCGGTCATGTACTGCCATGGAAAATAAAACATGTTGTAGCCGTAACTGGTGGGCCAATCGGGCACCGACATGCCCGCGTTTTCACTCGTGACCACGCCACCTAGGCAAATCAGGAAGAGCACCGATCCGGCGCAAAAACTGGCAAAGCGGTAGAGCGGCCAGCGATAGCGTGATGGCGATGTTTCGGGAGGCAAAATAGGTTCAGATAAAGGAGCGTGCATACAGCGAACGGGCGAAGAGCCAATATCGGAACCCCGGGAGAGAGTGTCAAATTTAAGTTTTCTAAAATCTTCCGCTTGGCGATCCGATACCGGTGACGGAATCTAATCTTCAGCAGACATACCAAACTGACGACGAAAGTTGGCTTCAACCTCATTAAAAAATTCACTCTCTACTTCCTGGATAAAAGAATCGAAACGATTGGAACGAATCATGAATTTTTCGCAACGCTGAATGAAAAGAGACCTCAACTTAGCTGTATTATGATCCACAATGAGAGCATGTCTTTCGGCCTTTGATTTTGCTGTGGTGTATTGACGACGTAACTCGATATCTTCTGGATCAGGCAAAAATTCAGATGACGCAGGAGCATGATTGCAGCCCAAAAATAATAAGTGGGCTAATTGGAAAACATTCAATTCCTGCTTCAGGAAATTATATACCGTCTCAATTAGCCATTCATTGGGTATATCAAGCGTAAGTCCGTTGATGTGTAAAAACGCGAGACTCGACTGGGTGGCCGTACGTTTATTGCCATCGAAAAATGGATGATTTCGCGCAAGGGATGAAAGATAGCAGGCGGCAAGATCGAATATATCGGCATTTTCATCGTAGAAATACAACTGCTGTGGAGCGGCGATGGAAGACTCCAGCAATCCTTCATCCCGAATTCCAGGCATTCCACCAAACAGGCAGATCTGATCCACGTGAAAACCCAAGACGTCTTCCTTGGTAAGGAAGGAAGGCTCGCGCATGGCAACTACTTTGCCAGGGCTTTGAAAGTCTCCCGATATTTTTCCATCGCCCATTTTCCGGATGCTTTGGCTTCCTCACGGGTGGCAAATTGAATCGAGCGTTTCGCCGTCTCCGGCTTAAAGGCGCAATGAATGCCCGCCTTCTTTGCTTTAGGCTTGGCTGGGGTTTGAGCGGGCGTCTTCATTCAAATAAAATATCGTTTGGATCAGAAGTAAAGCAAGCTTCGATTGCCGAAAAGCGGCATCACAACTGCAAATTTCCGTCCAAATCATTTTGCATCCCGGCTTCGTCAAACTAAGCTGCACGGCATGAGCGCCCATCCCGTCCGCGAATTTATCACGCATCACTATCGTCATTTCAACTCCGCTGCGCTGGTCGATGCGGCAAAAGGTTATGAGGCCCATCTCGAAAAGGGCGGAAAAATGTTCGTCACGCTGGCCGGGGCCATGAGCACGGCGGAACTGGGACTTTCTCTCGCAGAGATGATCCGACAGGACAAGGTGCATGGCATCTGCTGCACCGGAGCGAATCTCGAGGAGGATGTGTTCAACCTTGTCGCGCACGATTACTACGAACGGGTGCCCAACTATCGCGACCTGACACCCGCCGATGAACAGGCGCTGGTCGAGCGCCACATGAATCGCGTGACCGATACGTGCATCCCGGAGATGGAGGCAATGCGCCGGATCGAAACCGCCGTGCTGGAGGAATGGGTGCGGGCGGACAAGGCGAACGAGCGCTATTTCCCGCATGAATTCATGTACAAGATTCTTGCCTCAGGCGTGCTGAAAAAAGATTACCAGATCGACCCGAAGAATTCGTGGCTGCTCGCGGCGATGGAAAAGAAGCTGCCGATGTTCGTGCCGGGCTGGGAAGATGCGACCTTGGGCAACATGTATGCCGGGCATTGTATTTCGGGGGATGTGAAGAAGGTGCATACGGTGCGCACGGGCATCGAATACATGATCGAATTGGCCGATTGGTACACGAAAATCAGCCTGAAAAGCTCCCTCGGCTTTTTCCAGATCGGCGGCGGCATCGCGGGTGATTTCCCCATCTGCGTGGTACCGATGCTGCATCAGGATTTACAGCGCACCAACGTCCCCTTATGGGGTTATTTCTGCCAGATCAGCGACTCAACAACGAGCTACGGCTCCTATTCCGGAGCTGTGCCGAACGAGAAAATCACCTGGGGCAAATTGGGTATCGATACTCCAAAATATATCATCGAATCGGACGCCTCCATCGTCGCGCCCCTGATATTTGCCTACCTCTTGAAGTGGTGAGAGAGTAGTCCTCGTGATCACGATCCGAATCTGTTCTTCCTTGCCGGATGCGCAGGTCATTCAATCGTATCTGGGTGGATCAGGGATCAAGGCATTTTTTCCCGATGAGTTTACGATTCAAAATTATTGGCTGTGGAGTAACGCCATCGGCGGCGTTCGTGTGCAGGTACCCGAAGAGGATGCAGATCGCGCCGCCGAAATTCTTTGCGAAAATCCTGACCATGCCAAAATCGAGACAGAGAAAACTTGCCCCAAATGCGGAGCACCGCTCAAAGAAACCTATGGATTGGGACTTCTCTTTAAAATTGCCCTGGCACTGCTGTTTTCGATACCCATGCGCTCTAAACCGACTTGGCATTGTCCGTCATGCGGTTGTGCTCCAGGGCCGTAAATAAGGTTGCTTAGGGCTTCGCTTAAAAAGCCCGTCATCCTGAGCTTGTCGAAGGATCAGCCTCCGAAAAATATCCACAGAACCCGATAATGTAAGACTTATTGGAAGCTGATCCTTCGACAAGCTCAGGATGACAGAAACTTTATATTCATTACCGTGCGCTGGATTTCCAGATCGGCACATCCTGTTTCATTCGGTCGATGAGTTGACTGGCGAAGGCGAAAGCCTCAGCGCGATGGGCACTGCGAACCCGGATGTGAAGCGAGGGTTGCCCAACGGGAACGGAACCGATTCGATGCATGATGGCGACGCTCTGAATCGAGTATGAAACACTCAACTCGGCGATAATTTTCTCGAATTGCCTGCGCGCCATTTCCTCATAGGCCTCATAATGCAGTGCATCGATTTCGCGCCCCTGTTCCTGACCGCGCACGATGCCGTAGAACTCGACTATCGCGCCTGTTGCCCCGTCTTCCGGAAACGGAGGAACGGCTGGCTTGAGCGCTTCCTGGCAAAGTGTGATGTGGACAGTCGGGTTTGACACGGTTTCCGCCATTAAACCTCTGTCACCCCAAGTTTGTCGAGGGAGCAGGATCAACATCCCCGCAACCTCGCGCTGGGCGGAAAGTAATTTTCCATTCGGACTGCAACTAATCCATGGATCAAAAGTTAATAAGGATGGCTGCAAGCATCGAGTGCCGCACCTGCAGCTTTTTCCATCTCTGCCACCCATTGATTTTCATCGACTCAAAAAAAACAAAAATGCAACAATTGCCCATGTATCGCTTCCTCCAACTGACTCTTCTCCTTACGACTGCGCTTTTGAGCACCGCCCGGGCCGACGATCCGGTTGTTCCTGTTACCGGCAAGCTTCCTTCCCAAACGGTGCTGGAAACCAACGGCCCCCTCAAGCTGGACTTGGTACTGACCAATGCGTCCGACAAGGAGCAGGTCAACGACATCGAATTCCTCATCCAGCAGGAGCCGGCCCTCTATACTCTTCCGGCCCCACTTCCGCTCTATGGTATCGACATTGCCTTGGGAAAAAAGAGTTGGGGTGTTGGTTCGGATGGTCACCCCCGCACCGAAAGCGATGACTATCATGCCAGGACAGGGGAAACCAGTTATGGCGCGATGACCGATGGCAAACCATGGACCAATTTTGGTGCCGACTACGGGAAAGATATACCGGAGGCCTTTGGCTTCATCGATCTTGGTCAGCCCTACCACATTGACCACATGATCTACGATCCGAGCGATTCCAACCTGACCAGAAAGGTCGATTTTTCCTTCAGCATGGACGGCAAGGATTACACTCCAGTGGACGCTCTCAAGGGCATCGTTCTCGATCATTACGCTCCGACTGAAATCAACATGCCCCAGCCTGTGGAGGCCCGCTTCGTCCGCATGCGCCTGAACAACGACGGCGGCGATAAGATGTCCTCTTACCGGTTCCCCCGCGATTTCCACGTTTATGGCGGAGAGACCGCCGACACCTGGAATTTTCCCAAGGTAGGCACTGAGCTACAAACCAACAAATTAACCCAAAAGGTTGCGGCCAAAGGAACTGCCACCGTCACCATCGGCGATGGCCGTCCCCTCAAGCCCGGTGCCTACCTGGTCGCGGTTCGAACCAAGACAGGCAACGTCACCCAGATACAGTACGGACATATTTTCGTTATGCCCACGTCATTCACCTCGTCCGACAAGCGCCAGGGCATGCACGTCAGCGATCCCACTTCCCTCAGCATGATCAAGCGTCTCGGCGACACCTCAGTCCATTACGAACTCAGCTGGCCCGAAATTTCAGCCACACCGGATACCTATGAGTTCAAGGTTCAGGACGACACCCTCAAATCCTTCCACGACGCTGGCCTCCCGGTCGTTTCTCCTCTCTATCATGTGCCCGAGTACCTTGCCCATGTGCCTGAATTCTTTGTTCAGCCGAATAACAAGGATTTCAGGACCAACTATGCCAGTCACGATCCCAACTTCACCCCGCTGTCCGATGCCGGTTACGGCAAGTTCGGCGATTTTGTCTTCCAGACCGTCGCTCGCTACGGCAGCAAGAAGCAGGACGGAAGCGCGCTTCTCACGACCGACAAACTTTCCGGCCTCGGCTACATCGACACGTTCGAAATGTGGGACGAACCCAACCTCAGGAACGACTTCGGCGGCAAGTGGAAAGGTGCCCTTCAAAACTACTACAAACTTCTCCGTATCGGTGCCGAGGCGGCGAAAAAAGCCGATCCTGACGCCAAGGTCGCCAACGGTGGCTTTTTTGGAATTGAAGTCCCGATGGTCGATTCTATGCGCACCTTCAAATACGACGACGGTAAATGCCCGCTCGATTTCATCGATGTTCTCAGCGTCCATTACTTTGCTCCCTTGGGCGATGTTGGTTCATCCAAGGGCATCGAGCCTGAATTCACCACCGTTTACGACCAGTCCCATCACCATGATGGATTTTTTTACGAGCGCACCTATGAGGATGACATCCGTTCCCTCGTCGCCTGGCGCGACAAAAACAAGCCCGGCCTACCCATCTGGCTCACCGCCGCCGGGTTCAGCCAGACGGTCGATGAAAATTTTCAGTCCCGTTGGCTGCCGCGCGGCGTCATGACTGCCCTGGCTGCGGGCATTGACCGCGTCTATCTTTATCGTGATGTAAGGGATCTGGGTATCCTCCGCAAAGACGGTTCTTACAAACCCGGCTGGTTCAGTTATGCGACGCTCTTGCGCCAACTCGACGGCGTCGATAAACACGCTCTCCGAATCCCCTCCGATGATGACAACGTCCGCATCTATCTCTGGAAAAAAGGCGATAAATCGATCATCACCGCCTGGACCGTCAAGGAAAAGAGCACCGGCAAACTCAATCTCACCCTCGGAAAATGCACCGTCACCGGCACCTTTGGTGACTCGGTCTCGGAAGACATCGGCTCCTCCTTTCAAATTAACGAATACCCGGTTTATATCAGCGATATCGGCGACGCGACCAGTCTTGCCACAGTGGAAACGCAAGGCAAAAACCTGGTGCAAAAAGAGCAGGAAAAGATCGATCATCTTTCCGGATTGCGTGCCTATCTCTACAGGCTTGGTCGTGGAGAGGAAGACCGCATTCTCGGGAATGACGCCGTCATCTCCATCGGCACGATCCGAAACTTTACCCTCGTCTCGGGCAAAGAATTATACGATGACACCAAGAGTTATGGTTTCTCAAAGGTCACCAACAACAATTCAGCCATCTTTCTTGAAAGCCCGCTCACCACGGATTCGGCCTCCATGGCC
>Ga0206928_1164_pt1 | contig 15480 bp, 18 predicted proteins | sample Alteio_BWOrgHeat_21_FD_152941 | JGI IMG/M metagenome (GOLD analysis project Ga0206928, IMG submission 152941) | Enriched cells from forest soil in Barre Woods Harvard Forest LTER site, Petersham, Massachusetts, United States -... | ecosystem: Environmental > Terrestrial > Soil > Temperate forest >... | reverse complement strand
CCGGAAATCTGGAACACCCACACGTATTCAGGGACGGAACCGGACTTGTCCGCGTCGCCCCAGCGCAAATCATGCAGCGTGTTTTCGACCGGTTGCTTCAACGCCTGGTGAACGCGTTGCGTAAAGATGCCATCGAGCCCCGCGCACTCGTCCACCTCGTTGAAATGAGTAAAAGGCTGGCCCTGCCGGATGATATTGCCCTTGGCATCGCGCACGGGCGGACGCACGGAATTATTCAAGAGACCCTCGACCAAATCCGACGCCGGGCACAAGTCCTTCAGGCCTTGCTGGTACTGGATGCCGAAGGCGTCGCAGCCAAATTCATCACCGATGCGGCAGGCCGCGATGTACATTTTGCACTGCGACAACACCTGAGCCTCGGTGAGGTCGGTGTCTTCCTTCGAGCCGAAATTAAACGTCATGCTGCGCCGCTTGAGCCAATGATAAACCGCCCGCGCCTCGCTGTCGGGCACCTGCGTCATCGCGTAATACAACGCGCTCTGGGAGAGGCGCTCCTTGTACACGCCGGTGGAGACGAGCAATTCGTCCGGAATGATGGCATTGCCCATGCCCATGCAACCCTCGTCAAAGATGCCCATGATGGCCTTTTGCGTGCGCAGTTCTTTCGCCAAAATCCGCGCGGTCTCGCGGGCGGCTTTGGGCACTTCCACATGGGCGAGAGCGTGCACATGGCTCAGCTTGTGTTTGACGCGGCCCTTTTTCAGCCAGCGCCTGAGGCCTTTCAGGAAAAATTTGTCGTTGAAATCCTCGCTCCAGAGCGTCGAATACTTGACGCCGAATTTCGTCAGCGAACCGTTTAAATTCAACATGCCGACGAGGCCGGGCCAGGTGCCCGACCAGTTGGCCATGGTTAAAATCGGCCCCTTGTGGCTGATCAGACCATGGAGGATGTGATGGCTGTACTGCCACGCGCTCTCCGCGACGATTAAAGGCGCATGCCGGTCGAGACCCGCGAACACCTTCATGCCCTCCTTCTGGCTGCCGATGAAACCGTGCCGCTCGGCCAGTTTATAGGGATGCGCCCGCACGAGGTCCCAACCGAGCGAGTCCAGCGCCGCCTTGATTTTGCGCTCCATCGCGGCTTGGGCGGGCCAGCATTGGCGGTTCGCGCTCAGGCGCAAGTCGCCGCTGGCCACCAGCAAGACCTGGGGCCGTTTCACTTTCGGTTCCTTGGCGGCGGGTTTTGCATTGTCCATAGGGGAGAAGGGGTGGGACGGCCAAAGTAACAAGCCTGGCCCGCTTGGCCAACAAAAACATCGCGTCAAACCGCAGGCCACCGCCACGACCGGCTCGCAGTCTTTTCACGCGTTTTGCATTTATCATTCGCGATTTAAGGTTTAGCGTGGGCTTTCATCATCATGCACGGCCTTCCCTTTCTTCTTGCCCAAGCGACTCCTCCCGCCGGAGCGACTGAGACCTCTCTCTTGGAGCTTTTCCACAAAGCCGAAGGCTGGCTGGCGCCCCTGATGGCCTTGCTCGCCCCGATCCTCATCGTGCTGATTGGGATTTGGCTGGTCGGCCATATCACGCGCCTGCTCAAGCAGATTTTCCTGCAGCGGAAGGTGGATACGACGCTTTCAGTCTTCCTGGCCAACCTCTCGTACTGGCTGCTGCTTTTGCTGGTGATCGTCACTGCGGTGCAACAAGCGGGCGTGCCGATCACTTCCATTGTGGCCGTGATTGGCGCGAGCACGCTGGCCATCGGTCTGGCTTTGCAGGGATTTCTGACGAATTTCGCGGCGGGCGTCATCATTGTCCTGTTCCGCTATTTCCGCGTGGGCGATTACATCGAAGCCGGCGGCAAGGCCGGCACTGTCGAGCAGATTTCCATCCTTGAGACGCACCTGGTGACGCCCGACAACCGCAAGGTGATCATCCCCAACAGCAAGGTCATCGGCGACGCCATCGTCAATTACAACGCCAACCCCACGCGCCGACTTGATCTGGTTTTCGGCGTGGCCTACCAAACCGACCTGCGCCGCGCGAAGGAAATTCTCGTTGCAGTCTTGGGCGAAGACCCGCGCGTGTTGGCCAATCCCGCCCCGCTGGTCGCCGTCGGCAACCTCGGTGAAAGCACGGTGGACTTGCTGGCGCGCCCGTGGGTCAAGAACGACGATTACTCCAGTCTGCAATATGCCCTGCTCGAAACGGTGAAGCTGCGCTTCGACGCCGCCGGCATCTCGCTCGCCTTTCCGCAACGCGACGTGCATATTTATCACGAGAATTCCGCGCCGCCAGGCAAGCCATGATTTTGAATACCCTTCTTGCGCCCTTGTGCCTAATCCTTGGCGTGCTGACACTCTGGGCCAGCTTGGCGAACGGGAAAAGGGTTGCCCTCTGGCCGGCACTGCGCTGGTCGCGGTCGGGTATCAGTTCCTGAAAACCGAAAGTTTATTTCTCTCCCCCTGGCCTGATGCAGCCATGGATATTGGAGGCACCCTTTTGCCCCTCGGCGTGGCGAGTGGCGTGGGCGGATTCCTCGGCCTGCTCCTCACCCCCCTTGCCACCGGCGTGCGTCGTTTTCTCAAGCCACGCGTCGGGCCGCCTTCGCGCCCGCCAACCGCAGCGGGCCGCATTGCATCGCTTCGCCTGGCTTGGTTGGGCGTCAGGATCCTCCTGGTGGGTGCCGGGACTTGGTTCGCCTGGACCGCTTTTTGGCAATTGTATGTCGGTTTTCCCGGTTCACTGAATTTTTATGTCCACCACGCCCGCTTCGAGGAGATCGTGGCCCAAGCCAAGACGATGCCGTTGGATCCCGGCTCCGGCAAAAACTGACGGTGAATAATTTTGAGGTATGGGCCCAAGTAAGCCCGACGGGAAAATATGTGGTGACGATCCTGACCCAGGATTGGGGCCATGCGGGCAGTTACGGGTATGTGTACGATGAAAGCGAACCCGTCGCGACCGGCGACCCCTACTTCCCGTTTGATGTGCCCGGCGCCTTGCCCAGTCTCGAAGTGCGGTTGAACCAGCATTGGTGGACCGCCTACAATGGTTTAGATTGAATCCGTTTATCTTTAAATGACTCACTGACGCTCCCTGGAATCCCATCGCACGGCGCATTTTTACGTTCCGGCCACCAGCAGCATCGGCCCTAGCCCGTCAAATTTTCCCGACCGGCCGCCCAGACGTCGAGCGCCAGTGGATGTCCCTTGACAGTGCCCGCCCGCACAAATCCGCCCGCGCCTTCCACCAAGGCCAGCCCCGCGGCCACGTCCCAGAGCTTGATACTTTCCTCGTAATAGGCGTCCACCCGGCCGATGGCCACATAAGCGCAAGCCAACGCCGCGCTGCCAATCATGCGGATTTTTTTATACCGCCCCACCCGCCCCACAAAATCCTGCACCGCTGTCGTACCGCGGTCCATGCCCGAGGGAAAACCCGTGCACAAAACCGCGTGCGCAAGGTCCTTGGCCCAGGGTGGCGTGACTTTGCGGCCATTGAAAGTGCAGCCCAGACCCGGGCCACCGGCGAAAAGTTCATCGCGCCAAAAATCAAACACCACGCCCAGCAACGGCTTGCGCCCGCGCCACAACCCGATGCTCACGCAGGCGCCCGGCATCCCGCGCAGATAATTGTAGGTGCCATCCAACGGGTCCACCGCCCAATACGGTTCGTCGCGCGCCAGCAGGCCGGCGTCGCCGCCGATTTCCTCGCCGATGACCGGCAGTTTCGTGCGCGCGAGCCGCTCGCGAATCAGTGTCTCGCTATCCACGTCCGCCTGCAGCTTGATGTCGTGCGCCGACTCAAAATTGATGGTGCGGTCGGAGCGTTTGGCCAGAGCCGCGCCCGCGGTCCGCGCCGTGGCTTCGGCAAGGGTGAGCAGTTTGTCGAGCTCGATCATGAAAAGGGAAACAATGAGCCTGCCACGCTCACCCCAACCATGCAAGCCTCGGCTGAAACTGACCGCGATTTCTCGTTTTTCGAATGCAAAATGCCTGCTCAGTCCGCCTCGTGCTGCAGGCTGATGGTCAGGCCCAAATCATATTGCTGGCGGACCTGGCCGCGCTGCCGGTAGCCATGCAGATTGGCGTGATAAGTCAGCATACCGCCACCGGCGGGCGTCAACCGGATGGCCAGCGTGCCGCGCTGGATGAAAGCCCGCGTGCCGGGAAGATGAAAATCGCCCGAAACCGTGGCCGTGACTTGCGTCGCGGATGTCTTCCGCACGTGCACGCTCCAATGCAGGCCGAATTGGGCGTAAAGCAGGCGGTCGCCCGGCCCGGCGAGGCTGTCGGCGGTGACCGGAAAGGCATAGGCCTTGGCCGCCGCGCTGAGATGCACGCGATGCACCACGCGGTTGACGGTGACGACCACCGACTGCAAATGATAGTTGCCCTGCAAGGCCACCGGCACGCGGGCCTGCGCCTGCGGGAGGACACCGGCCAGCAGCAGCATGGAAGCCGCGAGAAAACGAAAGACGGGGAAGGAGCGGTATTTCATGGTGGGAGGAAGTTCTCGCCACCATAACACGACCTCCGATCAAAAAAAATTAGCAGTACACCCCAATTGAATAGCGTTTGACGGATGGCCGCATTGACGCCAGTGCTTGAGTGATTTCAATTGGGTTAATTTACGATGCAACTCATTTTCAACATCGTCTATGAGTTGCTTAAATTTGCCTCGGTATTAACCGGGCTATCTTATAATGAAATCAACATTGTCGCCTACTACATGATTCTCCCGTTCGTCTATGTAGTTTTACTCGATAAAATCATCTGGCGGCATGTCCTTAAAGTGATCTACGTCCTAGCCTGGGCGGTTCTGCTGTTTTCCACCAAAAGTTTTAGCGCCTTCTCCGACTGGCTTTTCGACCAATCGGTCCATTTTTTGCTGAGCTTTCGGGCCATTGGCTGGGATTACATCAGCGCGTCAGTACTCGTTTGCGTGGTCGCCCCGTCGCTGGTGTTCGTAGTCTTATTCTATCTAGCTTACCCAGCATTCTGCCAACGAAGGTTTTCGGCGATTTTTAAATCCCCGAATCGCGCTAAAAACTAGCCTGGCCGTGCGCATCCTCAACTTGAGCATCTTGATCGCCGCCCCGCAGGAGCGGGTCTTCGATCTGTCGCGCAGCATTGACCTGCATCAAGATTCCACCCATGGCACCGATGAAAAAGCGGTGGCAGGCGTCACCGCGGGCTTGATTGGTCTCGGCCAGGAAGTGACCTGGGAGGCCCGGCACTTCGGCATCAAACAGCGCCTTACCAGCAAGATCACGCAATTCGACCGGCCCAATCACTTTCAGGATGTAATGCAGAGGGGCGCCTTCAAGCATCTCATCCACGACCACACCTTCAAGGAGGCGGACGGAAAAACGCAGTTGCTCGACCGGTTCGAATTCAGCGCCCCGCTCGGCCCGCTGGGCCTACTCGCCGAGTGGCTTTTCCTGGCGCGCTATTTGCAACGATTTCTGGAGCAACGTAACCAAACCGTAAAGCGCATCGCGGAATCCGACGAATGGAAGAAATACCTCAGCTAAAATAAGTGCGCTTTCTCCTGTATTCCGTCCGGGCCCTGTTGTACGCTCGCCTCCGCTGCCCGCCTCAGATTGGCGGCCCTTGACCGTCACGCTGCCGTTGGTCTTTTCCACGATTTTTAATTTTCAATTTTTAATTTCACCCCGCCCATGTCCGTCGAAATCCTAGCGCGGCTCCAGTTCGCCTTCACCATTTCGTTCCACTATCTCTTTCCGCCGATGTCCATCGGCCTGACGGTAATGCTGGTGCTGATGGAGGCGTGCTGGCTGTGGACCAAAAATCCGCGCTACCACAACATGGCGCGGTTTTGGACGCGCATTTTCGGCCTGAGTTTCGCCATCGGCGTGGCCACCGGCATCGTGATGGAGTTTGAGTTCGGCACCAACTGGGCCACTTATGCGCGGTTCGTCGGCGATGTGTTCGGCAGTCCGCTGGCGGCGGAGGGCATTTTTGCGTTTTTCCTCGAATCGGGCTTCCTCGCCGTCCTGCTGTTCGGGTGGGACAAGGTGGGCCCCAAGCTGCACTTTTTCTCCACCTGCATGGTGTGCCTGGGCTCGCACTTCAGCGCGATTTGGATCGTGGTGGCCAATTCGTGGATGCAGACGCCGGCGGCCTTTCACCTCGTCCGCCAAATTCCCCAGCCCAATGGCCAAGTCCTCGAAACGCCGCTCTCGCCCGACTATATTTACGTGCCGGGCGACCGTGTGCGGGCGGTCATTGAGAGCTTCTGGGGCATGGTCTTCAACCCGTCCGCGATGCAGCGGCTGTCGCACGTCATCTTGGGGGCATGGCTGGTGGGCTCGTTTGTCGTCATCAGCATCAGCGCCTTTTATATATTGAAACGCCGCCACCTTGATTTCGCGCGGAGCTCGTTGAAAATCTCGCTGACTTTTGCGACCATCGTTTCGCTTCTCCAGCTCGTCAGCGCCGACGCCACCGCCCGCGGGGTCGCCCAGCACCAGCCCGTCAAGCTCGCCGGGATGGAGGGCTTGGCGAAGTCTGGCCCCAACGCCCCGCTCGCGCTCTTCGGCTACGTGAATTGGCAGCGCGACGCGGACGGCCACATCATCGGGGTGGATGAACATGTCGTGCGCTTTCCCGATTTGCTGTCCATTCTGGTTTCGGGTGATTTCCTGCATCCGCTCGTGGCCGCGAAGCTGGATGTTGAAGGCCTGAACGACCTGCCCACCGACCAATTTATTCTCCAGCGCCATCCGGGCTCCACGCCGGCACAGATCAAGGCCCTGCGCCCGCAATATTGGCCGAATGTTCCGGTCATTTTCCAGACCTACCACCTCATGATCGCCATCGGGACCGCGCTCATCGGGATAACGTTGCTTGGGATGTTGATGTGGTGGCGCGGCTGGCTCTGGGACATCGACCGCTGGTACGCCTGCTGGTTTTTGCGGCTGCTGGTCGCAAGTGTCGCCCTGCCGCAAATCGCGAATCAAGCAGGCTGGTTTACCGCCGAAATGGGCCGCCAACCCTGGATCGTTTACAACATTCTCAAGACCTCCGAGGCCTACTCTAAGGTCGTGCGCGCGGACGAAATCGTCTTTTCCCTCATCGGCTTTGCCCTCGTTTATTTCCTGCTTTTTGTCATGTTTATTTACCTGCTGAACGCCAAAATCCAGCACGGCCCCTCCGACACCGAGCAAAGCTCCATCCTCCCGGAAAAATGGCGCTACCTCGCGGAGAAAACGCGTTTGTCCAGGACCTAACCAACGAACTTCTCGCCATCTTCGTCGCCAGCCTCAATCGTTCCAACGACCCCGTTGATTAATCCAAATTATTTCCAATCCGCTTTTGCAATTAAACTTCTGCGTTCTGACTTCTGACTTACCACTTTATAGCCGTGTTCGACTTCGACTCCTATCTGCCTTCCATCTGGTTTCTTGCCGTGGGCGTCTTGTTCACGGGCTACGCGATTCTGGATGGATTTGATTTGGGCGTCGGCGCGCTGCATCTATGGGTGCGGAAGGACGAGCATCGCCGCCTGTTTCTCAACGCCATCGGCCCGGTCTGGGACGGCAATGAGGTCTGGCTGGTGACGGGCGGCGGCGCGCTGTTTGCGGCGTTCCCGGCGGTGTACGCGACGGTGTTTTCAGGCTTCTACATTGCGTTCATGCTGCTGCTGTTTGCGCTGATTTTTCGCGCGGTCTCCATCGAATTCCGCAGCAAGCACGACTCGCCCGTCTGGCGCAATTTCTGGGATGGCTGCTTCACCGGCGGCAGCGTGGTGGCCTCGTTGCTCATCGGCATCGCCATGGGTAACATCATCCGCGGCATTCCCCTCGACGGGAACCAGGAGTTCACCGGCAGCTTTTTCACGCTGCTGAACCCCTATTCGCTGTTCGCCGGAGTGACCACCGCGGCGCTGTTCGCGATGCACGGCGGCATTTACCTCGTGTTAAAAACCGAGGGTGAACTCCAGCAAATCGTCCGCCGCTGGGCCTGGCGCACCATCATCGTCTTTCTCGCGTGCTATTTCATTTTCAATATCTGGACACTGGCGACGCTGCCGCACGTCAAGGTGATCCTGCAGGACCGGCCCTTTACCGCGATCCTGCTCGTATTGAACATCCTGCTGGTGCTCGACATCCCGCGCGAATTGCATCATGGCCACGAATTTCGCGCCTTTCTCTGCTCCTGCGGGGCGATGTTCCTGCTGATGGCGCTCTTCGGCTTTGCCATGTACCCGAACCTGATTTTCTCGACCGTCGCGCCGTCCACCTACGACCTGACCCAGCTCACCCTCGCCGACAACCCTTGGAACCTCACCATTGACGACGCCCGCTCGACCGACCTCACCCTGCGCAACATGTGCGTCATCGCGGCCATCGGCCTGCCCATCGTAACGGCCTACACCGTCTGCATCTATTGGCTCTTCCGCGGCAAGGTGAAGCTGAACTCGGAAAGCTACTGAACCCCTTATTTTGCCGCCCCACCCCGCCCCGGCACGCCACTTGCTCAGTTCTTCCCCAAGCGCCCCGTTTATCCGCCTCCAGCCCTCCGCCAACGCCTCTTTTTCCGCTTTCTCCCTTTCACCTTAAACTCCGTCTAAACCTTGTTCGAAAAATACCAGACCGAGGACTTCTTCGACGAGATGTTCGCCGAGGGCAACCCTCCGACCGTCCGGGCCCATTACAAGAAGCTGCTGGAGCGCTTCGGCAACCTCCCACCCGAGGAATTTGAACAAAAGCGCCAGAGTCTCGACCTCGCCTTTCTGCGCCAGGGCATCACCTTCACCGTTTACGACAACGACGAGGGCACGGAGCGCATTTTCCCCTTCGATCTCATCCCGCGCATCATCCCGCCCAAGGAATGGACCCATCTCGAGCGCGGCCTCAAGCAGCGCATCACCGCTCTCAACCTTTTCCTCAAGGACATCTACACCGACCAGAAAATCCTGGCCGACGGCGTGATCCCGGCCGAGTACATCACCTCGGCCAAGCACTACCGCCCGGAATTCCGCGGCACCAAGGTCCCTCGCGACATTTATATCCATATTTGCGGCACCGACCTCATTCGCGACCGCGACGGGCAGTATCTCGTGCTCGAGGACAATGGCCGCTGCCCCTCCGGTGTCTCTTACATGCTGGAGAATCGCTCTGCCATGAAGCGGGCCTTTCCCAATCTTTTCCTCAAGGCCGGCGTTCGTCCAATTGACCAATATGCCGACGAGTTGTTGAAAATGCTGCGCTACATCGCCCCCGCCGGGAAGGAGGAGCCGAATGTCGTCCTGCTCACGCCCGGCGTGTATAACAGCGCTTATTTCGAGCACTGCTTCCTTGCCCGCCAGATGGGCGTGGAAATCGTCGAAGGGCGTGACCTCGTCGTCCGCGACGAACGCGTGTACATGCGCACCACCAAGGGCCTCCAGGAGGTGGACGTGATTTACCGCCGCATCGACGACGATTTTCTCGACCCCACGGTGTTTCGGCGCGATTCGATGCTGGGCTTGCCCGGGCTCGTCTCCGCCTACCGCGCCGGCAACGTCGCGCTGGCCAACTCCATCGGCACCGGCGTGGCCGACGATAAAGTCGTGTACTACTTCGTTCCGCGGATGATCAAGTACTACCTCGACCAGGACCCGATTTTGCCGAACGTCGAAACTTACCTGGCCTCCGAGAAAAAGGATTTCGACTACATCCTCGCGAATCTGGCCAAGCTCGTCGTCAAAAGCGCCAACGAAGCGGGCGGCTACGGGATGCTGATGGGCCCGTGGGCGACCAAGGCTGAAATCGAAAAATTCCGCCAGCAAATCAAGGACAACCCGCGCAACTTCATCGCCCAGCCGCCCATCTCCCTCTCGCGTCATCCGACGTTCACGGATGACCATTTTGAAGGCCGGCACATTGACCTGCGGCCCTATATTCTTTATGGTGAGAAGATCACCATCATGCCCGGCGGCCTCACCCGCGTGGCGCTGAAAAAAGGCTCGCTCGTGGTCAACTCCTCCCAAGGCGGCGGCTCGAAGGACACCTGGGTCCTTGGGGCGAATGAGTAAGACCAACCTTGTCATCCGTGACCGGCAATGCTAGGGTGGATTGATAGCCCTCTCGTTTGTCAATGCAGTACCATATCAAGCTTGTGCAGTCTGAAGAAGGCTGGGCAGTCAGTTGCCCCGCCCTGCCCGGTTGCCATTCGCAGGGCGCCAGCCGCGAAGAAGCGGTGGAGAACATCAAAATTGCCATTCGGGAATGGCTGGATGTTGAAGCAGTTGAAACCGGCCTGCTCGCCGTGGAAGAATCCGTGGTGACCGTTTGAGCCATGCCTAAACTGCCGGGCATCAGTCACGCCCAAGCGGTGCGGGTCTTTGGCAAGATCGGCTTTCAGATTGCTCGCGAGGGGAAACACACCGTCATGTCCAACGGTCGCATCCGGCTGACCATTCCGCGGCACATCCCGATCAATGCCTTTACCATGGCCGACATTGCCCGCGATGCCGGTCTCACTCCCGAGCAATTTCGGGAATTGCTGTAAACGAAAAAGCACTTATACGGTTTCGTTCGTTACACTTTTGCCAGCCCAGCCGCCGTCAGCGCGGCGTCCAAATCCGTTTCGATCCCGATCACGCCGTCGAGGCCGCCGAGTTGCAAGACCTCCAGGATCATGGGCTGCGGATTGAGGAGCACCAGTTTGTGGCCGTGACCATGCAGGGCCTTGGCCGCGCCGAGGAGCATCCGCACGCCCAGCGAGGAGAGATAGGTGACTTCGGCCACATCCACTATGGTCGGTTTTTTCCGGGTCGCCGTCTGCACGGTGAAGGCCATTTCTATTTGCTGCACGCCGGCCAGGTCCAGCCGTCCAGCCAAGGCCAGGTGGGAGATTTGCTCGTCTGCGCGATGAATGCGAAGTTCCATAAATGAAATGAAGAAGCGCCACTCTGGCAGCTTCGCGCCAAATAAGACAAGAATGCGCCAATAATTCAGTGTTACATTCAGGCAAAATTCGTAACGCGTTTGGCGCTATTCACGGTCGGTGAATCGCTTGCGGCCGACAAATAGCAGGTACCGCCACAGGCCGCCATAGGCCCGGTGGAGCCGGTCAATGCCGGGCTCAAAGCCGTCCCGCAGGAGGGGCCGCAATTGGCCATTCATCCGCACATGGTTGACGCTCATCCAATCCGCAAATGCGCGCCGGCGGGTGTCGTGAAAGTCCACCACCGCCAGATACCCCCCAGGGATCAAATCGCGGCGGGCGGCCGCCAGGGCGTTTTCAAAACCCGGGTTGAACATCGACAAGGCATAGGAAAACAACACCAGATCAAATCCCGGCGTCGCCGCCATTGGCGCGTCGTAGGCGCGCCCCACCAGCCGCACCCGCCGGCTGTATGGCGCGGTGACGCGGCGGGCCCGTTCCAGCATGGCCTCCGCCAGATCGACGCCGGTCACTTCGGCGGTCGGAAACAACCGGCACAGCTGCATGAGATTCCGCCCGGTGCCACAGCCCACCTCCAGGATGCGCCGGGGCGCGACGACGTTGGCGACCTCGAGCAAAATATCCGTGCGGCCAAACAGGAAACTCCAGCGCGTGGCGTCGTAAATGGGCGCATGCCACCGGTAATAGCGCTCCACCGGCGTCACGATGGGCCCGACTGCTGAACGAGTGCGTTGGGCATTCATAATACCTCCGCAAAGCTCAGGCTGCCGTAGGTGCCCACCCGGTCGGTCTGGTGCAGCGGGAAAGTTCGCTCGGGGAAAAAGCACAACCGGTCGCGGATGTCCGCCGGCACAAAATCCAAATCCAGCCCGGCGGAGCGCATGAGGATTTTCGTGCCCGGACGGCTGTTGGCGAAAATGAGCTCCCATTCCTCGCGCAGGGCCTCGGGGTCGTGCCAGGCCAGCCAGTCCTGGTGGTCGAGCAGCACGAAGTGCGAATACACGCCGGGGTTTTCGCGCAGGAAATTCGTGACTGTGCAAGTGTGGATCGTCAGGCGATTCGCGCGCGCGGCCAGCGTGGCCAAGTTTTCCTGGCGCAGGTAATTCGGGCAGCAGCTCATCGTGTACGAGCCCATGACGTACACGCGCCAGAAATAATTTTCGCGCGCGGGCAGCTCCGTCATCACGTGCCGCAGCTTGTCCTTGATGTAGCTGCCGAGGCCGCCGGGATAGGAGTTTTCAATCAATTTAACCTGCGGGCGCGGCACGCCGAGCAGGGTCATGACCAGGCGCTGGCGAATCAGCCAGTTGCTGAGCTTGCCCCAGATTTTCGCCTCGAGCAGCGCATAAATCTCCCGCTGCTGCTCCAGTGAATCCGCATCGAACAGGCAGAGCGCAAAATTCTTGATGTTCGGCTTCACCCGGAACAGGGCCCCGCCCAGCAGCCAGGCCGCCGCGCCCGCCGTGCCCTGATAGTAGAAGGATTTTTTCAAGCCCCCGGCGTTGAAGTAAGAAATTTTCGCGTCCCAATAGCGTTGCGCGAATTCCGGCAAATCCGACCGCACCGCGCGGTAAACTTTTTCGTGCGCGCTGTGCGAGCCCAAGCCGAACATTTCAAAAAAATCCGCGAAATCCCCGCGCCGGATCATGGCCAGTTTTAGTTCCAGCAAGGCGTTTTGGCGGAAATTCACGTCCACCGCATGAATGGCGGCGGGGCCGTCGAGGAGATAGTCGAGGGCGTTGCACCCGGCACTGGTGATCATCACCACGCGGCTGTTGGCGTCGAGCTGGAGCAACTGCCGGTCAATCCGTGGGTCTTCCCAGGACGTGTTGTAAATCAACTGCCCGCCGTGCACATGGTGAAAAACGAGATCCTCCGTTGCCTTGAGCAATCGGGCCGCGCGACTGGCCTCGGGCCGGGAATCGGATTTCTTTTTCATCAAACCGGTGCCATGCGTCATGGCCGAAGCGTAACAGGTCAATAAGGCGACCGATGGATGAAGGCGTGCCGATTGGGTGACAAATCCCCCCAGGCGATGTAAGATCGAATTGGTTTCGACTGCTGTCATACCTTGAATCATTCTTTGTCCCTCGGCTCCTTTGTCTCTCAACCCTTCCGCCACTTCCACCTTCTAACTTCTGCCTTCTTCCCATGTGGTTCTTCTACGCCTGTGCCGCCGCCCTGATCTGGGGCATCAGTTATGCCGCGAGCGGCCGCCTGCTCCAGCGCGGCGTTTCGCCCGCCACCCTGTTCTTCCTTGACCTGCTCTTCGGCCTCACGGCGATGACGATCTATCTCACCGTTGCGCGCAAATGGTCCGCCGCCCTCGGGGAAATCCGCGGGCTGGGCGGGGACCTCAAGTGGCTGGCCGTGGCGGTCGTGGCTGCGACCGCGGGCAATTTCCTCATCTTCCTCGCCATCGAGGGCAAGAGCGCCACGCTGGCCTCGCTCATTGAAATCACCTATCCGTTTTTTGTGGCGCTGTTCGCCTGGTTGTTTTTCCGCGAAGCGCAGCTCACCTGGCCCACCGCCATCGGCGGCGCCTTCGTCCTCACCGGGGTGACGATTATTTACCGGTATGCGTGAGGCATTGCAGTCCGGTGAGAATTACAACTCTCCATACATTTCGGAAATCAACCGGCGCAAGGCCTCGGCCTCGATATTTGACAATTGCCCCAGGCGGGGGCCCAAGCGCGTTTTGGCCACGGTACGGATTTGATCGACCGCGATTTCCGCGGGGCGACCGGCGCCCCGAATCGCCAAGCGACTGCGCCAGCGCGGGTGCAGCCGCGACGTGAGCGGGCAGACGACCACGGTGTTCAAGCTGTCGTTTAACGCATCAAGACTGACCACCACAACCGGACGCGTTTTGCCCATTTCGGAACCTTCGACCGGATCGAGCCGGGCCCACCGAATTTCGTACCGTTTCATGGGGTGACATTGCGCGCCAATTTTTTTCCGACTCCTCGTTCACGACGGGCGGATTGCTTGGCCCAGTTGCGCACGGCGGATGGCACGGGACCATCCCACGGAGCATTTTCCAAACCATCGGCGATGGTCATATCCCATTCGCTCCAATCTTCCCCGCTCGCCGCCATTTCACGGGCGGTTTCCGCCCAGGAAAGCTTAATGCCGCCCTTGGCCTTGAGCAGCACCCCCTCCTCGCGCATTTCCGCCTTCAACATATCCCCAAAGCCATAGCGCTTCAACAACCCCACCGGCAGCCGCACCCCGCGGGAGTTGCCGATGCGCGTTAATTTCAATTCGAGCGTGGTCATGTAATTACCGTATGCACATCGACCATTTTTTGCAAATGAAAATTCCTGGCCACGGCTCTGTGTTCTTAGTGATCTCTGTGGTTCAATTCCTTCTCCGCTTTGCCTCCCCTACGCCGCCGCCAGTTCCTTCAAGCGCCGCAGGTCAAGTTTGCCCGAGGCCAGCGTGGGGATCGCCTCGACGCGTTTGATTACTCGCGGCATCCACAAGTTCGGCAGGCCCGCGGCGCCGAGGCGCTTTTGCAGGTCTGCGGGTTCAATTGCCAGCGTTGTGAGCAAAACAAGCGTTTCGCCCTTCGCGGCGTCGAACCGCGCCGAAACCGCGAGCGGGTAGCCTTCCTGCTCGTGCAAACCATAGGCGGTCAGCACCGCCTGCTCGACCGTGCCGTGAGGGACCATTTCGCCACCCATCTTGGAAAAACGCGAAAGCCGGCCTTCGATGAAAATAAACCCCTCGGCGTCCACCCGCGCCAAGTCGCCCGTCACAAACCAGCCGCCGCGAAAGGCCGCGGCGTTTAACCCGGGTTGATGCAAATAACCAGGGAAGACATTCACGCCGCGCAGGAGGAGCATCCCGGTTTCGTTGGGCCCGCGCTCGGCCCAGGTTTCGGGATCCACCACGCGCGCGGCCATGCCGGAGAAGAGGCGGCCCACGGAGCCCTTGCGCTTGCCCGTGCCGCGACCGGCGGTGGCGGCGTCGGGCAGATTCACCGCGACCACCGGCGAGGTTTCGGTCAACCCATAGCCCTCGAAATATTCACCGCCGAAACGCGCCTCCCATTCCGCCGCGAAACCCGCGGGGGTTTTTTCCGCGCCCGCAATGGTGTACTTGACGCTCGCCAGGTCCGCCGGGTCCACGCGCTTGAGGTAGGGACGGAAAAATGTCGGCGTGCCAACGAGGGCGGTGACCTTTTCGGCCTTGATGGCGTCGGCGCATTTGCGCGTGTCCAGCGGCGAAGGCACCGTGACCAGCCGCAAACCGCGCAAGACCGCGTACCAGAGAATCACGGTGAAGCCGAAGCTGTGAAAAATCGGGAGGTTGGCGAGGAGGGTTTCGCCGCCGGGCAGGATGCCGCTGGCGTCAATCTGCGCGCAGTTGCCCAGGATGTTGCGGTGCGTGAGGACGACACCCTTCGGCTCGCCCACGCTGCCGCTGGTGAACAGCAGCGCGGCTTCGCGGTCGCCACCCTTGGCCGGCAGGCCCGCCAGCCGCGCCAGCAAGCCGGCGGGCAAGGCCTTCGCAGCCAGCAGCCACACCGCCAGCGCCGGTTGGGATAAGTGGCCGATTTCACTGCTCAAATCCAGCACCTGTTCCGACCACG
>Ga0206928_1026_pt1 | contig 15503 bp, 11 predicted proteins | sample Alteio_BWOrgHeat_21_FD_152941 | JGI IMG/M metagenome (GOLD analysis project Ga0206928, IMG submission 152941) | Enriched cells from forest soil in Barre Woods Harvard Forest LTER site, Petersham, Massachusetts, United States -... | ecosystem: Environmental > Terrestrial > Soil > Temperate forest >... | reverse complement strand
CCTTTAGAATTATTTTTTCGCCCCCCCCCCCGATTTCTTTCCCCGCCGCGCAGAAACAAACTGTTCGGTTTGTTGTGTAAGTGATTTTATGAAAGCATTTTAACTGGTGAAACCCGTTTTTCAGCACCCCCCCGAATTTTGACCCTTCCGCGCAGAAACACTTTTGTCAATTTTGTGATAGTCTCGTCGGGTTGGTCCGCCTTGGGCGGTTCGCCGATGATCGGCAGCAGTTCTTTGACAATTTAAATTTGATGCGTGATGCGTGGCAGAAATGGACGCGCGGTGCGGTCGTGTGCCGCGCGTCCGCCCTGTCGTTTTTGGATAGGACCGCGACCTTCAGGTCGCTTCAACGACTGCTGAAACCAAACCGTTCTCAATTCCGAAAGCTCTTCACCGCGCCGGGGGGATTGGTTGGTTCAGGCTGGTGCAAGGCTATTTACCTTATTTAACCCTATTGGACTCTTTAGGAGACTACCTGGCTGGACGGAACTGGACGGAGATAAACGCGGTAGCGCGGGCTGGAGCACAAAAACTGCAACTCCGCATTCCGCACTCCGAATTCCGAACTGGCTCAGGGAGGCTTATGGAGGCTAATTCAATTGCCGATTTGCGAACTGGCGTTATAAATCAACGACTTGCAGGTTCATGGAAGGCTTCTGAACCCTTCTGAAGGATAAATCAAATTGGCATTGGTAATCAACGGGTTAGCCAAGGTCCAAGATCCGAAGTCGTTTCGACCTCTGCGTCTCTGTCTCTGTGGTGAAATGCCTGAATTCCTCAACCATATAGGCCGCAACACCTGGCGCCTGCCGTAAAAATCCCAACGGGATTTCGTCACTCAGCCCAGCGGTTGCGACATGGTGTGGCACGCGGGCACGTCGCTACCCTGGGTCAACCAGACAACAAGAAATTCAACCCTGAAAGTGGTTCACCTTTCCCTTGGCAATCCATTTATCCATCAATCCACCAATCCAGTCTTGGCTGGCCATCAGTGCCAATTAGCGCCCATTAGCGGTTAAACTTCATTACGGGCTTTGCAGCCGTGCCACATACGCCCCATCCGCTCCGTCCACCCAGGGCAAGAGCTGCCGCTCGGCCACAAGCTTCCAGTCGGGATGCGCGGCAAGGAATTGCTGGATGACGCCGGTGTTTTCTTCGGGTTCCAGACTGCAAGTACTATAGACCATCACGCCGCCGGGTTTTACCTGCGGGGCGCACTGGTTCAGCAGTTCCAGTTGGGTGGCGCGGAGGCGGTCGAGTTCCAGGGGCTGGATGCGCCAGCGAAGGTCCACCCGGCGGCGCAGGACGCCGGTGTTGGAGCACGGCGCATCCACCAATATCCTGTCGAAATCCGAAATCCGGGATCCGAGATCCGAACCAGCCACCTCAACACAAGACGCACCCAGCCGGGTGCCGTTTTCGCGGACGAGCTTCAAGCGGTCGGGGGAGAGGTCGCGGGCGATGATGCGGCCCTGGTTGAAGATCAATTGCGCGATGTACGTGGTCTTGCCGCCGGGCGCGGCACAGGCGTCCAGGATGGTTTCGCCGGGTTGCGGATCCAACATCATCGGCGCGAGCAATGTGCTGGGGTCTTGCACATAGAATAGACCATCGCGTAAACTGGCCAGTGAGTTTAAGGGCGGATGCGCAATCAGCTCGAAGGCCAAATTCTCATCGGCCCAATCGTAGGTGAGAAATTTGAAGTCCACCTGTTCCGTGCGCCACTGGTCAATGAGTTGCGCGGCGTTGGCTTTGAGGGTGTTCACGCGGGCGTAGGTGACGGGCGGGGTGTTGTTCCAGGCGAGGAGCGCGCGGGTGGCGTCGTCGCCGTAATGTTTGCGCCATTTGGCGACGAGCCATTCGGGATGGGACCAGCCGAGCGCAGGCTGCGAGAGTTTCATGTCCGCCAATATCTTGCGGATGGCGTCGGCCTCGCGGAGATAGCCGCGGAGGATGGCGTTGATGAAGCCGGCCTGGGCGCCGTAGCCGGAACGTTTGGCGAGTTCCACCATCTCATGCACGGCGGCGTGCGGCGGGATGCGGTCGAGCCAGAATATCTGGTAAAGTCCCAGGCGCAGGATATTCTGGAGGGCGGGCCGCTGGTCGCGACCGGGGGTGGTTTTGCGGGCGATGAGGCGGTCCAGGGTGGCCTGCCAGCGCACCACGCCGCAGACGAGCTCGTGGCAAAGGCCGCGGTCGGGGGGCGAAAGGCGGGCGGCGGCCAGGGCGGTTTCCAGCAGATTTTCAGTGAATTCGCCGCTGGTCAGGCGCTGGGACAGAACCCGGGCCGCAATTTGTCTTGGATTTTTGTCGTGCAAGGCGTTTAATGATGGCAATTGGCTTTCGGTACGCGAGTCTAAAACCTAAATATGAGAGAAGAATTTGAGAAACTGGCGGCAGCGGGAAAAATCGAAGGCAAACACGTAGATGCGCTCACCCAGCTGGTGGAAGGTGGCTGTTGTTTCCACCGCAGCTGGGGTTTCGGCAAGATCAAGGCGGTGGACACGGTGTTCGCCCGCTTCACGATTGATTTCCCCGGCAAACCCGGCCACACGATGGACCTGTCGTTTGCGGCCGAACTGCTTAAACCCATTCCCAAGGACCATATCCTGGCCCGCAAGGCGGCGGACCTGAAGGCCGTGCAGCATCTGGCGGCGCATCACCTGGACCTCATCAAAATGGTGTTGAACAGCTTTGGCGGCAAGGCCACGACGGACCAGATCCAGTCGGTCCTGCTGCCGGATGTGATCACGGATGACTGGAAGAAATGGTGGGAGACCGCCAAGCGCGAGATGAAGAAGGACGGGCATTTCGTGGTGCCGCTCAAGAAGACGGAGCCGGTGGTCTATCAGGCGCAGGAGACGTCGTTGCAGGCGCGGTCGCTGGCGGATTTCCGCGCGGCCAAGGGCCTCAAGGCGCGCGTGGCCGTGGTGGCGGAAGTCCTCAAGGTGGCGTCCGACCTGGGCGACAAGGCGGCGGCGGCCAGCGAGATCATCGCCGCGCTGAACACGGACATCGTATCCTATCAACGCACGCAGCCCTCGGTGGCGCTGGAGGCCATCTTCGCGCGGGATGAACTGCGGCATCTGACCGGGCAGCCGCCGATTCCGGGCGAGATCTCGGCGGCGCAAATCTGGCTGCAGGACGGCATCAAGTTCGGCCCGCTCGTGGAGACCATCCCGGCGGCGAAACATCATCGCGCGCTGGAATCCTTCCGGCAGGCGAACCCGGAGCGCTGGCAGGAGATTTTGCGCGGGTCGTTGAATTTTGTCTCGGCCAAGCTGGCGAAGGAATTCGCCAGCCTGCTGATCGCGCAGGGCAAGCTGGAGCTGCTCAAGGAGTCGCTCGGACGGCTCATCAACCAGCACACGGCGAGCAGCGAACTGCTGTTGTGGTTCGGCCGCGAACGCAACGAGGATTTTGTGGACATCCTGGGGCCGGAAGTTTTCCGCGCCATGCTCACGGCTATGGAGCGCGACCAGTTCAACGAACGACGCTCGAACCGCCTGCGCGATTTCATTTTGGAAGACCAGGAATTGCTGGGCGAGCTGACGGCGTCCGCGGACATCGAGGTGATCAAGGATTTGACGCGCGCCTTGCAGCTTTCGCCGGTGTTTGATGACATGGACAAGCGGTCGTTGCTGGCGCGCCTGGTCAAGGCGCATCCGCAGGTGCAATCGCTGATCACGGGCGAACAGACGAAACAGGATGCCAGCCTGCTGGTCTCGTGGGAGAGTCTCGAACGCCGCCGCGCCGAATATCAGGAACTCGTGCAGAAGAAGATCCCGGCGAACTCCAAGGAGATCGCCATCGCGCGCAGCTACGGCGATTTGCGCGAGAACCACGAATACAAGGCCGCCAAGGAAATGCAAAAGATGCTCATGCACCAGAAGGCGGACCTGGAAGTGCAGCTCGCCCGCGCGCGCGGTCAGGATTTTTCCAACGCCAAGACCGAGGTGGTCGGCCCGGGCACGGTGGTGCATGTCACGGATCTGCAATCGAACCACGCCGAGACGTTCACCGTGCTCGGGGCGTGGGACTCGGACCCGGACAAGGGCGTCATCAGCTATCTGACGCCCGTGGCGCAGGCGCTCCTCAACCACAAGGTGGGCGACGAGATCGAGGCGGAGTTGCACGGCAACAAACACCGCCAGCGCATTGACAAGATCGAGGCGTGGCGGACGGAAGCGGCCCCCGCTCCGGTCCCAACCCCCGCACACGTGGGCGCGCATTGAGCCGGCCGGTTGCATCGGCGGGCCACAAGGAACTGGCAAGCAAGGCGCGGAGCAAAATGCTTCGCGCCTTTTGACCCTACGGGTCATAAAACAAAAAGGCGCGCAATTTTCACTGCGCGCCGTCAATTTTATCATCGGGAGCTCAAGCCTTGCCGCCGAAGGTCACGTAGTCGTCCATGTCCAGCACGTCGAACCAGCTGGTGATGTCCGTGCGCTTGGGCGCGCCGGCCTTGTGCATGCCGTTGAAATACTCGCGTGAATCGGGATTGTCGGGCGCGAGCGTGTCCTGCCAGGCGGACCAGGCGATGATTTCTGGCATGGTGCGCTTGTGCTTGGCGTGGGCGTTGATCCATTCCAGGATTTCGGTGTCGCTCTTGCCGAGTTCCTTCTTCAACGCGTCGGCATCAATGCCGGCGAAGGTCAGGAAACGCTGGTCCATCGGACAGGCAAAGTGATATTCGCCCTGTTTGCCGGCAACCGTGGCGCGGCCCTTGTCCAGGCAGCGCGGCAGGATGGCGTATCCGCCCAGGCGGACGCGCGGGCTGCGGGGCGGGAATTTGGTGAGGTCAGGAGTGTGCAATGACATAGTCTTGTTGTTTTTGTTTGTTTTCCATGCGCCATGTCTTCCAGTTGGCGAGGAAAGGCAACTTGCACCGAAAATGCCGAATTGCAAGTCGCGCCCAAAAATTTTACTTTAGGCCGGTGAAACACTCAGGCAAAGCCGTGCGCGCGGCGATGAATCTCATTGTCTTTTCCGGACTTGCAGTTCTGGCACTGCTGGCGGCGGCGTATATCGGCGAATATGTAAGTCACGCAGTCCTGGCGTTGTCGGGTGCCGTGATCGCGCTCTGGGCGTTGTTCGTCCTCTTCACCTTTTACTTCTTTCGCGATCCGGACCCGATGGTTCCCAGCGGCGCGAACCTCGTCGTGGCGCCCGGCCATGGCAAGGTGGATACGATTGACACCGCCACGGTGGAAGATTTCATCGGCGGCGAATGCCAGCGCATCTCCATTTTCCTTTCGGTGTTCGACGTGCACGTGCAGAATTCGCCGGTGACGGGACGCGTGGCTTATTTCCGCCACAAACCCGGCCTGTATCTCAACGCGATGCGCGCCGACAGCGCGCAGTTCAACGAAAACGTGCTCATCGGCATTGAATCCATCGAACCGCCCGGCGCGAAGGTCGGCGTGCGGCTGATCGCGGGCCTCATCGCGCGGCGCATCGTGCCTTTTGTGGCGGACAACGACCCCGTGCAGCGCGGCGAACGCATCAGCCTCATCCAGTTCGGCTCGCGCGTGGATGTCTATCTGCCCAAAAGCGCCAGGATAAAAGTGCAGCTCGGCGACCGCGTGGTCGGCGGGCAGTCCATCCTCGCCGAACTGGCCTGACCCATGGAGAAACATCCATCAGCCAAACCGGCCGAATCCGGCGAACCGGTCCGGCTGAAGATCTATTTTCTGCCGAACCTGCTGACGGCCGGCAACCTGTTCTGCGGGTTCGTGGCGCTGACCAAGATCGTGGAAGCCAACCTGACGCCTGATGCCAACGGCATTGTCAATTGGATGCCTATTAAGATGGCGCTGGCGTTCATTTTATTGGCCTGCATCTTTGACCTGTTCGACGGACGGGTGGCGCGGATGGGCGGACATGACAGCCCCTTCGGGCGCGAGTTTGATTCGCTGGCGGACCTGATTTCGTTCGGCGCTGCCCCGGCGTTTCTGGTGCACCGCGTGGTCCTGCACGATGTATTGCCGGATGAATACGTGGAGATCGGCTGGTTCATCGCCTCGATCTATCTGATCTGCGGGGCGTTCCGGCTGGCGCGGTTCAACTGCCTGGCCGCCATGAATGCGCCGGGTGCGGGCAAGGATTTCCTCGGTTTTCCCATCCCCTCCGCCGCCGGACTGGTCGCGTCCCTGACCCTGTTCATCATCAAGCTGAACGAAAAGGAAAAAACCCTTGGCTACTGGGGCTGGCTGCTGCCGGGCGTGCTGATCTTCCTTTCGGCGATGATGGTGAGCGAAGTGAAGTATCCCAGTTTCAAATCGCTCGGCTTGAGGTCATCCACGACTTTCTTGAAGGTATTGGTCGCCGCGTTGTTCGTGGGCTGCCTGGTGATCCTCCGGGACAAGATCCTGTATTACGTGCTGCCGCTGTTCTTCACCGCCTACCTGCTGTACGGGTTTGTGCGTCCCCACATCTCGCGCGCCTGGCGCCGGGAGATCGAAGAGGACGAAGAGGATTCGGAGGCGGCGGAATAAAATGGAGCTGAATAACATCCTGGAAGCGGGACTCGCGGGCTTTATCAGCGCACTCCTGTTTTCTTCGATACCGCTGGGGCCCATCAACCTGACCATTCTGAATGAAGGCGCCCGGCGCGGATTCCGCTGGGCCGTGCTCATCGGCCTCGGGGCATCCACGATGGAAGTGATCTATTGCACGGTTTCGTTCACCGGATTTTCCTCGCTCTTCAAGGATCTCCTGGTGAAAGCCGTCATGCAGATGTTTACCTTTCTCTTTCTTTTGTTCATCGGCTCAAAATTTCTCAAGGCCCAGACGGTGAACGTGCCGACCAAGCTGGATTCCGCATCCGAAAAGATTGAAGCGCGGCTGGAGCGGAAACTGCACCCGCGCTCGGCCTTCATGACCGGCTTTGTGCGCGTGATGGGAAACCTCGGAGTATTGCTGACGTGGATCGTGCTCGCCGGCAATTTCATGGCGCATGACTGGGTGGCCGACGATTTGGCGGCCAAGTTCGCCTGTATCACCGGCGTCGCGCTCGGAACGAACACCTGGTTTGTGGCCTTCAGTTACGGTGTCTCGCGCAGCCACGGCCGGTTCAGTGAAAACACGCTCCTGCGCCTGCAGCATCTTTCCGGCATCTGCCTGATCGCCTTCGGCCTTTTTGATGGAGCCCATATCATCTGGCAGCTGGCCCGCCACAAACTTTGACCAAAAATGTTTGGTGGCCGTGTGCGGATTCATGGTTTAATATCCGGCCTTTGCGTTAAAATTTTATGCTGAAAGCTGGAATCGTCGGACTGCCCAACGTGGGCAAATCAACCCTGTTCAACGCGGTCACGCGCACGCGCAAGGCGGAGGCCGCGAACTATCCCTTTTGCACCATTGACCCGAACGTCGGCGTGGTCACCGTGCCGGATGCGCGCCTGGAAGTGTTGAAGGGCATCGCCAAAACGCAGGTCATCATCCCGGCGGCGGTTGAATTTGTGGACATCGCCGGGCTGGTCAAAGGCGCGTCCCAGGGCGAAGGCCTGGGCAACAAATTCCTCACCCACATCCGCGAGGTGGACGCCATCGTGCAGGTCGTGCGCTGTTTTGAGGACGCGGACATTCATCACGTGACCGGGAGCGTGGACCCCGTGCGCGATATCGAGGTGATCACCACCGAACTGGTGCTCGCCGACCTGGAATCCGTGCAAAAGAAACTGGCCAGTGTGGCCAAGGATGCAAAGCGTGGTGACAAAGTGGCCGCAGCCCAGGAGCACGTGCTGAAAAAAATCGAGCCGCACCTGAACGCCGGCAAACCCGCGCTCACGCTGGAACTCACGCACGAAGACAAGGTCATCTCCCGCGAATTCTGGCTGATGACCGACAAGCCCACCATTTTCGCCTGCAACGTCAAGGAATCGGACCTGGCCACGGCCGACCAGAATCCTTTTGTGCAGAAAGTCCGGGAGTACACCAAGAATCACTATGCCTGCGAAGCCGTGGTCATCAGCGCCCAGATTGAGAGCGACCTGATTGACCTGTCGGAAGCCGAGGCGAAGGAATTTCTGAAGGAACTGGGCGTGTCGGAATCCGGCGTGGGCGGATTGATCCGCGCGACGTACCATTTGCTCGGCCTGCGGACCTATTTCACCGCCGGCGAGAAGGAAGTCCGCGCCTGGACGATCCATAACGGCGACACGGCGCCGAAAGCAGCCGGTGTCATCCACTCGGACTTCGAGCGCGGCTTCATCAAGGCGGAAACCGTCGCGTACGATGATCTGGTAAAATGCGGTTCCGTCGCCAGCGCGCGTGAAAAGGGCCTCTACCGGATGGAAGGCAAGGAATACGTCGTCAAAGACGGCGACGTGATGCTGTTCAAGTTCAACGTGTGAGGCCGGCGTCAGTAACTCGGAAGCGAATAGGCCTTGTTTGTCCCAACCATCCATGAATCCGGCTCGGCATGACCGTCGCAATAAGTCAGATCAGCCTTCCCGCTGTGGCGAACAGTCAAATAGTTGTCCGGGGCGGTTTGAGCGCCATTGAATGGCTGCCACCGACCGGTTTCCACCACCCAGGGCTTGGGACCATTGATGTCCGCGAGCGGGGCATCGCTGGGAATCAAGTTTGCCACAGGCTCCGCGATCAGGATTTTGTTGGCCGGGTTGCGAACGGACGTTGATTTGAAATTATAAACAGTCGTACCTTGGACGATCATGGTCGGCCCAGGGTTTTGGTTGTTTAAAATATCATAACTGGTCGCCTCATAACTGTAATCGTAAGCCTGGCCTTCGGCACCAACCCCGACGCTTAACCGGCCGGCATCACTGATATCCATGGGACAGCGAAAGATGTTGGTCGAGGCGGTACTGCCGCCCAAATCAACCAGGATGGGACTTTTATCCAGGGTCATCACCACCCCATTGACCGTCGGTGGTGTTAACCTCCAATAAATCCAATCAGACAAGTTCGGCCCGTATGCTGTCCCTGAAGCGCCATCGGGATAATTGTCATTGCTGTCACCGACATAAATGATGAAACCCAGGCCAATTTGCTTGCAATTGTTTAAACAGCGGGTTTGCGACGCTTTCTTTTTGGCCGCCGCCAGAGCCGGCAGAAGCATGGCCGCCAGCACGGCAATGATGGCGATGACGACGAGCAACTCAATCAGGGTGAAGGCGCGCAGAGTGAAGGCGCGGTTTTCTGGCGACCGGGATGTCCCGTTCATAGGTTCTTGAATTTCAGTTGTTTTCATCGTGTTACTGTACGGTCAATCACAACACTTCGTCTGAGAATGGAATTCGCCATAGGCATAGGGATACACAGAGATAATAGCACAAGAACGGCAATTTTGCCCCGGTAAAAGTCCGGCAGATCAATTGGACGCCACGCCCGCGCGTGGCCAGCCCTAGCCGACCCGGTACCGGCGCAACGCCGGGTCCACATCCTGCGTCCAGGCGTCAATACCACCCCGCAGACAGCGGACATTCCGCAGGCCATGACCAAGAAAGTAGGCGGTGGCATCAAGTCCATTCTTCCCTAGATGGTCCACGATTACTATAGGATGTTTGTCCGACCCCGACCCCATCAGCCCCCGCATCACATCCTGGGAAAGGAGAACAGAGCCGGGGATATGCACCGCCTCAAACTCCTCGCGGGAGCGGATATCCACGAGTTGCACCGAAGGCTCCTCCTTCAGCCACGCGGCCAGTTCCTTGGGCGAAATCAGGATCTTTTCATCCTGCTCATGGCTGGACTCGATGTGCGCGAGCACTTCCGCCACGTCCAGATCGCCATTGCGGGCGCAAACCTGCGCGAGCGTTTCCGTGGGCTGGAAACCGCAACTGCTGCAGCCGCCGATGTGGTAGCGGCGGAACAAGGCGCGTTGGGCGCCGGGAAATCTCTCCAGCACGGCGCTCATGGGCGACTGCGGCTCAACATTCAATACTTGGCTCATCGTCCCATATAATGCACCGCTTTCCCCGTGCTGTCCATCCCCGCCAATCAGCGTAGCCTGAAATTGCCCCCGGAGCGGGAGTCTGCTGCCGATCATCGGTCGCGAGCCGAGAGGTGAGGCGCGCGCACTCCCTCTCCGCATCGGATGGGGAGAGGGCTGGGGTGAGGTGTCTGATCCTTGCGAAGCACCATTCAATTGCGCGCCGGCAGCGGTTGGAGGTGGCCACAGTCATTTTAATACGCACCGCCCTGCGGAAGCTCCTGCGGGGGTCACAGACCCCGCGCTCCGGGGAGTCCCAATGATGATCCCTCGCCAAGCTGAATAAAAAATGGCACTTTGCAGCAAAATGGAACTCCGTGAATTCGCCGAATCGGTTTTGTTCGGGACAACGCTGGCAGAAAAATTGCGTTGCCCGGACGAAATCACCGATGAAACGCCCGGTTCCGCCATTGTCACCCCGACGGGACCGGGACGTCCCCAGCAACTCCAGTTCAAACCGCACGCCACCGGCAAAAGCGAATTTCCCGGACTGCACCGGCTGGAACAGTCCTCCGAACGCGGCAAGCTGCTCCATTTTTTCGGCAACCACGAATTGCTGGCCACGGAATTGATGGCGCTGGTGCTGCTGAAATTTCCGGACGCGCCCGCCGCGTTCCGCAAGGGAGTGCTCCAGACACTCAAGGACGAGCAGGAACACACCCGGCTCTACATGGAACGCATGCAGGCCTGCGGCATCGGGTTTGGCGAACTGCCCGTAAGCGGCTATTTCTGGCGCTGCGTTTCGCCGATGGAGAACCCCATTGACTACGTCGCCGGCCTCTGCCTGACCTTTGAACAGGCGAACCTGGATTTTGCCCGGCACTTTGCCAAAGGCTTCGGCCAGGTTGGCGATGCGGAAACCGCCCGGTTGCTGGAAAAAATCTATCGCGATGAAATCGGCCACGTGGCCTATGGATTAAAATGGTTTCGCCGCTGGAAGAATCCATCCGAATCCGACTGGGAGGCATTTTGCCGCACGCTAAAATTCCCGCTGTCACCGCAGCGCGCCAAGGGCTTTTCATTGAACGTCGAAGGCCGCCGCGCCGCGGGATTCGATCTGCATTTCATTGCCGAAATCAATGTCTATTCACAATCTAAAGGGCGCACGCCGAATGTGCTCGTCTTCAATCCCTTCGCGGAAGGCCGCATCGCCGGGGGCAGGGCCTTCAACCCCACCAAACCCCAGGCTCAACTCGCGCGCGACCTGGAAAATCTGCCGCAATTTTTGGGCCGGCAGGATGATATCGTATTGGTGGGCCGGCGGCCCTCGGTCGAATTTTTGAGTCGCATCAAACAGGCCGGGTTTCCGCTGCCAGAATTTGTGGAACTGGCCGCCATCAAGAATCTCACCGGACGCAAACTCGGCAGCCTGCGCCCGTGGGCGTGGGGACCGGACAGTTTCGAGCTGCTGAAACCCGTTTTTGGCAATGTGACCGGTGAAAATCGCGCCGACGGCAAACGATTCAATGCCGGTTTGGCACAACTGTATTCCAAAGCGTGGAGTGCGGATTTTTTGCGCAAGATTTTACAATCGGCCAAAGGAACCTACCTTTGTACTGCGGAGGAGATCGGCGTCGCCGTGCATTCCATGGCGCAAGCGCAGGCGGCCATCACAAAAATCCGCAGGCGTGGACATCACAAGATCGTTGTCAAGGAAGCGCTGGGTGTCGCCGGCAGCAATGCAATTAGGTTGTTCGAGCCGGAAGTTTTGGAGGCACAATGGCGCTGGCTGGCCAATTCTTTCGACCAAAAGCGTGAGTTGGTCATCGAACTCTGGCTGGAGCGGGAACTGGATTTCTCCGTGCAACTTGAGATGACCGCCAACGGCCTGAAGCTTTGCGGTTATACGGGCCTGATAAACGACGCGCGCGGCCAGTTTCAGGCGAACTTCGCCGAACCGCATCATCACAAACGCATTCCGTCCAGGGTCATATCGCTGTTCCGGGAACCGGTGGACATTTCAAACCGGCTGCTAAATCTATACGGTGAAATTTTCCAGCAACTGGAAACGGAATTGCGGCGGGCGGATTTTATCGGGCCAATCGGCCTGGACGCCTTTGTTTATCGCGATGCGAATGGTGCAGTAAGGCTGAAACCGGTCGTGGAAATCAATCCGCGTTATACGATGGGCCGGGTGTTGGTGGAATTGATGCGACAGACGTGCCAGAACTGTTCGGGAGAATTCCGGCTCATCAATGGCGCGCAATTGCGTGCGGGAGGCTTTGAGGATTTTCCCGCCTATGCGGCAGCGATGGAAAAGAAGTTTCCCCTGCGGCTGGGGGGCGAGCCAGTGCCGCGAATTCGCGAAGGCGTCCTGTGCCTCAATGACCCGGCGGCGGTACGGGTCTGTCTGGCGGTGTTTCGGGTGACAAATGTGAACAATAAGCCATGTGAATCACTTTTTGTATCGGAAGCTAAATAGCGGTAAACAAAATAAATTAAGTAAATATCAAGAAGCGACGACTTTAAGGCTTTTAGCACGGGCGCTGATGCGCTGAATTGTGCTCCGCTTCTTCACCATTATTTACCCTGGACGGTCCTGCCGGGCACAACCGTGCCGTCCAACAGCACCATCTGCATGGAGGAAAATTGAGGGAACGTGGTGTTATTGCCTAAAATTTGTTCCTGGAATTTCGCATCCAGCGGCTTGAGGGTGACCGAGTAATACCAAACATTACTATGCCACCACATGGCACCGTACAACGCAGGCGGATTTTGCAACGATATCGAATCTACTGCCCAGGATTTGACGTCCGGGTGCTCCTTCGCAGATTGTTTTAACGCCAGAGCGCAGGCTTGGCGAACGCTGACGGGTACTTCGGCCGAGAAGCCGTCCCAACGCGGCTGTTGGGCGAGGGTATTGGTGGACACGTACCATTCGGTGTAAAAATTGGTGCCGCAACTGTAGCTCCATAAGCAAATCTCGTCGGGTTGGTGGGGGATCGGCACATGACCATTGCTGTAGACCTGGCCCTGGCAAGTCATGCAGGCAGCGAGGGCCGCCGCGCTCAAGATTCCGGCGTGGAGCGATTTCTTCATCCTCTGTTGATAGACAAGTTTATACCGTTTTTGCTCAAAAGTGGGTTAAATGTTTCAAGGTGCGTGAGTGACTTTCCAGTCGAGGTGTCTATCGAGCCATAGCGCATAGAAAATATGCCGATATACGAAAATAAATTCGCAAAGGATTAAGGGGTAAGGTTTCAGGTTTCAAAAAGGGGTCGAAAACGAGGTCTTGATATTTACATATTTTCAACTTGGACGATTTCTTAAACCAGTTTTTCGGTTGCGATATGCCTCTGCGTCTTTGCGTCTTTGCGTCTCTGCGCCTTTGCGTTGAATTAATCATTTTTAGGGACAGCTCCATCCTCTTTTATGAGGATGGCATTCAAGTGTTGCTTATGGCACATATTATTCACTGCCGAACGAAGATTGCGCCGAAACGACATGGTAATAGTCCTTACACGAACATTGCCACCGGCGTCACTACTACCAGCTGTGAGAAACAATTGCCGGATGCTTGGCCTGTTCATTGGACTTGGACTTTTTAGTTTAAGTATGAATGGTGCGTTCGCGGCTGGCGCGATTACACCCTTCACCACTCTGGAAGCTGAAGCTGGAAGCCTTGGCGGCGGCGCAACCATCCACGCTTTTACGCCGGGATCAACCGTGCCCAGCGGGCCAACCATGGAACTGGAGGCATCCGGTATGGCCTACGTCTGGCTCACCAATCTTAATGATTCCGTGTCGTGGACAAATCCTGTGGCGGGTGCCAACACCATTGTGGTCCGCAGCTGCATTCCCGACGCTCCGAACGGTGGCGGAATTACCGCCACCATCAACATGTATGTGGACGGGGTGTATCGCCAATCCATTACTTTAAGTTCCAGGCAATCGTGGAATTACCGGAATTCCACGACGACTCCCGACGACCCCAATGGCGGCGGCACGCCGTGGCATTTCTACAACGAGGACCGCACCTTCATTATCGGAGCTGCCCTGGCCGCTGGAAGCATCATCAAACTGCAAAAGGACGCAACCAATACGGCGACGTTTTATGACCTTGACTGCATTGACCTGGAAAATGTCGGGCTGGCCATGACTCAACCGGCCAACTCGCTTTCGATTACCGCATCTCCCTACAACGCGGACCCCACTTTTACGACCGACTCCACGGTGGCCATCCAGAACTGCATCAACGACGCGCGGTCTCAGAGGAAGACCGTGTGGATTCCCCAGGGCAAATTCATGGTCAACCATCTGGCCTCCGGCGGATTGAACATCGCTGGCGTCACCGTTCAGGGAGCGGGGATGTGGTATTCGACGATTTACCGAAATGTTCCGCTGCCTCCGCCGACAACCCCCTGGCGTTCCGAGATTGTATTGAACACCAATTCGGTCATCAGCGATGTGTTCATTGATTCAGACGCGATTTACCGGGGCGTCGGCGGAGCCGGCGGTGATGATTCCGGGCTTGGCTCGGCCGGCACCAATTGGTTGGTGGAAAGAGTCTGGGTGCAGCACGGCGATGCCCAATGGATGAGCGGCAGCTATGGAACAATTCAGGACAGCCGCGTGGCGGACAGTTGGGCTGATGGCATTAACCTCAACAATGGCAACACGCCTGACCCATCCAAATTGGGAATCGGCCTCACTACTTCGAACTGTTTCGTGAGAGGCTCCGGTGACGACGGCCTGACGACTTTTTCCGACTCGGGAGCCAGCGGCGCCAATCCCCAAATGCAAAACACCAGGATTGTGAACAATACTTCGATGGCCGGCTATTGGGCCAACGGCCTCCGCATCGCCGGCGGCACCAACGTGACGGTGCAGGGCAACCTGATTGACAGTGAGGCGGCCAACAGCGGAATGGAAGTGAGCGTCTTCGGCGCCACCGGACACGCTCTGGATTCGGCCTTGGTGTCGGGAAACGTAATTATTCGAGGCGGCGGCTGGAACGGCAACCAATACGGCATGCATGTCGGCTCGCCTTCGAGCACTTCCTACTTTTCCAATTCCTATACGAGGGTGATAATTACCAACAACATCATTCGACTCGCCCTCCGCGACGGCCTGTACCTGGGCACGGCTCATGAAACTTTAACCATGGCCGGCAATATCATTGATCATCCGGCCCGGATTGGCGTTCATGTCCAATCAGGAGTCACCGGCACCGGATTATTTGAATACAACCTGGTCACTAATCTGAATTCCGGCCAGGCGGCCTTTCAGAATGACTCAACGACCACGTTCACGGCGAGCCTGGTCAGCAACTCCTGGCAGCTGGCGGCTTCCACTCTTTTGTCGCCAGGCCAGCCGGTGACCGCCGATTCGTCCCAGACTGGAAATGGAAATATTGCCGCCAATGGAAACGACGGCAATCTGGCCACACGCTGGGCGGCCAATGACAATCTTTATCCTCACTGGTGGCGGGTGGACCTTGGAACCAACTGCAACTTGAGCGCGGTCACGATTGACTGGTATGGCACCGGCGGGCGCAGCTACCAGTATAAAATAGACGTCAGCACCGACGACCTCAATTATGTCA
>Ga0206928_1163_pt1 | contig 15505 bp, 4 predicted proteins | sample Alteio_BWOrgHeat_21_FD_152941 | JGI IMG/M metagenome (GOLD analysis project Ga0206928, IMG submission 152941) | Enriched cells from forest soil in Barre Woods Harvard Forest LTER site, Petersham, Massachusetts, United States -... | ecosystem: Environmental > Terrestrial > Soil > Temperate forest > O... | reverse complement strand
ATTGCGAATGATTCTCGACTGCAGCCTCCCGTAGGAGTCTGGGCAGTTCTCAGTCCCAGTGTTGGCGGTCAATCTCTCAATCCGCCTAGACGTCTTAGCCTTGGTGCGCCTTTACCACACCAACTAGCTGATATCCCATGGGCCTCTCTTTAACCGCAAGGTCTTACGATCCCCCACTTTAATGATCACAGGATGCCCCGGATCACCACATGTAGTATTAGCGGTCGTTTCCAACCGTTATTCTACTGTTAAAGGCAAGTTACCCATGTATTACTAACCCTTCCGCCACTAAGCAGTATTGCTACTGCTTCGTTCGACTTGCATGCCTCATCCACGCCGTCAGCATTCAATCTGAACCAAGATCAAATTCTCAAAAAAAATAACTCTTGAAAAATTGAGCTTTTCATTAATTCTATATTTAGCGAGTTCAACTACTTACGCAGTTGATTCGCACAAGCTCTATAATTTTGTTCTTTCACATTGTCTTATTATTACTGTCAAAACATAAACTGCAGTGCTCTTTGGCGACCGCTATTTTCGTTTCACTTATCTCACTTGCTTAGCTCGTGATTTCGTTGGCGAACTTCATAACATACAAAAGATGCAGCATTTATCGCAACTTAAAATTAAAAAAACTTTCAGAAATAATGAAAAATGGATTTAAGGGCATGTCTAGATGGATCAAAAAAATCGTTCTTTTTGTTTCCGATTTGATTTTCAAGGGACGTTAGCGACATAAGGGATGTTAGCGACAACAAATAATTATTATTGAACACTGCCTAGGATCGCTATTACAATGCAAGGGTAGAATTTACAGTTTACTAGTCGCTAATGCCTAAATTCCCACCAAGATCCTCATCAAATTGATCAGAACCTAGTCTTACAACTGTACCTTTAGCTATTTTAAATATTTCCGTAGCTTTAGCTTGTATAGCGTTAACATATTCAATAATTTCTTTACCACTAAACACTACCATTGAGACTGCCAATAAATTTATTGTCGCAGTCAATCCCAAACGATCTACAAATAACACCCCTAACGCGAACGTTGTTGCTACAAGAAGAGGGTTTTGATTTTTGCTTAATCCTATAGACCAATCCCTTAAATCTTTTGCTTCATTATAAATTGAATTAAAATTTAAATTAGCAAGCATTTTCAACTCCCTTCAAATTTTAAAAACTTGATATTAATTTGTTTTCTCTTTAAAATGAGTACTATTATTCATTTACCAAGAGATTTATATGAATCCCACAACAAATAAAGTTAATTTTAACGAAGAATTTAATAAAGATTTCCTTTCATCTCAACCCATTCATTCCCCGAAAGAAGATCAAGTAAATCCCTCAAAAAAGAAAACTCACCACCAAAAAAATAAAATCCGCGCCTACCATAAAAACCACCTCCATTTTCCAAAGTATGCAAAGTTAAAAATTCCTTCAATGGACGCCAGCAATCATATTCCTGCAAAAGTCAAAGATTTATTTCTTTTTACTAAAAATTTATTATCACAACATCTTAATAAAGAGATTATTGCTCCTCCCTCTAATTTTTATGCACCAGCAGATGGTGAAACTTGGACAAATCCCGATCGAGCAAAAGTCTATAAAATCACAGAGCAAGCAGTGAGGTGTGGATACCGGTTAGGTGGACAAAAAATTGAGATCAACAAGTTAGATCAAGAAACCATGCTTAATGGCGCTAAATTTTATGAAAATATTGAAGAGCTACCTCCTCTAGAAACCCCTTTTAACACAACATTTCATTTAGTTGAAGATGATACTTTTAATGTATTATTGAAACTAAAAAAAGAAGGGAAGAATCCTGTGGGGATTAACATGGCTCACTCGGTTGTGCGCGGTGGTGGAGTCATCAGAGGTGCCGCTGCCCAAGAAGAAAGCTTATATCGCCGTTCGGATTATCACAAGGCAGATGAGTTAATCAGCATAAAAAAAGCCAAGCTTCATGAAGGGGTTCTATACACTCCATCTATTACAGTGTTTAGAGAAGATGAAGATCATGGGTTTGCTTTTATGGAGAAACCGGAAACGGTCAACATTGTTGCTGTGGCAGCTTTTGATTTTAGGGAGCATTCTTTGGACAGAAAAGCTTTAAGGTTGCCTGCATCCGGTCCGCTCGATGAAAATAAGCTTCGCAGGAATGTTAATTATGTCAATGGCACAAAAAACAGGATTAGAAATATGCTTAGAATTATGGCGCATAAAGAGCATAAAGACATCGTTCTTGGTGCGCTTGGCTGTGGAGCGTTTTTAAATCCCCCTAAATTAATTGCCGACTTATATGCAGAAGTTTTTAATGAGCCTGAATTTAAAGGACGTTTTAATAGTGTTCATTTTGCTATTATTTTAAAAAATCTAGTGAAAGATCGTCCTAATCTCGAAGCTTTTGCGGATTTTTGCATTAAGATGCAAGGTTAGTGAAGTAGTCAAGTCGTCCCGCCCTGGATCGGTTTGGAGCCGGTTTGGAGTGCGTGTAGCTCTGCTACCGCTTTTTCAACGAGTCCGGCTCTGCCGGCGAGACCACTCAAGAGGGCGAAGTACGTGTCCTCTTTTAGCACCCTGCGGCATCTAAGCAACCATACAATCTTCACCCTCCTGAGTGGTCTCGCCGGCAGAGCCGGACTCGTCGTAAAAGCGGTGGCAGAGCCACACGCACTCCAAACCAACACCCCAGGGCGGGACGCCCTGGCTACCTTCTTAAGGCATTGCTTGCCAAGCATGTTCTACCATTGTTTCCAATGAGGGGAAGTACGGCTCCCACCCTAGCTCATTTTTCGCCTTTTGCGAAGAGGCTATGAGCTTTGGTGGATCTCCTTCCCTTCTGGATGAAGCCGTCACATTGATTTTTCTACCTGTTACTTTTTCGATAGTATCAATCACTTCATTAACGCTAAATCCTTTGCCATTTCCTAAATTATAGTTTTGGGAATGTTCTCCGTTAAATAATTTTTCCATGACGGTTATATGCGCGGCGCTAATGTCTTTAACATGGATGTAATCGCGGATACATGTCCCGTCAAATGTTTTGTGATCCATACCGAAAACCGTCACGTGTCCATTGGGTTCTTCTAGACTTCTTAGTATAATAGGGATTAGGTTGCTATTTTTTAGCTGATGGTTTTTGATTACACCATCCGGATCTCCTCCGGCAGCGTTAAAATAGCGTAGACAGCTGTAGCGCAACCCGTAAGCCTTATCGAGATCTTTAAGAATTGTTTCAATCATGAGTTTTGAATGTCCATATGGATTAATGGGATTGCAGGGATGCTCTTCCGTTATATTTTCCATTAGCGGTTGACCAAATATTGCTGCTGAAGAGGAAAAAACAAATATTTTCACTTCATGCCTAAGCATAGCCTCCAATAGAACCAGCGTCGATCCCACATTGGTCGAATAGTATCTTATGGGTTCCTGTGTAGATTCTCCTACGTCTTTAAGTCCCCCAAAATGCATGACCGCATCAATTAAATAATCCTTGAAAATTTGATCCAGCAGATGAGCATTCCCAAAATCGCCTTCAATGAATATTGCTTTGTAAACAGCTTCCCGCGAACCGCGATATAAATTATCTAGAATGATTGTCTGATAGCCGGCATCGCATAAATCTTTATTGACATGAGAGCCGATAAAGCCGGCACCTCCTGTAACCAAAATTGTTTTTGGTTTAGCTTTAAGAGGCGCGGGATATAAAGGAAGAGAAAAAAAAAGTAAAAAAGAGGAAAGATATAAAAAAGGGGGTAGATTAAGTAGGAAAAGTGAAGTTTTCACTAAATTTTTATACATAACTATTTACCGTAATTCAGAGGGTTTATGAAGTCCATTAGTTCGCAAAATCAGTTTGATGGATAATGGTTAAATGTTAGCGCAAAAAAATTGAAAAATCCATGTGAAATTTTCATAATAATAAGGACGATAACGACGATAACAACAAGTGCAGGGTATATGTTCGCGGGGTAGGCAACGTGCGGCCGGTTCCAGGCACTGCCATGTTAACAATCTTCAGTGGTGTGATGTTGAAATTGAACAGGGGGAAGATTGTTAACATGGCAATGCCAGGCACCTATGTCGTAGCGCACTAATTGAAGGTGCTAAGCCGTAGAAACGTAGGTGCCTGGCATTGCAATGTTGACAATCTTCCCCCAGTTCAATTTCAACATCACACCATTGAAGATTGTTGACATTGCAGTGCCTGGAACCGGCCGCAGCTGCGTTGCCTACACAGTGAAAACATACAGTGCAGGGAACTATAGTTTATTGTAGATATCGTCCTTATTAATTTACAATACGCACATTTTTAATGTTAATAATTAAATTATAATTGAAACATTAGTGCTTTTTATTATAAAATTAAATCAAGCCGAAATTAGAACAATAAGGTTTGATATGACCGAATTTGACAAAATACCGGATAAGATAAGTGTTACAGATTTTTCAAGTTTAGTTAATGAACTCGAGGATGCTGAGTTTACAATATGGGAGGGTAGAATTGTTAAAAATTCTAGCAATGAAAAAAAACATTTTTCCTATGACAATTTATTAATAATTTTTAAGACCCTTAAAGAAGCCTCTAAAGCGCAAGATCCACAAAATCTAGATCTACAAAATATAGAATCCACACTTAAGAAATTGGATCATAAGAATGAAGACTACCTAGGAATTAAAGAATTTTTCCACTCTGTTATTTTGTTTTTTAAAGGTGATCACATTGATAAAAGGGAGATTCTAAACTACGAACCTCCTAAAACTGAGGCCAAAGCTCCTCTAAAGGAAAAACAACCCCCTTCCCCTTTAGGCAAAAGAAATCCAACTCCTATTGGATTTACAACGGATCAATTACCACAACAATCCAAATCTATTCAACATCAAAGCTCTAATTCTCCTGGCAAAGATGAAAAAAACGAAAACAAACAATCAGCTACTCAGGAACAGGAAAAGCCTGAATTTAAGGATACTAATAAAAATGTAGAAAATCAAGATTTCACCCCACCAACTCCCCCTCCCTCTGAGCCTAATTTAACCGGCCAACCTCAAGAAAAATCGACTGAGCGGGATGAAGAGCAACAATTAGGACAAGGGGATGCAGATTTACAGCAACAATCCCAAAGTGGACTCAATCAAAATGAGGAACAACTGCAGGAAGATTTAAGTAAGGAACGACTGACAGAAGAAGCTGCCCCTTTTACCCCTGCGGAAAATAAAGATGTAGCGGCAGGATCTGAGCCTCAAATAACAATGACACTACAAGATCAACCTATAGAACCAGATTTAGATGAACAATCGCGTAACAGCGAGCTTAATCAAGATTTAAATCCCAATGAAGAGGATTTAATTGAGGAACCGCAGAAAGAAAAAGCCGTCCCTACCCCTACGGAAAATAAACATGGAAAGACCGAATCAGAACATCAAGCAACAGTAAAACCGCAAGCTCAACCTACAGAAGATCCAATTGGATTATTAGCACTTCAAACAGAAATACCATCTGATGGTGACGAAATACCCGTACATCAAGACCAACCAATTAGCACTGATGAAACAGTTCAGGCTACTGAAACAGATGAAACAGATCAGACCTCTACCGATGAAGACGACGGAAAAATTGAAAAAACAACCGAACATTCCGCATTATCCGCTGTCTCTCCCATTTCAATAGAGATAGAGCTTGGCCAAGAAAAAAGTTCGCCTTCGTCATCTACAATGTTAAACACCGTAGTAAAAATTGGTCTTTTAGCAGCTGCCGTCATATTCTTGATATCCCTCGTTCCAATCGTTGGTGGTACACTAACGACTCAACCACTTCCTTCCCCGGATGATGCACTCACTAACTGCCCTCCAACACCCCAAGGAATGATAGAAGTTGTCGATCGTCATACATTCTGTAAAATCCAATCTCAATTTCCCGATGAATTACAATTATTTTCCGAAAAAATAAAAGAGTTTCAAGATCAAGCAAGCTTGCTAACAAAAGAGAATAAAGAATTAGAAGGGCGTATAACCGACCTTAATGATGAGATAAAAAATAAAAATAAAAATATAGAAGATAAAATTAACATAGAAACGCGTAATAAAGATTTAGAAGATAAAGTCGAAAATTTATTGAAAACAGGTCAATTAAATTTAGAACCTTTAGAACTTCACAAAATCATTACAAGCCTCAGTAAATCGAAAGATAGCAAAGATCAATTGACTGCATTAATTTTTATAGATAAAGTCACACAAGAACCTGATGCTAATGCAGAAGCAATCACATTAAAAAAAACAATCGCTTTAGAACTATATAATCAGTCCGAGCACACCGAGGTCATTGAGACTGCTCTAAAACAATTACTCGACTATAACAACAAGCTTTTAGATAAAAATCAACCTGCAGATTCAAGCACATCTCTCAAGATGATCCTCTCCTCTTCAATGATAGAATCTTCACGTTTAAACATGCAAGTTTTTGATACAATTATTAAACCTCATTTCAGCCATTTACCACCAAAAGTACCACCAGAAGAAATCAAAGAATGGCTCCTGTCATTGCTCCTTAAAATTACAAATACTAACGAATCTAAATACGGTAAAAACGGCTTAGATGTTATATTTTTTATTAAAGATCATTTCAAAGCAGAAAATTCTGCCGACATGGTAATGATCTTGAAATTTTTAAAAGACAATCAAGAAACTTATATTACTCCGGAACTATCCGAAATTGTATTAAGTAAATTAGTATCAAATAATGATACAGATAAATTGCTAGAACTCGCTAAAATCAATTTTGAAGCTGACAAATTTACTTTTGGCTTTGAAGTGATTAACTCCATAGCCAAAACCCCCCAATTTAAAGACGTAACTAAAGATACTAAAATTGCAATAGATATTGTTCAAATGATTGCTGAAGCAAAACTTCCTGCCGGAGACAATTATAACCCAGTTATGAAGCAATTTCATATTTTTATTAACAATGAATCGATCGCCGAAGAAGTTAGAAATCAAATTTCAGACAGCATGTTCCAAAAATTAAGTCTATTGTACTCCTCTGATTTAACTCCGGAAGAAAAAAAACTCTATCTTAATACCTTTGTAAAAGGATTTAAAACACTGGAAGATCAAGAAAAAAACTTAGAACCAATAATAACCCAAATTTCCTCACCTTTAAATATCTTTGAAAATTTAGACGATTCTCTTCCCTTGCTCAATATATTTTTTGAAAATGGAGCTCATAATGTCGCTTTTCAAGCGTTTGAATCTGTCAAGCTTACCGGAGACGAAAAGCTTGAAGATTTCTATGCACTTCGTAAAAAATTAAAACCGGAACAAAGTGAAAAGCTTACTAATCAAATGTGGAAAAAAATGGAAACTCTCTATAAGGACAATCCACAGTATTCAACAAAAACAATTTTTAAAAGAGTTCTGTATCTTGAAACTTACTTAAGTACATTTGAAAAATTAGAAAATCAGAACGATAATTTAAACTCTATTGTTGAAAATCTTCTAGCTTCTTCAAAAGAGCTTAGATTTTCAAGGGATATTCATGTATTAAATCTCTTAAATTTAGAAAGCACCCTTGCATTCGATCTATTGAAAAAAGGGGCCTCGGAAGCTGCTTTTAAAATTCTGAGTTCTGCTCAAGCCAAGGGTGATGAAGAATTTTTGAAATTTAATGAGCTTATTAATCAAACTGCCCCCCCTATTGACAAAAAAATTATCGATCAAACGTCTCAAATATTATTTGAAAAAGTTAAAAACTTTTACACTCCAACCTCGAACAAAGACAAACAAAAGGACCTAAGCCTATTATTTAGATACTTCTCCATATTTCCTGATTTTACCACCCAAATAGATAACCTGAATATGATATTAGAAAGTATTCTTAGTTTAGAAATATCTAAGAATGATGCTCTTGGACTTGAACAATTTTTTTATGAAAAAAATTCACCCGAACTACAGATTAGTGTTATAGAAAAATTAATTCCTCCAAGTAAGCCCATCGATAAAATCGAAGCTCCCACAGAAGAAAAAGAATTAACGCCGGAAGAACAGGAAATTGAAAAACAACGGAAATATGAAGAACAACAACGGAAAATTAGTGAGCTTAATAAAAAGCAGATTGGGTTATCATCCCTTAATTTTATATTAAATAAAATAGAAGATTCAATAAATTATGTAGAATCAACAAAAAAAGAAATAATGCAACTGGAGGCTAAGCTAGGCAGCAATAATAAAGAGGTAACTATTACTACCATTTTGGACGAAGAAAGAAAAAAACTCGAAACTATGACGGCAAATCTCGCATTGACTACTTCTTATATTCAAAATCATGCAGCTTCTTTGATAGAAATTATTAAAAACATTGCAAATAGTGACATAATAAAAAAATCTTATAATTTTAAAGATATTATTCAGAACGCCATCCAATTGAAAGAGCTCGTTGCTGAGGATTTAAAACAGACTCATTTTTCTGTACCGAAAGAATTCATGGAAGATCTTGTCAGCAGTAACGATCATAAAGCATGCAACTCCTTGGTTGAATTCTTAAAAATGGGAGAAGGAAATAAACTGCAGCTGGAGGAATTAGCAAATCTTCTTAATGATAAACAGACAGTCACTGCTTGGGAACCTCTAAAAAATGGAGTGCGAGTCATACGGGATAGAGCAGGTGTAGTGGGTAATTATATCCATGACACCCCTGTCATTGGACATGGTTTATGGATGCTTAATTTGCCTGTCAAAAGTGTCTCTTACGTGGCTGGGGGTGTTTTTCATGTAGTTAAAGAAGCAGGAAGGCTAATTAATCCAAAGCTTGTAAAGAGCGCTGGCGAAGCTATAGAAAACTTAGGAAAGGCACTAAATACAGAGCTTGAAACTCAAGAAGATGCTGAAAAACATAAAATCGCGTTAAAACTTGGTGCTGAACGTCCAGATCTTATTTCGCTTGAAACTCGCCAAAAAATTGAAAAATCTGCACGGGAAAGAAATCGGCATTTTTCTGAAACGACTGATCTTGCGCTAACTAACTTAAAGTCGATTGCTCCGGAAGATAAAACAACGAAAGAATACGTCAGAGGTATTAAGGGGATCATGCCAAAAGATGCAGCGACATTGGAAAAATTTGTTAATGACTATTCCGCAAACAATAGAACTGAGGCCATTGAAAAGTATGTTGAAATCTCTTCTGAATTATTAAAAAATGGGTATCTCACCTCAGAAGTCTTCATGAATGTGATTGCCACTGAAAAGCTCTCACCGAAATCATTTAAAGTTGTGTTGGATATGCTCATGGCTTCTAGTCCCGTCGACACACCATTCAATGACTTTATTCTAAGCACCGATACGATAAATGTTAAAAATAACATCTTAAATATGCAAGGAACTCCTGCCGAAATCTTTAACACTTTTAAAGCATTTATCAACCTCCCAAACATTGAGCCCATCCAAAAAAACATTTTTATGGATGGAATTGCAGAGCTTTTAGAAAGAGGGCAGCGACAAAAATCCGGCGAAACTAGCTGGAATAAAGTGGTGAATGTCGCTAGTTATGCATCTCTAGGCATCATAGGTGGTAAAAAAACGGAACGCCCATCTGTGGAAAACGAAGGTCCTGGAAATGCTTCAAACTCTGCAACTAAAGACGACTTAAATGAATTAATTTCACTTTTAAAAGAAGCTGCTAAGGCAGATTCTTCTTGGACTGAAAACATTAACATTCATAATTTTATGACTGAAAATCCCAATGAATTTCAATGATAAACCATCCTCCCACCGTTTATAACGCGAGTTTTGGATAAGCGAAGAGGCTCTGGTTGCTATGTGGAGTGCGTGTGGCTCTGCCACCGCTTTTACGACGAGTCCGGCTCTGCCGGCGAGATCACTCAGGAGAGCAAAGAATGAGGCCCCTTTTGAATGGTAAGCCCTCAAAAAGTCATGGCGCAGCCATCTTGAGATCTCCGCTAACGCTCCGACCTCAAGATGGCTGCGCCATGACTTTTTGAGGGCTTACTTTTTGAATGTCTTTAACAAGAATCCAATCCGCTTGAAGATAGTTCCCATAGTCTTTAAGCTTAAATGAACCAATAGGTTAAGCATTATCAAATGAATTTATTCTAAAGTGATCTCGCCGGCAGAGCCGGACCATTCTTTCTCGGCCTCAGAGCCACATGCACTCCACATAGCAACTAGAGCCACTTATTCTTTGATAGCCATGATGTATATGGGGTTAGACACCACTTCGCTTATCCAAAGATTTTCTAAACACTTAATGAACACACAGAATTTTTACATTAAAAGTTCATATTATATAATTTTTAATAAAAAAAACAATTAACGATTGATTTATTAACTAAAATCTGATACAATGTTTCTTTTTAGACAACGAATAAGAGGATTTTTTATGAGTAGCAGTGTTGAAAATTCAAATGTTAATCCAAAAATTGATACATTTTTTGATATATTGAAAGATGTTATAGCATCAAATGATTGGAAAGGGCGCACTGTTACTGATCAGACCTCCAGTAAGATCTATTCTTCTGAAGAACTAATCAACTTGTTTGAATCCCTGCTGAAAGATCAAAAATCTGAAGAGCAATTGAGCCGCATTCGCTGCAAGCTTGAAGGATTTAAAAACCCGAACGATCCTGCAAATTTTCATGAACTATTGGAAACACTTGAATCTCGCATCAACAATTTCCACCCTAAAGAAAAAGAAATTTCAGAAAAGAAAAAAAATAATCAACAACCTCAAGACGACTCTTTAGAAAATAATGATACAACGTCCCATGATACGGCTTCTAGTGAAAATGAAACAGAGTTCTCTCAACAACCTGATGCAAAACAAAAAAATAAAGAGGATCTTGACAATAAAGTCTCTTCTAACTCTGGTGACGTCCCTAACGGGACTACAATACGTCCACGAAAAATCAAACAAATTAAACTTATAGATGATTCTGAAGCAAATAAACAAGGAACTCTATTAAATCCGAAGTGGAATCTCGTTCTTAAAGTCGCAAGAGTTGTGGCCGGGGTTGCATTTCTTGCAGGGCTCACGTACTTTGTCCTTCCTTTTCTTGTGCCTGTTGCTCCTCTTGAGCCTAATACAAAAGTTTGCCAAACAGTAAATAATGTCTCCGTCTGCGTCTCTAAAGAAGATCATCCTGCATTCGTTCATTTCTTAGAAAACGTCGATTCACAAAATATAAAGGCAGCAGCAGAAATTAAAAACCTAAACGAAAAATTTGAAGCCCATTCCACCTATTATAATCAACAGATAGATGAAATTAAACGCCAAAAAGAGGCAGAAACAAAAGCAAAATCGACCTGCGAAGCAAATCTTAAGACCGCTTACGAGGATCTTAATTTAGCGCTGCAAAACAGGACCGGCTATGACGATCCCGTTTTGCGACAATTTATCAAAAAGGTATTAGCACTGGAAGTGCCGGATTTCACAAAAGTCAGCACAATCGACGATCTCGCCTACTTGCGTGATGCAGCTGTGCCTTTGGCTGATCTATTTGTAGATGGAACAAATATAAATCGTGCCGAAAAAGACAAAATAAATAGAAATAGTTGGAGAGGATTTTTAACCGAATATTTGCCAAATCCCACTCAAATCTCCTTAAAAGATGATCCTAAATTTTTACATTTTGCTGCTATCCAATTTGCCAATGAAATATCACAACACGCAACTTCAAGAGAAGCTCTTGAACTAGCCCAAGATGTCGCGGTTAAATACCTGCCAAGTGTTAGTTCCACCGTTCAAAAAGAAGCCATTAAAATCTATTTTTCACTTAAGGCTCGAAAAGAATACATAAATCTGGAATCAGCGTTAAACTTATCTATCTTCTTTAAAAATATTGAAAATCTGCATGTAAATAATTTAGAATTGATCCGTCTCTCAATTAACTCGCCGAATTTCTCTGCAGAGAAGATTACTCATTTATCCCGAGAAGAAATCAGTAAATTTGTACTGTCAAATAATCACAAAAATCTTCCGGAGTCCCATATTAAATTCTTGGACACTCTCTTGATTGAAAATGTCATGGCTAAGGGAGATTTTGAGAGCGTTTTAACTACCATAAAACAAATTGTTACCTCGCCTCTTTTAGAAAGGTTTAGATTCGAAGTTTCACGATTAGATAGACTATCAGAGAATCTTCTTAAGTTTGAAAAGTTAGAATCCTCAAAACAGAAAATAATCACTGAATCCATCGAGTTGACCGCAAACTTTTTTGCCCAAAATAAGCTAAGTGAAGAGGCATTTGAAATACTAAGCGATCTCTACACTTCTTCCCATGGTTTTGAGGTTAATTTTGATGAAGAACAACAAAACACTCTTCGCAACATTGTAAATAAATCTGTATTTACACTAACAAATCAATTTATAAATTATCACAAACTAAACAATCCTTTCAACAAATTACTATCACCTGAATTTCAAAATGAATTGCACAAAATAGTCCTTAAAAACTTACCGATCAAGGAAAGCACCCCGCTTGACTCGGCATTCAGCTTACTCAATAGTTTTATTCCAGGTGTTACACAATTTGATGCGACTCTGCCAAATACTGTCACGACTAATTCTACACAGGTTGAGATTTCTCTGGTCAGCAATGAAATCAAAAGCAAGCATATTGTGGACTATCAAAATTACATGCTAAATTTTACTAGAATCGCTAAAGTTACAGCAGGTGATAATTTTGCTAACATGCATCAATTTAACCAGCATCTTTACAATAAAAATATAACGATTCAACATGAGATGGCAAGCATCATTCTCGATAAGTATCCATCCTTCATTGAAGCTGGTAGCATTCATACTGATAAAGGCTACAATATTTTATTAGACTTTTTGGGTAATGTAGACCGTGTTGGAAATAACACAGATACCCGTTTTGAATCAAAAGAAAACCGAGATAGAGCGGCGAAAATTATCGATTCAACATCCTTTAATTCAAACCAAGGATTTTCAGCGTTTCATCAACTGATTAATAGATTTGAACGATTAAAAATTGATCCGGAATTTAAAGACCAAATGACAGGTTGCTTGTTAAATAAAATTAATACCCATGTTGAAGCAACCCATTCTTCTCAGTCGCTTAAAAACTTTATCCTTATCAACGATTTCTTAAAACCCTTTCTAAGTTTAAGCAATCCAATCAAAACTCAACTCACCAACGTCACGGATATACTGGCATCAAAAAGTCTCCCAACTGCTATTAGCAACGATGCATTTGCCTCTTTAATTCGCTTGCAGGCCTATGATGCCGCTGTAAATATGCCATTTATTTGGTCGAACAGTACTAGCCTTCACACTCATGAAAAAGAACGTTTATTCTTATTGATAAAGCATCTTATCAATCCAAATGAGGCAGCTATCAATTCAAATAAAGAAGGGTCAGAAACATTTGATCAATCAAGTTTTGAAGAAATAAAAATAGAATTAAATGATTCTCAAAAAAATCTCTTAAAAAAATCTCTTCAATCCTTAATCAACACTTTTGAATTAACCTCCGATCGATTAATCGAATTTAGCCAAATTGCCAATGAGCTAGATCCGCAATTTATGCTCACAATTCCCGATGAAACTTTAGAAAAAATTGCAGCTAAAGGTTCTATTGAGGACAACGTTAAGCTTATTCAATTTTTCAAAAGTGTGAACAATAAAATTCAATTAAAAAATCAACTTGAAATTTTAAAAAATGTAAAACCGGAAATTTTGACTGAGGATTTAAAAGAGGCTGTCACAGAAAATTGGTTCACTGAATTATTAAAATACGCAACTTCAAAAGGACCGGATGCTTACACAGGCCCAATATTTGATAAGAACGAGCCTAAAGATATACTTGGCCAAACCATTGATGTAATAACTCATAATGGAATAACTCAAACTTTCCAAAGTTTTGCTTCTTATTTCTTCTCATGGATTCCTTCGGCTTATGAAGTGGGACATAAAGTTGGCTTAAAAGAACACATCGTATCCTCAACTAATGCAACTGCAAAATATAAGCTTGCTATTCAAGAGTACACAGCCATTCTTGCTGACCCAATGGCCATTGAATCTTCCGGGATTGAATTTGATGGGGTTATTTTAGATTTCCTAGAGAAGGATAAGACTGAAAACTTCCCTGACTTAATCAATCTTTACAATACTTATTTAGAAGTCCACATCAAGCAGGAAAGCTATAAAACATACAAAGCCCAAATAGATAATATCGGCGCTTCATTAATTATGCCAAATAATCAGGAATCTCTTAATGAATTTATTAGCAAATTCAAAGAACCACAAAATGGATATCTAGAATTTTATCGGTTTCATTTAGCAGCCATGAAATTACATCACATTCCTCCTTATCAACTTTTTGTGGACGCACATATTCCAACTTATATGAATTGTGAAACCGTGAAAATTTTCTTAAAAATTAATGAAGAATATGTCAAAATCGGTTCCACGGATTATAACACAGCCTTAAAAGGAAATAAACATAACTTGTTTACAAAAGTAATCGCAGATAGTCAGTCTTCATTGAATGAGCGATTGACTATGCTTATAAATTTGTTAGGCAAATTTCCGGAGCAGCGCCAACTTCAAATCGATGATTACTTGGACTCATTATTTAAACAATACGAAAGTTATAAATTCTCATCTATAAATGAGAGAGTCAATACACTTAAAACATTTGAAAAGGAATGGATCTCCGAGGCAGATTGGTACAAAAATAAAATCATTGAATTCAAGAAAGATTTGGTTAATCAGTTCACCAATGATCTCATGCTAAGCGCTAATTCTAGCGCCTTTAATGAAAATCTTCGTTCTCTATATGCCTATAGCCAATCCTCAGGCAATAATAATGCAGACAATTCTATAAAAATTAAACATGAAGATATTCCTGAGATAATTAAAAATTCAATTAGTCAATTAATTGAAAAAAATCCGATGTCTTTGTTTGATAAACTGGTCTTTATTAAAGAAGTTATTAACACTAAAGATAACGCTCTGACATTAGATAATTTACCGGTTGAGAAAATATTTGGACAAAATTGGTTAAATGAATTGGATTTGAAAGACAAGCAATTAAGCAAACTCATAAAAAGCATTCATTCTTTACCTTTATCGAAGGAAAAAATTGAAAGTTCCCTTAAAAATTTGCTTGACCCAATGATTGCTAATAAGAAGTTAGATCTCAAAAAAGTATTCATGAGATTTGAGTATATTATAAAATCGTTCAACTTGAATGAAGATGACAAAGCCTCTATCTTGCAACATCTACTCAATGAATCGGCAAAAAAAGTGACAAATCCCGTAAATCAAATGGAGATTTACCTTGAATTCCTGAAAAATGATTCTGATATTGACAGACTAAAAGTGTTTATTGACAAATTAAAAATATTTATTAAAGATTTAAAAACAATTAATCTGAAAAGTGATACAATATCAGAATGTATTAAAAAGCTGCATAATAAAATTATGAACAATTCTAATCTTAATAAAATAGCTAAAGATAAATTAATACAA
>Ga0206928_1159_pt2 | contig 15508 bp, 17 predicted proteins | sample Alteio_BWOrgHeat_21_FD_152941 | JGI IMG/M metagenome (GOLD analysis project Ga0206928, IMG submission 152941) | Enriched cells from forest soil in Barre Woods Harvard Forest LTER site, Petersham, Massachusetts, United States -... | ecosystem: Environmental > Terrestrial > Soil > Temperate forest >... | reverse complement strand
CTAAAGCAACCAAGAAAACCACCAAACGTAAACCTAACGCTGCATTTCTGAAACCGGTTACCCCGGATGACAAACTTGCGGCAGTCGTCGGCGCCAAGCCGCTTCCCCGGACGGAGATTGTCTCCAAGCTCTGGGTGTACATCAAAAAGAATGGTCTGCAGGACAAGAAAGAGCGGACCAAGATCAATGCTGATGATACGCTCAAGGCTATCTTCGACGGTCGGAAGCAAGTCACGATGTTCGAGATGAATAAATACGTCTCGGGTCATCTGAAGGCCTAATCGCTCTCGTTACAGCGGCGGTTTTTCATAGCCGCCGCTGTAGGCACTCAGGCACTGTTGGGAATACTAGGCACTGGCGTGATGCGCCAGCGCGTGGTCATAGACCTGTTCGTACTGCTGTGCTGAGGCATCCCAGGTGAAGTTTCTGCTCATGCCCTGCTGTTGCAGGGATGCGTAGTGGTGCGGGCGGTCAAACCAGGTTGAGACGGCCCATCCGATGGTGAAGTAAAGCGCACGATCAGAGATTTCCCAGAATTTGAACCCGGTTCCGTGACCGGTAGCTTCATCGTAGTTTTCAACCGTATCGTCCAAGCCCCCCGTGGCCCGGACGATGGGTACGGTACCGTAAAGGGACGAATACATCTGGTTGAGTCCGCATGGCTCGTAAAGCGAGGGCATGAGGAAGAAATCGCTGCCTGCCTCAATGAGGTGGGAGATTTCGGGTGAGAAGCCGATATGGGCGTTGGCGCGGTTGGGAAAGGCTCCGCTTAACCACCGAAAGAAGTTTTCAGTGAAGGGATCGCCCGTGCCAAGCACCACGACCTGCATGACCATGTCGCGCAAGGCCTGAGGCAGGGAACCGCGCAAAAGGTCGAATCCTTTTTGTGGGGCAAAACGGGAGATGACAGCAAAAAGCGGAATCCTGGGATCGACGGTCAGCCCAAAGTGTTCCTGAAGCGCGCGTTTGCAGGCGGCTTTGCCCGCAAGATTATTGCGGTCGTAATGGACGGGGAGATATTTATCCGTCCGGGGGTTCCAAAGTTCGGTGTCAACGCCATTCAAAATACCGAAGACGTGGTCGGAGCGATTGTTCAAATAGGGTGCAAGGCCTTGACCGCCGACGGGGTCGCGAATTTCACGGGCGTAGGTGGGTGAGACGGTGGTGATCGCATCGGTATACTGGATACCGGCCTTGAGGAGATTGATTTCGCCGAAGTCCTCGAAGCGATCAGGGGTGAGGTAGTCGCCGCCAAGACCATAAAAGGGGAGGACGGAGGGATGAAATTTTCCCTGGTACCCGATGTTGTGGATGGTGAGGACGCTGGCAGTGGTGGAGAGCGGCGAGAGAATCCGGTCCCAAGTCTTGAGAAATACGGGGGCTAACGAGGTCATCCAGTCGTGGACGTGGGCAATGTGGGGAATAAACCCGGTGTCCTTGCAGATTTGCAGCGCGGCTTTGCTCAAGACGCCGAAGCGGTAGGCGTCTTCGTTTCCATTGTAGAGGCCCGGCCGGTCGAAATAGCGGGCGTAATCGATGAACCAGATGGGGACTTCTCCATCGAGTTTGCTTTCAAAGATGCCGACCCAGATTTCCTCGCCACGTCCGAAATGGACGCAGCATGAACGCGAGAAGGTGATGTTAAAATGGGCGCGGTTGATCTGCCGGTAGAGAGGCATGACGATACGGACGTCGTGGCCGCGCTTGTGGAGGGACTTGCTTAATCCGGCCACGACATCGCCAAGTCCGCCGGTCAGCGCGAGGGGGGTACATTCTGAGGCGATGAAGAGGATGCGCTTGCGGGAAGGTGGTGGCACGGTGGCGCGGACGACCGATTTTTTAATCTTGGCGCTTGAGGTCGTTGGCTTTTTGGGTTTGTCGGTTGTCTTTTCCCCCCGCGAGGCTTTCTTGATTGATGGCGGGGAAGCTTTGCCTTGAGACGGAGTTGAAATCGAGGGCGGGGTTTTGGCGGGAGATTTTTTCCCAGACGAAGACTTGGCCATGCGGAAGATTAGACTTTTTGCCATGGGGGGTAAAGCCTTGGTGCTGTGGATGGCGGAGCAATGTTTGTTGTACACCGGGCGAAGATGTGACATTTTGAAACAGACCTTTTTAGATAAGATTTCAACAAAGGAAGATCGATATAAGATGCTTTCCCCGGACGATTTTACGTATGCGCTGGAAAATACGCGCGTTTTGTTGGCGCCTTCGCGGCGGCTCGATACTTTTGGTACGTCGCTTTTCAATTATTTTCTCGTGACCGAGGAGATGGATGCGGTGAACCAGTCGCGGGTGCGGGAGGGGCATATCCACGCCGAGCGTCCGCAGATTATTACGCCGCAGACCATGGCCAAGTTGCTTCTGGAGGGGTTTGGCGACCAGGGGCAGCGCTATGCCGAGCAGTTCAGCGCGGAGGCACAACATTTTTCATTTCTCAAATATGGTTTCCGGGTGAGCAAATCCGATATCCGTTCCTATGATGTCCATGAGTCGCTTGAGAATGTGGCGGGTAAACTCAAGAAAGAGTTGCAGGTTAAAAATGAACCGCTGACGGCCTTGCTGACCGGTGTGGATGACGGCTGGGAGGTGTGCCTGCTCAAGTTCATGGTCGATATGATCACGGCCTCGGCGCCCGGCAACATGGGCGATTTTCACGAGCGCGGCTTGCTGTAGGAGTCTTTACTCACGCTTGAGATGGACAGTCTGCGTGGGGAAGGCGAAGGCGATGCCCGCTTTGTCGAAGGCTTCCTTGAGCGCGAGTTGGATGTCGCTCAGGAGCCGGTTGTATTCCGGGGAGGTCTTGTAATCGGCCCAGAAAATGGCCTGCAATTCGACCGAGCTGTCGGCAAACCGATGCAGGTTTGTTTCACAATGATCGACGCGCGAGTTGGCGCGGATAGCCGATTCCATCAGGGCCAGGGCGCGTTCGAGATGGGCGCGGCTATTGTCGTAGAGGACGCCGACGGTGAACGTGGTGCGGTTGAATTTGCCCCGGGTGTAATTGCGGATTTGTTTATCGACCAGGTCCTTGTTCGGGAGATTGATTTTTTCGCCGGTCAACGCGGCAAGGGTGATGCTGCGCAGGCCCATGCGGATCACGAAGCCGTCATATTCACCGAAGGAGATGCGGTCGCCTTCCTTGAAGAGACGATCGACCATGATTTCCATTGAGCCAATTGCATTGGCAATCGTGTTCTGTGAAGCCAGGGCGATGGCGGCACCAACAAAACTGACGCCGGTTAGCAGGGGGACGATGTTAAAAGTGGGATCAATTTTCTGGATAATGAAAATTCCGGCACCGAACGTAACGATGGATTTGCCAGTCAGTCCGATCAAATCGGCCCAGCGTTCATCGAGGTTGGTGGCCTCGCCTTGCCAGCGTTTGCGCAGAACCTGGGCAATGATATCAACGAGCCGGAACGAGCAGACGAGGATGAGCAGGCCGTTGAGAACCGGATAGAGGTCGCTGTGGACGTGCATCCAAAGCTCGTGCGGCATACTTTGAATGGCATCGAAGGCCATGATGAAGAAATAAGAAAAGGTCAGGAGGCCGAGGGGCATTTGCAAGGCACGCGTCACGCGCTGCACGACATCTGGAGAACTGTTGCGCAGGATGCGGCGCACTCCATGCCCGGCCAGTCGCTCGACGAGCAGGGTCGCGAGAAGTCCCACGGCGATGTAGATATAAAATCGGGTCATGTCCGGGCTGGCGGCATGGTTGATGAGGTAGTCGATGGTGTCGCGCGAGGTGGAGAGGGCGGGGCTGTCCAGCGCGATAAGGAAAAAATTGTTCATGGCATCTGAGGGGAAGAAGCTTTAAAAGTAGAGGGCAGATTCCATGAGCGCACCATCAATTCTTTTTCCTCCGCGGCTTGTCGTCGGTGACACCATCGGTCTGGTTGCGCCGGCCAGCCCGCCCGATGATCCGAATAAAATCGAGAAGGCCATCGAACGGCTGACCGCACAGGGCTTCAAGGTGAAACCTGGAAAATATCTGCGAAAACGGGACGGTTACCTGGCGGGCAACGACGAGGAGCGTGCGGAGGATTTTAACGCGCTCTTTGCGGATCCCGAAGTGAAAGCAGTTTTCGCGTTGCGCGGAGGTTACGGTTCGTGCCGAATTTTACCGTTGCTTGATTACACGGCGATCCAGGCCAATCCGAAGCTGTTCATCGGCTACAGCGACAATACCGCGCTGCACCAGGCGATTTTATTGAAGGCCGAGTTGGTGACGTTTCACGGGCCGAATGCATCCGAAGCGTTTCTGCCGGGAAATATAAAAACCTTTAATCGGATGCTGATGGAGCCTTTGGGTAAAAAAGAATGCGTTTTATTTTCACGCGATGATGCGAAAGGAATGGTTTTGAAAACGATGGTGGCGGGGCGTGTCACGGGAAGACTTATCGGCGGGAACATGACATGCTTGCTTCGTTTGATTGGCACACCCTACGCGCCCGATTTCCGCGACGTGATTTTGTTTCTGGAGGACACCGGCGAAAAGGCCTATCGCGTGGATGGAATGTTCACTCATTTGCGATTGGCGGGAGTTTTGTCGCAAATTCGCGGACTAATTCTTGGGCGCTTCGATCATGGTGATGAAATGGAACGGTGGCGTATCGAAGGTTATTTGCAACGAGAGGCGGAACGAATCAATGTGCCGTGCGTTTCGAATGCGCCCATCGGTCATTTCCCGGAGCAGATCATTATACCACACGGTGTGCAGGCGGAGTTGGATGCGGGAGAGAAAAAACTAAGCTTTCTCCCAACCGCTTGATCCTTGTGAGATCAGCGGGAGATTTTAGCAAGAAAGTCCCGGGCCTCTTTTACAAAATCAGCCGGTAAAGCGGCCTTGTTATTTTGGATCATCAATTTGAACGGCTGCAACAAAGAGTCGTGCTTCGTCCAAAAATTGGGCGAAATTTGGATGAGCGACATGAGAAGCTCGCTATCATACATCTCTCCCTCGGAGAGGTTGTCCTCGAGAAATTGCAGGGCAATGGCGATGGTGTGATTCAAATGGATGTTTTGACGACAGGCGCGGGCAATGTCGTGGGTGCTTAATTTATCCAGCGGTATTTCATAAACGGAGCGCTGCCACTCAAGAAGGGAAGGGTCTTCGTTAGCGGTTTCGGGAAACGAGGAGATACCTTTTTGTTGATCGAGTTGGGCGAAAGTTGGGGACATTTATTCCTTGGTTGCGCTTGTCGCCGGGCTGAGGATCGCGTCGCGCATGCCGTGGATCAATTTTTTATCCGAGGGAACAAGCGTGACGAGTACTCCGCCAAGCGTAACGCGATCCGCCACCACGAAGTAGTAGGGGCAGACGCGAGCGCGACCCGTGAGCGTAACGATCTCGTCGTTCTCGGCAACATAATCCTGCTTGGCGAGCGTGCCCTTGACGAAGCGTTGCAGGACACGCGGATGGATTGAAAATTCGGTGAGCGCGAGGCGCACCTGCTCGGCCCATTGCTCGGAGGAGAGATCGGAGCCGACATAAACACCGCGTGAACCCCAGGCGAGCGGTGAGAAGCCGGAGATTTTCAGGACGAGTTCGCGCTGTTTCTGGCTGAAGCGTTCCATCTCGTGCCACGACTGGATGCCGAGTTCGGGAATGACCGCGTGAGGCGGAAGTGATGTGGGATCGAGCACCCACGAATAAGGGATGACGCGCTGGAGTAATTTCTGGCCTTTTTCGCCGATCTCTTGCCGCCAGAAGTCCTGGAGCGAACGCGACCAGAAAAGTGCGAGCCATAATTTTTCCTCGAGGAACGGCTTGAGTGGCGCGGTGAGCAGCTGGCCCGGTTGCCATGCTTCCTTGAACTTGGTGAGCTTGGGATAATCGAACGCCTCGAAGAAGCGGTAGGCTGGTTTTCCATTCGGCGTAAAATCTTCGACAGACCGAACGCGGTTCGCGCCGAGCAGCCATTCCATTTCAGGGCGATAGGTGGAGCTTTCCTCAGAGATGAGGATTTCGCCGCCGTTGAGTACACTTTCAAAGCCGCGTCGCATTCCGTCCGCGCCGCCGAGCACGCTTTCGCCCAGTGCGCCGTAGGTTTCGTTGAGCCACGCGGTGAGGCCGATGCCGCCGGGAACCGAATCGATTTCGCTCATGGCAAAACTGTCCTCGGTGAGAATTAAATCGGGGCGGATGACGGCGGGAACCTGTCCTTTGATTTTCTCATGGCGCGAGAGGGCGATGAGTTCAGGCGGCTTGCCGGCATCGAGAAGCGGTGCGACCCACGGATGTATTTTGCCCGCCGCGCTCTGGCGATAGAGCAGGTTGCACGCGGTGTTGAAATGGTGGAGGACGATGCCGAGCTTTTCGAGCAGCTCAACGTGCGCTGTATCGAGCGTGAAAGGCTGCGGGGCGACTCGCCACGTTTTCTCCGCGAAGAGTCCCTCGGCGGGAACGTGATCCCGCACGTAATGGGCGCGTTCGAGGGGTGTCATGGTGAAAGGCTAAAGTGGCACAGATCGCCCTGAGTGCAAAAGCCGATTCTCCTTTAGCGGTTAGGCATGTTGAGTTAATGTATAGGCATGGGTCTGATTCATACCGAAATCACGTTGAGAAATCCCCGGTATCCTGAGCTTCGCCCCATCGTGACAAAGGCACTGGTCGATACGGGGGCGATTACGCTTTGTATCCCCGAGCATATCGCCTTACAACTCAAGCTGGATGAATTGGAGAAACGGGAAGTAACCATCGCTGACGGCAGCAAAAAATTCGTGCCCTATGTAGGCCCGGTTCAAACCACTTTTGAAAATCGAGGCAGCTTTTGTGGAGCCATGGTTATGGGTAATACGGTGTTGCTTGGAGCTATTGCCATGGAGGATATGGATTTGATCATTTCTCCTAAAAAACAGAGCATTGAGGTGAATCCCGACAGCCCGAATATTCCTTCGGCCGTGGTGATGTAAAGGACTTGATTGAGCGCATCCCAAACCCATTGCGCTGCATCCGCTGGCTGCTAATCAGTTGACTATGAAGCTCCAGTACCTGGGCGATGCGAGGGACGCTTTCAAATGGGATCTCTTATATTGGATCTGCACGACGTCATCCTTCTCGAAACTCGTTTTCGTTCCGCTGTTGACTCCTGATAGAGAAGGCTCAAACGAAGGTCTTACCCCACATCATCGGTTTAAGTGTGAGGACTTCATTCGACCGTTTCTCGATTCGCTTAAAGAAGAGCCGCGCACTTTGAATCGCATTGCCGCGCTTGGAACGGCTAACCCGGAAAAGCAGTTTCAGGTTTCCGTGTTTGCTCCAGAGAGATTCATTGGGGCTGGCACCAAGCGTCGCGAATATTGGTCAGATTTCGACGCGAGCACTCTCGAAAACTCCATCGTGTTCTTTGATCCCGACACTGGGTATGAGACAAAAACGCGGCATGGCCCCAAGTGGATACGACAGGGCGAATTGAAGAATCTATTTGCGCGGTTGCCGGAAACTTCGATGGCACTTGTTTATCAGCATAGACATCGCTGTCCATGGGTTTACCAATTTGCAAAACTAACCCAAAACCTTGCCTATGTGCACACCGCTATTGCCGCCCATGAACCTAACCTGGCCTTTGTTGCCATGGCTGGAAATGCCACTTCTGGAAAAGAGATTACGCAGGCGATGAAGGAATATGCTGTGCGGAGACATCCTGCTGTTGCCGTCACGGAACTTCTTTCTCGTGACCAGCTTCCCGTGGGTTGCGATTGACTTTCGGGAGCTGATCCTTCGACTTCCCCTTCGGCTTCGCTCAGGGTGCGGCTTGCTGCCGCAGCTACCGAAGGATGACGGATGGTTTTGAGAAAATTGAGGGATCAAACCCGCACCTGCCCGGTGCCGCGGATGACGAATTTGTAAGAGGTGAGTTCGTCGAGACCCATCGGGCCGCGGGCGTGGAGCTTGTCGGTGCTGATGCCGATTTCCGCACCGAAACCGAACTCGGCGCCGTCGGTGAAGCGGGTCGAGGCGTTCCAATAGACGGTGGCGGAATCGACTTCGTTGAGATAACGCTCCGCAGTGGTGGCGTCCTCGGTGATGATCGAATCGGAATGGTGCGAGCTGTAGTTCGCGAGGTGATCGAGTGCACCATCGAGGCCATCGACCACGCGCACGGCGAGAATCAGGTCGAGATATTCGGTGATCCAATCTTCTTCTGAAGCAGCGCGGATGTTATCACCCTTGGCCAGTTTCAGGACGGTTTCGTCGCCACGAATTTCGACGCCAGCCTTGGTGAGCGCAGCAGCGATTTGCGGCACGAATTTATTGGCGATGGTGCGGTCAATGAGGAGCGTTTCGATGGCGTTGCAGACACCGGGACGTTGTACCTTGGCGTTGAGCACGATTTTTTCCGCCATGGCGAGATCGGCTTGAGTGTGAACAAAAACGGAGCAGACGCCGTGCGCGTGCTTGATGACGGGAATGCGCGCCTCGGCCACGACGGTTTCGATGAGGCTGTGTCCGCCGCGTGGAATAATGAGATCAATGAAATCGCTTTGGCGGCAAAGAAAAGGGACGAGCGCGCGGTCGGTGTCGCCGATCAGTTGCACCGCGCCCTTGGGCAGTGATTTGCATTTTTGCAACGCTTCGATGAGCGCGCGATTGGAGTGGATCGCTTCCTTGCCGCCGCGCAGGACGGTGGCGTTGCCGGTCTTGAGGCAGAGTACGGCGGCGTCGATGGTGACGTTGGGGCGCGATTCAAAAATGATGGCGATGACGCCGATGGGGACGCGAATCTTGGAAATCTTAATGCCGTTCGGACGCTCCCATTCGGTGATTTTCTGGCCGAGGGGCTGGGGCAGGACGCGCACCTGTCGCACACCGGCGACCATCGCGGCGAGCGATTTTTCGGTGATGCGTAGCCGGTCGATCATCACTTTGTTCAATCCGGTTTTCTCTGCGACGGCGATGTCCTTGGCGTTGGCCGCGAAAATGGCGAGAGCTTCCTTTTCAAGCTGCACAGCGATTTCGTCCAGCATCTCATCGAGACGCGCGGTGGGCAGCGTGGCGAGAAGGCGCGACGCGTTGCGGGCTTCCGCGCAAAGGGCGCGGACTTCCGTTTCGGCGGCGGTGAGGGTTGAGGTGGTCATAAAGTTCAAAACTAATTCATGCCAAGAAAGTCGGTGGTGTTCCGACTATTATTCCCACGAATTTAAGGAACAAATAGTCAGAGGTCCTTCGACAAGCTCAGGATGACAGGCTTCTAAGGATGAAAGATAGTACCGACTGCCTCACCTTGGCAAATGGAGACGAGGACATTCTTTTGCCGTCCGTTGGCAATTTGCATCGGGATGCCTGCGCCGTTGACCAGGTGCGCGGCCTTGAGTTTGGAGACCATGCCGCCGACGGAAGTCTGGCTTTTCGTGCCACCGGCAAGTTTTTCAATCCGTGCATCGATCTTGCGCACGTCGCGAATCAGGCGACCCGTGCCGTCGGATTCGGTGGCGAGGCCGCGCACGTTGGAGAGGATAATTAATCGTTCCGCCCGGGCGAGAATGGCGATATGGGCGGAAAGCTGGTCGTTGTCGCCGAAGCGCGCGCCGACAAGTTCGTCGTAGGAGACGACATCGTTTTCGTTGAAGATCGGGACGATGTTTTTGTGCGCAAGCAGATGTTCGACGGTGCGTTGAATGTTGCGATAAAGCGAGAGGCTATCCAACTCGAGATACGTGACCAGAACCTGTCCCACGCGTATGCCAGAACGCCCGAACGCTTCGTCGTAGAGTCGCATCAACCGGGGTTGGCCGAGCGCGGCGCAGGCTTGAAGTTGAGCCATGACGGTAGGGCGTTTGGTGAGGCCGAGGAGAGACATGCCGCAACCGACAGCGCCCGAACTGACGATGAGCACCTGGTGACCGCGCCGACGCAGTTCCACGACTTGAGCGGCGAGTTGATCGATCTGGGCAAGATCAACCTGTCCGCGGGAATCGCTGAGAATGCCGGTGCCGAGTTTGATTACCCAACGCTTGGATACGGGGCCGAGTTTGGATTTGCTCACGGGAGAAAGGATCGCGCGCGACGGTAGAGTTGATAAACCTGCCAGGCACGGCTGGCCCAGACTTGGATCGGTCGTTTATTTTTTTCGACGTGAAGATTTTGTTCCTGGGCTGGTGAAGGTTGGGAAGGCTTCTTTTTCCTTGAGCCGAAGGCTGTGCGCAAGATGCTGAAGAGAGCCGGTACGGCCATAAAAACCCAGGGATTCTGCCGCAGAAATCCAAACCCGCGCATACCATATTCGGCATAGTGAATTGGCTTTTCGAGATTGCGATAGGCCTGCCCGAGTTCCACGCGCTGCCGGGCGCTCTCTGCCGCGAGTCGGGCGCGTCGCGTTGTAAAATCGTCCTGAGGAAGGCTCATGATTTGTTCTCTTCGATTTTCACCGCAGGACGCAGGCTTTCCACATCGCGGCGCAGTTCAGTCAGGGTATGGGAAAGAAACTTGGGTCTATTGAGGATCATGGATCGGGCGACAAAGAAAAGAACGGCGGTGGTGAGCAGGCTGATGCTACAGACAATTCCGAGGACGAGGAGGGCATGATCCCAAAACAGCACGACCAGAAAAAACATCAGAAAAAAGACGGCCATGCCAGCGCAAAGCAATCCGGCCAGGCTCACCACGACCAATTGGACGGCCCGTTTCGCCTCTTCTTCCAGTTCGGCTGTGAGGAGATCGAGCCGCGTGTAGAGAATGGCAACCAAGACGCTCCAGAACGAGCGCAATGATGAAAACAGACCCGGGCTTGCACCCGAGTCAACGCTTCCGGGAACTGACATGGGGATAAGTCGGCGAAGAACCTAGTCCCGGCGACGCAGGAATGTGCCAGCAGCGAATCCGAGGCCGAGCAGGAAACCGACTCCGGCGGCAACGCCAACCGCATTCCACGGATTTTCGCGGACGTAGTCGTCGGTGGCGGTGATGGCTTCGCGGCCCTTGGCCTTCACGGTCTGCTGGACGCTGGACAATTTGTCCTGGGCGACTTTCAAGCTTTCCTCGACCTTGACGCGGGCTTCGGCAGCTTTTTCGCCAACCACGGAGGCGGTTGCCTTAAGCAATTCCTGCACATCCTTGGTTAGGACTTTGACATCATCGACGAGTTTCTCGCGGGTGACCGCGGAGATATGATTGGCATTTGTAGACATAAATATTATTCCCTTTAGAAGTAACTAAAGCCCAGAGAAGGCCGAAAGCAAGTTTTGATTAGAGGTGGCGCTAGTGCTCCGGCTTGGGTTCTTCTTTATCCTTGGAGCCGAGAACGATGAAAAGTTCATCGAGCTGGTTCAGGTCAGCCGTTGGTTCGATGATGGCCTCGCGATAGAGGCCGAAGGTCGGGTAGGTTTTGGTCACCTCGGGTACTTCGGTCACGGTGCCGAGTCGCAATCCGGCAGGGAAATAGGGGCCGAGACCGCTGGTGACGACAAACTGACCCACGGCTATCTGGGAATTTTTTGGCAGGTAACGGATGCGGACGCGCGGCTTGCCTTCTTCAAAATTGCCCTGGCCCTGGACGATGCCCTGGTCGTGTACCTTGGCGGCATCGGGTGAATCGGTTGTTGCCGGATTTTCGATGGTGGCGGAAATGCTGCAATTCTCACTTACCATGAGAATCACATCGGTTACGTAGCGGGAGACATTTCCGGTCTTGCCGACCACGCCGCGCGGGGAAACCACCGGTTGATCCTTGGTGAGTCCCGGTTCATCCTGCCAGCCGATATTGACCTGCACCGTATCCCACCAACTGGAAGGTTCGCGACTGACGACTTGGCAGGCGCGCAGGCGATATTGGGAGGCTTCGCGATAAGCGAGCATTTCGCGCAGGCGGGCGTTTTCCGCTCCCTTGTCGGCAAGCAGTTGGTTGCGTAGCTGGAGTTCCGCGACCTGTTGCTGTTGTTGCTCAAATTTGTTCTGGAGTTCATCGAGCGTTTTCAACTTGGTGTTCAGCCGTTTGAAAAAAAGGACGGGCACTTCCGCTGTGCGCAGGACGGGGCCGAACAGGTCGGTGGTTTTCTGGCGCAACAGATTCCCTAACGGATCGGGCAGGAGGAAGCAGGCCGCGATGAGGGCAATCAGGATGACTATAAAAATGAGTGAGCGTTTCTTCACCAGAAAAATTTATCTCGAAATCGGCAACAGTCGCGCGGCCTTTCCTCGTCGCCGGATTACAGGCGGCGTTCGGATTCCGCAGCCCGTTTCATGTATTCGAATTCCTGGAGCACTTTGCCCGTGCCCTCGGCCACGGCGCTGAGGGGATCTTCCGCCACATGCACCGGCAGCCCCGTTTCTTCGGAGAGAAGTTTGTCCAAGCCGCGCAGAAGCGCGCCGCCACCGGCGAGCACGATGCCGCGTTCGACGAGATCGGCGGAAAGTTCCGGCGGGCAACGTTCCAGCGTGATGCGGATCGATTCCACGATGACCTGCACCGGTTCGGCCATCGCTTCGCGGACTTCCTGGGAGGTGATCGTCAAGGTCTTGGGCAGGCCCGCAACCAAGTCGCGGCCTTTGACTTCCATCGACGTCTCCTTGTCCACGGCGTAGGCGGAACCGATCTTGATCTTGATGTCCTCGGCGGTTCGCTCCCCGATCATGAGATTGTAGGCGCGGCGCATGTAATTGATGATGCTTTCGTCGAGTTCATCGCCTGCGACGCGGACGCTGCGGCAAAAAACGATGCCGCCGAGCGAGATGACGGCCACTTCGGTCGTGCCGCCGCCGATATCGACGATCATGTTGCCCGCAGCTTCCTGAACAGGCAGGCCAACTCCGATGGCCGCGGCCATGGGTTCTTCCATGAGATAGACATCGCGCGCGCCGGCGTTCATGGCGGAATCTTTCACGGCCCGTTTTTCGACTTCGGTGATGCCGGTGGGGACGGCGATCACGATGCGGGGACGGCGTTGAAAACGGCGATTGTTGCTCACCTTGTGGATGAAGGCTTTCAGCATCGCCTCGGTGATTTCAAAATCGGCGATGACGCCGTCTTTCAAGGGGCGAACGGCGATGATGTCGCCGGGTGTGCGGCCGAGCATCCGCTTGGCTTCGTCACCCACGGCCAGGACTTTTTTGGAGCCTTGGCGGATGGCGACGACAGAGGGTTCGCGCAAAACAATGCCGCGGTCGCGTACATAAACCAACGTGTTGGCGGTGCCGAGATCAATGCCGATGTCGTTGGAAAAAAGACCTGAAAATATGTTCATCTAAAATGGGTTTCTGGGAAAGGGGTTTTGGGGTTGTGAGAAGGATCGAAATGAAATGGTGATATCTTACAGAAATATCTCGCGGGCTGGTTATTGGAAACGAAGCCCGCAGACACCCCTCTTCTAGGGTTAGCGTCGATGAGCGTCAAGGGCGATTGGCCGACCATCAAAAGACGGCGGCTAAAATCGGACCGGCGGGATTTGAACCCGCGACCTCTTCCACCCCAAGGAAGCGCCCTACCAAGCTGAGCTACGGCCCGTGTTTATTGCCCAAGAATCAGGCAGGAGGGTTAGGTTGCCATACCGAACAGAAGCGGCAAGTCGAATCGCCAATCTTACCTGTCCCGTTTTCTCTTCCTCCTCAGGCAAGTTCTTCTCCTATGGGGGATTGATCCACAGTCAGAAAAGTCTTTACGAGATCGCCTTCACCACAAACGGTCATGCCGGAAAATCGTTTGAACCAGCGGCCTTGTGGGACTGAGGGTCGAGTATCCAGCCAAGCGGCCAGCAATCCCAACTGATCGGCTGGAATGCTGCGGAGCCGGATACGATCAAGGAGATGTTGCAGCAGCGCGGGAGGAAGATTGGCGCGGCGAATCTGAGGCATCAGGCGTGACTATTGGTGCCGTAAAAACCGCGAACGATAGCGTCACGAACCAGCGCGACTTCAGCGAGATCGGACGTGTGAACCATCTTGTCAGCCAAAGAGGAAAGCTCCGGGCCGGTCAATTGCCGCTCCGCATCCAGACGATATGCGAAACGGATCACCTCAGCCTGCTCATCGGGCGGCAGAGCCTCCAGTTCATGGATGACTTGGCGTGCGGTCATGTTTCAACGATAGGATTTAGCGTCCACCCTTGGTCTTCGCGTGAGCGATGGCGGCGACGGTGTTGCCACCTTTATACTGCGGTTTGCCGTGCTTGAAACTGGGTTCTGCCGCAAAGCGGTGCATGGTGGCCATTCCCTCGGCAACCATTTGGCGATGTTCTTCGCTCATCCCGCCAAGGATAGTGGCTACCGATTTTTTAGGGACTGTCGCCATGAGATAAAGATAACGGCCAACGGGCGTCGGGTCAATCCGCGACCTCTTCCTCCTTACGCATAGGGTGCGAAAGGGAAAACATACCTACTCCCTTTTCATTCGTTTTCTGACTCACGCTGATTACAGTAAAGACAAATGGAAAAAGGAATTATGAAGACCAAATTCACTTACAAGGATTTGCCCAGGGATTACCGGGGACTGCTTGCCCTTCACATGCTTCGCCCAATCCACGACAAGGTTGATTACGGCAATGCGCTGGAAATTCTCGATGCGATGGCGGGTCACACTTTGAACCCGGATCAGGACGACTACTTCGAGGCGCTTTCCCTGTTTGTGGAGGCTTACGAGTCCGCCCATCTTCCCGGGGTGCCTTCCAAAAGAGGGCTGCCACTTCTCAAGCACCTCGTCGAGAAAAACGGGATGTCTGCCGCAGACTTATCCCGCTTCCTGGGCACTGACCGTAGCCTCGGCGTGAGAATTTTGAACGGAGAAAGGAACCTGACCATAGATCACGTCAGGAAGCTGGCTTCGCGATTTCACATTCCGATGGAGATATTTCTTGCCTGACTCGCAAACGCGAAAGCAAAAGCTTAAATTAAAATGAAAAAACTGATTAACAATATATTGGTAATAACTCTGATATGGATGAGCTGTGTCTCGTGTTTGTATGCAGATCCTAAAGTCAGCGTTGAGATTGTTGGAGTAAAACTTTTAGATAAAGATCGTATAAATGTCCAAATGGAGGTTGTTAATCTATCAAAGGAAGATATTAGCCTCTCCCCGAATACATTGGTGTTATCTGCTTCCCTCGATGGAGTATTCCAGGATGAGCCTCTAAGTACCACGCCAGGACTGTGCACCGCCGTTTTGGTTTTATATTATGATCATACAATCGTTTTCCATCCAAATGCAGATCCAGCAAAAGTAACAAGGGTGCTTAAAACTAATTCATGGAGATCTATGGATAGGGGCTATCCCCCTCCTCCATTAATTTTAAAGCCGGGAGAAACATCCAAGCTGCCGATTGAAATACAAATGACTGTCAGAATGCCGCAAGACTTTATGACCTCATTGTCTCAAGATGTTTGGATAAAGGCAGGATTGTATCTATCGGATGGGCCCTCCAACGATGAAGAGCAAGAGTTAGTCAGGCAACATCATCTTCTCACAGCTAAGGAGTATGAGGAAGTACGGCAAAAACTTTTAAAGAAATATGCCCCAAGAGATTTGGGGCATGGCAGCCTCTACAAACTCGAATTGCCGGAAGAAGGAAAAGATAAT
>Ga0206928_1162_pt1 | contig 15509 bp, 16 predicted proteins | sample Alteio_BWOrgHeat_21_FD_152941 | JGI IMG/M metagenome (GOLD analysis project Ga0206928, IMG submission 152941) | Enriched cells from forest soil in Barre Woods Harvard Forest LTER site, Petersham, Massachusetts, United States -... | ecosystem: Environmental > Terrestrial > Soil > Temperate forest >... | reverse complement strand
TGAAAGAAGTCTATTGTAGTTTGCGGTGATTTTAATGAAGGTGAAAATGAATCTGAAAGACCTCGCTATGAAATTATGCAAAAAGCAGGTTTTGTTACAGATGGTTCAGTAGATGCAACACGTCCAGAAGCTTTGAATGTGCGCCATAATGGACATGTAGATTGGATTTATTTCAAAAAAATGACTACATTGAATTTTGATCTTATTTCCGTGATTCCTATTGGAGACGAAAAGGCTTCTGATCACAAGTTAACCATGACTGATGTGGAAATTAATTTTGAATAAAATTAACGATGTTTTTACTAAATCTTTTTTTGTGTTTCTTCTTTGTACTGAATTTGCTCTAATTCGATAATATCAGCGTTGTCCGCTTCCAACTTTTCGATATGTTTTCTTTTAGCATCAAATTCAGCGTAACGCTCTAATGCCAACCGCTCTGCGACTTGTGCTGATATTTTACCCGCGTGATCTAAGATTTCTCTTTCATTGAACAAAAGAAAAGCATCAAGCTTGTCGGCCCACTCATTCATGATAATTGTTTTGCGTCGCTTTGCTTGATCTTCGGCATAATCTAAATACATTGTAACGACTCGGTTGAGTTCATCAAGCTCTTCTTGCGAAAGATATTTTTTAGCAACGGTCACATCGCCTTGACGAACACGACTACCTTTCCAGCTTGTAAGGCCCATATTAGGCAATTGTGGATTAGCACGATGGCAAATTAGCTCTGCCGCGGTATGACCAGTCATTGCCCACAACATTTTATTTTGGACTTTCTTAAAGAAAAGCTGTGCCTGATCGCTTTTAGGATCATAGTCAACTGCCATTGCATAGATATCTTTCACTTTTTGATAGAAACGTTTTTCAGAGCTGCGTATTTCACGGATACGTTCAAGCAACTCATCAAAATAATCCCAAGTGCCCGGTTCTTTAAGCCGTGCATCATCCAATATGAAGCCTTTAATCAAGTACTCTTGTAAAAGAGCCGTTGCCCATTTGCGGAATTGCGTACCTCGTGGAGAACGAACTCGATATCCGATGGCAAGAATCATACTTAAATTGTAGAGTTTCACCTCTCGCTGGATATTTCTATTTCCTTCTTTTTGAACTAGTAAGCAATCCTTACTAGTTGAGTCTGCATCGACTTCGTTTTCTTCGTAAATGCCTTTTATATGAAGAGTTATATTTTGGGGAGTTGTTTGAAATAGCTCAGCAATTTCCATTCTGGTTAACCAAACAGTGTTCTCTTCGGCTTTTAATTTAATGGAAGTTTTGCCATCTTCTGTAGTATAAAGAATGATTTCACCATTAGACATTAACAACTTCCCTAGATTACCTTTTTGAGATCATTGTATTGGGAATAGATAATTTTTCCCAGTTGAAAGTTCTGAATCAGTCTAACCGCCCCGAAATTACGCCTCACTTTGTGAGGTTTTTTGTTTTTATGGCTAAACAGCAATTTTGAGACTCCTTTTTAATTCAAAAAAAATCACTTGATATATCCAAAAAATAAATGAAAAAATTTATTCCGACGAATTAAAAGAGGATTAAATCTCTTCTAAATTGGGCCATAGCTCTTCATAGGATAATCCAGTTATTTCAGCAAATTCCTTTTCTCTAGCTGTAGTAAATGAATCGTCTTCTTTTGATTCAAGAAATTTCTTTTTTGGAGCAGTTTGATCACCAGAGAGTTCCTGAAACATGAGGAGAAATAATTTATTGTTTAATTCTTGTATCCAAAACTGCATTTTTAAAACACCACGAGATCGCCAAATATCTTGTACTTGTTGACTGTAATATTCCGACTTGTTTTGAAACATTTTTAGCAGCTTTTCTTTCTTAGATGAAAGAATTGGATAAGCAATACAAAAATCTTTAATGGGAAGCGCTGGGTCTTCCACAGGTACGCATAATGTCTCGGTTAATTCGTAACTTTTAGGAATAAAATTATTTTGAACAAGATCAATGTCTAAAGCTTCTTTATAGATATGCTCTAATTTTAAAGCTGTAGAATCTCCTTGGCTTATTTTTTCTCTCAATAATTCTAAGATTTTTTTTTGATCATTCTCTTTAAATAGATGGATTAAAAAATCTTGGTTTTGAATTTTTTGGATCCAAAGATAATATTTTAATTCTGAAAAAAGAGGATTATCTTTTGGTGTCAAGCTTTTTAAAAGATCAACTTTACCCGGTTTTATAGGGGTTATAAAAATAAATCTCTCTTGGTTTAAAAATTGATTGATCTCTTTGGAGAATTCCTCACATTGTTCAACAAAAGGAAAATGTCCACATTGAGAGATTTTGACTAATTTGGATTGAGGAATATGTTCGTGAATCTGTTCCACTGCAGAGTACGGAATTGGATCGGAATCTCCATGAAGAATTAGTGTGGAACATTTTATTTGAGGTAATTCGGAAATGATGTCATAAGGCTTCATAAATATATCTATGCATAACAACTCAAATACTTTAGAGCCATTAATAATCGCTTCTGGAGTGAGGTAAAGATTTAATTTGGTAATATCTTGAGAGGAGTACATATAAGCTTGAAAAATTGCTTTTTGCTGTTTTTCATCGCTATTGGCAGCATCCATGGATTCCTTGGATAAGCGTTTTGCAATTTCTTTTACCATCAATGAAAATCCCTCATGGGAAGCAGGCATACTCCCCACTAAAACTAGCTTATTTATGGAGTCTGGATGCAAGATGGCATATTTCATTCCCAAAAAAGCACCCCATGAATGTCCAATAATAGAGATGCGTTCTGCTCCTATCGATTGCCTAATGGCTTCAATATCGTCTACAAAATTTTCTACATTAATGTTCTTTTCGGAAATGACAGCTAATGACTTTCCACAACCCCTCTGATCATAAAAAATGACGGAATGATTTGCGGGAAGGTTGGCCATGTGAGGTAATAGATAGTCCTGACAGAGCTTGGGAGCTCCATGGATCACAATGACAGGTTGACCTTCTCCATAAATTCTGCAAAATAGATTAGCGTCCTTAACCTGAACGAATTTTTCTTGTTCGATGGCCTCTGCTTGGAATGCTGAAGCTATAATGAAATAGAAAAAAATAAAAATATTAATCATTATTTTACCCTTAGAAATTGATGCATTATATGAAAGTAAGATTTTGGATCATTAAACATTGTATATCGAGGTCCTACCATCCTCCGTAATATAAAGATTGATTTCACTATCAAACCTATCCCAGTAATCGGAATGAGCCTAATTCGAATTCCTCAGGGAAGCGACAGAAACAGGGGGGTAATATTGAATTAATATAATCCGCCTGTTTCTGTCGCTTCCTTGGGAGAAAAAATTTCGAATTCGGCCACTCAGATTACTGGGATAGGTTCTTAGACATGAACAATTGATCCAGAAATTTTTGATATCATTGTATTTGGAATAGATAAATTTTCCCAGGGAAAAGTTCTGAATCCGTCCAGCCGCCCCCACTTTTACTAAATTGTTCGAAATCAATAGTTTTAGTTCTGTAATAATTTTCCCATACACCTACACATGAACTTGCAGAGGTTAGCCATTAAGAGGATCGGATTATATAAAATCTATTTATGCATCACTGCCAAAAAATAACACAAACAAATCTGGTAGATATGGAACGCAAGTAGAAAGAATTTCTACTGCTCATCGATAGAGAGGATTATGAAACTATTAATAACAATGCGGAATCAGTTTATAATGATATTTTAAAAAACTACTCTTCTGAAATCAAACAAATGATCCTTGCAAACAGAGGCAAAATCATCTCGCCAATCGGATTGGAGAGTTTATTTGAAAAATGATAAAGTAGGGTCTTTCCTTGTATGGTTTACAACCCAATCGAGGAATATACATGACACCACCGCCTATCAATAGATCACTTATCACCACTTTCGAAGACCTTCCAGACCCTCGTAAGCCAAGAAACCAACGCCAAAAACTGATAGATATTATTGCTATTGCCATATGTGCAATCCTCTGTGGATCAAATTAACAAGCCTCTCAATGGGCACTCCAAAGGTTTTAGATAAGGTAAAAGCTCAGTGGGCTAGGATTTATCAGTCTTGCAGTTGGAGGTGTTGTTTTTGGCCTATTGGCTCAGTTCGTATGGAAACAAGGGTTACGTCGTTATAGCGGAACAGGAGCATAGGATTATGAGAGCATCACTTAAAAAAATGTTGAATTTGGAATGGACACTTTTCAAATTAAGCGCCATAGCCGATTTGCAGGTCCCTTTTAATCTAGGATTTCAATTTGTAAATGACATTCTATGGTATACGATGCAAATAATCCTGTTTGAGGCCCTCTGAGGCCGAGAAAAAATAGAGATGCAGAGCGCTTTTATCAACCTTTTTTGCATCTTTCAAATTCCCTCCCCTTCCACAACGGAACGTGAACGTTATGGAAGGGAAGGGAATTTGAAATCTGCGAAAAAATCTTGATAAAATCGCTCGCATTCTAATTTTTTCTCGGCCTCTCTATCTTCATGTCGACAGCTTAGGTGGGTGGGGCATTGCTGAAATGCGCGTTTTCTTAGGTGTACTATTTCTTGTAGATGCATTTCAGATGGTCCTATTTGCTCATAACTTTGATGTGTTTTCCGAAAAAATTGTACACCGCGATCTGGATCTTCTTTTGTTAAGACCTGTAAGCTCACAGCAATTGATGACATCACAAAAACTTCAGTGTGGTTTTCTATTAAATGCTATTTTTGCTCTATCATGGTTGCTGTGGAGCCTCTCCCTGTTACCTAAAGAGTGCTTGTTGATCCCACGGACAGCTGGGCCTTATCTGCACTTCTAGCGGTAGCTGCAGGTTCTCTGCTTATAGCAAATCTCTTTTGGCGTTGGTTTGTTAAACGCTATATGACTATTGGCTAAGTTAGTTTGTAATTTGTAGTAGATGATAGGATCACGATAGCAGTTGATTCTTACTAACTTAATATTTTATTTTAAAGTACATTACAGTCGTTTTTTGCACTCGTAATCTGTGTTTTTGGTGATTTTAATGTACCTCTTAGGTGTAATAAGTTCATAAATCGTATTGCAATACATATACATTTCATGTATATGTTGTACTATGGATGAAAATGATATGGGTGGAATAGGAAAGCTCTCCCGTAAAAGGCTTTCCAAGGTGATTAGACACTGCAAGGGCTGTATTAAAGCCGCAGATGTTGCTGATTGTCTTCAAATATCAGGGGTTAAAGCTCGAAATTTGCTAGCAATTTGGTCCAAACATGGATGGCTGCAAAGAATCCGACCAGGGCTGTATTTGGCTGTCGAGTTGGCTTCAGAATCCCCTGATGATATCTTAATAGATCCTTGGGTCATTGCAATGCAACTTTATTCACCTTGCTATTTGGGAGGTTGGTCAGCGTGTCAGCATTGGGATTTAACAGAACAAATTTTTGATAAGACTCTGGTTTTAACTTCCAAACGAATAAATGGAAAAGAACAGGAAGCCGGAAATATCCATTTCCTAATAAAGAAGACTGATTCTACAAAATTTTTTGGCCTTAGAACCATTTGGAAAGAATCAGTTAAAGTGCAAATTTCTGATCTCCATAAGACGATCATTGATATTCTCGATGACCCCGCGCTTGTTGGAGGTATTCGTTCTGCCACCGACATGCTTCAGAAATACCTGAAATCGGAACATCTTAATTCCTCATTGTTACTGGAATATGCCTTCAAGATGAATAACAAAACTATTTTTAAAAGATTGGGTTTTTTGCTTTCTATGCTCAAATTTGAAGACACCGTTTTAATAGAACAATGCCGGCAAAATATCAGCCAGGGCAATTCTCAAATAGACCCTTCTTCAAAGGGTAAGCGACTCGTAAAAAAATGGAGGCTTTGGCTCCCGAATGACTTTGAAAATACTTTTTAAATGCGTGATAATTCATGATAGATAAATACGAAATATTGAAAACGGCTAAAATGCTCGGCCTACAACCGACAACTGTCGAGAAAGATTATGTGCTTGGATGGGTGCTAATGGCAATACAAGTGCATCCCGAATGTCAGGAAAAATGGATCTTTAAAGGAGGAACATGTCTTAAAAAATGTTTCTTTGATAACTACAGGTTTTCTGAAGATTTAGATTTTACAATTCTGGCTCAAGACCATATCGAAGAAGCCTTAATGAAAAAAATCCTTAAAGATGCCGGTGAGTGGGTATATGAACAATCAGGCATAGAGCTGCCCGAAAAGCATATATCAGTAGACCTTTACAAAAATCCTCATGGTGTTTTTTCAATTGAAGGCAAGCTCACTTACTTTGGACCCCTGAAGCAAAAAACTAACTTTCCTAGCATAAAACTTGATCTGACTGCACATGAAAAAGTGGCTTTTTATGCAGACGCCTTGAAAGGAGTTCAAGGTCCAAATTCCATTGTTTACCAGGAGAGGGCCTAAACATGCTCGCTCACAGTTTTCTTTTAAAAATGATTGAATTGCATGCGCAAGCCGAGAATGATTGGCGTTACTCTACCCCTCCGATTGGAAAACGAATGTCTGCATGGGTTTATAAAGACTTATGGAAAGATCTACATGTCATTTTTGCGCATTTTAATGCGGAGGATAGCTGGAAGGCGTTATTCTATACTATGGAATTATTCAAGCGCCTCACGGCTGAGACAGCGCAATCGCTTCGGTTGGGCAGTATGGAAAAGTTGAGCGAGAATAGGATGGGCTTCATCACCACATTAAAGAGCTCTCCATTATGATAGAGAAACACCCCCTTTCAGATCAGTTCATTATTAATAGTCTAAATGCCGATTACGGTATTAAAGTTGCTGTGCTTACATTTCTTCCTTTAGGCGCGGATATGAATGCGTCAGTATATAAAGCTCAAACGTATGACCAGACATGTTATTTCGTAAAGCTAAAGCGTGGCCATCGCTATGATGTGAGCATTGCAATATTAACCTTGCTGCAGGCTTCAGGAATTCAACAGATAATTCCGCCTGTCAAAACAATCAATGGCGAGTTAACTCAGTACATCAATGATTTTACTCTTACTGTCTACCCATTTGTGGATGGGAAAAACGGTTTTTGCTTTGACCTAACTGATGATCAATGGATAACTCTCGGCAAGGTAATGAGACAAGTGCATGAATTTGACGTACCTCCTTCAATCAAAGATCTGATCCGGAAAGAATCCTATTCAGATAAATGGAGGAAGGCTGTTCGTTCGCTTTATGCTCATGTTGACGGCAATTTAAACGGTGATGAAACCGCTTTGAAGCTGCAATTATTTATGAGGGAGCATAGAGCGGTAATCCATCACCTGGTACATCGGGCTGAAGCTTTAAGCCAAAAAATCCAGGAACAATTGCCCGAATTCGTGCTATGCCATTCAGACATTCACGGCGGCAACGTGTTGATAGATGAAAGCGGCTCCATCTTCATAGTGGATTGGGACGATCCTATTATGGCCCCCAAAGAGCGGGATCTCATGTTTATTGGCGGAGGCGTTGCAAATGTCTGGAATAATCCCCGCGAAGAAGAATTTTTTTATAAAGGATATGGAGAGACTGAAATCAACCGAGCAATCCTAGCTTATTACCGGCATGAACGAATCGTAGAAGATATTGCAGAGTATGGACATGCACTGCTTTTGACGCCGGACGGAGGCGAGGACAGGCTGGAAATGTTCGAACAGTTTAAGGGTATGTTTGAAGCCAATGGCGTAGTAGATATAGCATTCAAAACAGATTCAGATAACCGGGCAATGGGGAAATACTTATGAGCCGCAAGCATACCCGAGTTAGAAAGTTTTTTTCATATTACAGACCTTATCTAGGACTCTTCAGCGCGGATATGGCTTGCGCGGTGATCGCCTCTGCGGCAATGCTTGCAATCCCGTTATGCGTTCGGTATATCACGGCCAATTTGCTGCAGATTGGTTCAATGGATGCCCTCCATCAAATCTACTTGGTGGGCGGCCTTATGCTTGGCTTGATTGCTATTTACGCAGCATGCCATGCATTTATCGACTATCAAGGGCATGTAATGGGCGCCTTGATGGAAAGGGATATGCGAAGCGAGCTGTTCGAGCATTATCAAAAGCTCTCCTTCAAATTTTATGATGAGCATAAAACCGGCCAGCTGATGACTCGCATCTCCCATGACACATTTGATCTTGCAGAACTCTACCACCACGGGCCGGAAGACGTTGTTATTTCTTTTTTGAATTTCATCGGAGCATTTGTCATCTTGATGACCATCAATGCCAAACTTGCTCTTATCGCTTTTCTCTTTGTTCCTGTTATGGGAATCTATGGATTTTATACGGCCAGGAAAATGTACGCCGCATTAAAGAAGAGCAGCGACAAAATCGGAGATATCAATGCGCAAGTAGAAGACACTCTTGCAGGCATTAGAGTGGTCAAATCATTCACTAATGAAGAAATCGAAAGGAAAAAATTTGCCTCTGAAAATAATCAGTTCCTTGAGAGCAGGCAAAAAGGCTATAAGGCCGAGGCTTATTTCTATGACGGGTTAATCTCTTTTACTCAACTCATGACAGTCGCGATTGTCATCTTTGGAGCAGCAAGCATCGTTAAAGGCTCCATGGATCTGGCTGATTTGCTCACTTTTCTCCTTTACATCGTTATCCTGATAGAACCGATTCAACGTCTTGGCAATTTTATTCGGTTATATCAGCAAGGCATTACCGGCTTTAACCGCTTTATGGATGTTTTGGAAGTTGAGCCGGACATTCAAGATGCGCCGAACGCTGAAGGGCTGGATCAAGTTCAAGGAGATATAGAATTCAAAGCGGTCAGCTTTAAATATAGAGAGGGCCATGACCACGTTTTGAAAAATATCTCCCTGAAAATAAATGTTGGAGAATACGTAGCCCTGGTTGGATTTTCAGGAGTTGGAAAGACGACTCTTTGCTCTTTGATTCCAAGGTTTTATGAGGCCAGCAATGGGAAAATATTGATCGACGGCCGAGATATTAGAAGTCTTAAGCTCACATCGCTGAGGAAAAATATTGGCCTTGTCCAACAGGATATCTATCTTTTTGCCGGAACGGTTTTGGAAAATATCCGCTACGGAAAACCTGATGCAACAGAAGAAGAAATCATCGCCGCAGCCAAACAGGCCAATGCGCATGATTTTATTATGATGCTCCCAAATGGGTATTCTACAGACATTGGCCAACGTGGAGTTAAACTTTCTGGAGGACAAAAGCAAAGGCTCAGCATCGCTCGTGTCTTCCTAAAAAATCCGCCTATCATCATTTTCGACGAAGCCACTAGCAGTCTTGATAACGAAAGCGAAAGAGCTGTGCAAAATTCCATTGAAAGATTAATGAAGAATCGCACAATGCTTGTCATAGCGCACCGCTTGTCAACTATCAGAAATGCTCAGAGAATTCTTGTGCTGACAGATAAAGGGATTGAAGAACAAGGAACGCATGAAGAGCTTATTGCTTTAGATAAGACTTACGCCAGCCTGTACAACATGCAGCTACGGATCGAGGATACGGGAGAAAATACATAAAAATGGCATCTCTTATTTCCCTTTATAAAGAGCGTTTAAATCTCTCGGACTCCCAATTTACCTTCATAGACCATGAAGATGCGATGGTGGCTGCGGTATTTAAAATTTCGCAGACGGGAAGCCCTGACCTGATTTTAAAAGTTTGCTCTCGAAAAGGAGACTTTTTAAGAGAGTCCTATTTCCTAAGCCGTTTTGCCGGCAAGATTCCAGTGCCGAAGATCATCCAGCTTGTAGAACAAGAAACTGGACTGGATGCAGCTGTTTTGATGGAATGCGTTCAAGGCAATCTGCTTAAGTCAGAAACAGTCACTAAAGCTTTGGCATGGGAAATCGGCTCGCTCCTTGCCCGTATCCACATCGAACCAACTGAAGGCTATGGAGACCTGACCGATCCATCTCATTTGAGTAGCGACCCTAGAATACCTTTTACAATGAAATTCGAAGAGGGGCTTGAAGAATGCAAAAGCCATCTGCCTGAAAGCCTTCTTGAAACATGCAGATGGCATTTCGATAAAGACATCGATCTTCTTTTATCCGCCGACGGCCCCTGCATTATACACCGCGATTTCCGCCCCGGCAATCTTATCGCTTCTGATGGAAAAGTGCGAGGAATCATCGACTGGTCTTCAGGCAGGGGAGCATTTGCTGAGGACGATTTTTGTCCATTGGAATTCGGAGAATGGCCTGCGGACTGTAAAAACTCCTTCTTAGAAGGATACGCCTCTGTCAGAAAGGTTCCTGATTACAAGCCGATGATGCCTCTTTTGCGTTTAAGCCGCGCGGTTGCTGCAGTCGGCTTCACTGTTAAAAGAGGAACTTGGGAATCAAGGAACTCAAAGCTTTACAAATTCAGCCGCAGGCATCTTGAATCGCTTGCAGCCGGATCGGAGGCATGATGTTTGCACAAATATAGGACTTACTTTCATATAGCAACAAGTTACGGAGTAAGCGAAAGTGTGGCGTACAAAATTGTACGATGGGTAGAAGATACTTTAATTAAAGACCCTGTGTTTGCTTTGCCTGGACGCAAAGCTCTTTTAAAGAGCAATATGGAATATGAAGTTCTGCTTATAGACGCATCAGAGACACCAATAGAACGCCCTAAAAAAAAGTCAGGCAGAAGAAAAGGATAAAAAATCGAAACAATCAACAATAAGTCGTTTGATTTCTAAAGCTGTTAAAAAAGGCTATGTAGAGTGTGTCTCCGATAAAAAAGATAAAAGAAAACGTTTTCTTCAAATTACTGAAAAAGAAAAACAAACGCTCAATGCCTTTGAACCTATTGCTTTCAATCAAACAAAAGAAGCTCTTTTAACTTTAACTCATGATGAAATCGAAACAGTTCATAAAGGGATTGCACTCTATGCGAAGGGGCTTAGATCCTCAAGAACTCAGAATAAAACCGATGCAGATCATTTGATATCGCAAAAGGATTTTAACTCAGAAGCTGAAAACAGCAAACAAACAGAAAACTTGCCTGAAATTTTTAATCGCCTTAGTCAAATCGGTTATACTTTGGACCTCTTTAATCAAAAAGACGAAGAGGCACTCTACGAGATATTTCAAGAAGTTGTTGATTCAGGTTCTCAGTTTCCTTATGAAAGCAGCTCAATCGAGGAGTTTCACCGGCAATTTTTTACGCCACAAGGGCAGGTTTATGTGTGCCATTCTTTAGATGAAAAAGTTATTGGCGGTTTTTATCTCAGGGCAAATTTTTCTGGTAGGTCAAGCCATATTGCCAATGCAGCCTATATGATTCGTAATACATATCGAGGCAAGGGATTGGGATCTCTTCTAATTAAGGCTTCTTTATATCTTGCTAAAGACCTCGGATTTCAGGCTATGCAATTCAATATGGTACTTAGTCAAAATACTCTTGCTGTCAAACTTTATGAAAGGCTTGGATTTAGTGTTGTTGGGATTATACCACAAGCAGTACGAAATCCATCTGGAAATTATCAAGATGGTTATGTGATGCATCGTAAATTAAACAATTTATAAAAAAAAGATTATGCCGGATGAAAAGGGAATCGTCTCCAAAGAAGAAACATTTGATAAGCTAGAAATTCGTTTGGGCCGTGTTATTAGTGTTGAAGAAGAACCAACAGCACCTAAAAAAGCGTATAAAATGAAGGTTGATTTTGGAAAATTTGGAATCAAGACAAGCATTGCGAGGTTTACCCAACATGCTCCAGAAGAAATCCTCGATAAGTTGGTCTTGGGAATTTTAAATTTTGAACCGCGCCAAATTGGCGACACTATTTCAGAGGTGTTGATTTTAGGAGTTCAGTATCCCAAAGCTGATAGTGGTGAAGCCACATTCATTACGCCAGCTGCAAATGCCAAAATTGGCGGAAAACTATTTTAAATTTTATGAGAGAATAGGAAATGTTCAAAGGAATTACTTTTGCTGGGCACTGTGATCTACGGCATACGCAGATTAAGCCCACAGCCCTCTTTAGCCTAGTAAAATTAATAACTTTTCTTCTTATAGATTTTAATCAGATAAAGAAAGCTTGTTTGCTCGATCGTAAGCTGACAAAAATGTGTTCATAATCCCTCCACGAATGGCGAATTCTTCCAATGTCTTCAACCCAGCAATAGTTGTTCCTTGAGGAGAAGCAATTTGCCATTTAAGCTCTCCAGGATGTTTGGAAGTTTTTTCTAAAAGAGTAAGACTACCTTGCAACATTTGATAGATTAGATCTTGAGCGGTGTGAGCAGTGAACCCCATTGCGATACCTGCATCAACCATTGCTTCTACCATTGCAAAAAAGAAAGCTGGTCCCGAACCTGTCAAAGATGTTAATGCATTTATTTTATCTTCCGATAGCCAGTGTATTTTTCCTAATAATTCAAAAGCTTTTGTGAGATCTTCTTTATTTTTTTGAGGAATATTTTCATCCGAAGATAGTCCAATAACACCTTCTCCATAAATGACAGCCAAATTAGGCATCATACGAACAATGTGTGCATTGGGGAAAAAACCTTTCAAGCTCTCAATAGAAGTTCCAGCTGATAGGCTGATAACTACTTGCTCTTTTTTCAACTCTTTTCCAATTAAATTTCCTACTTCTTTAACATTTTGTGGTTTTACTGCAAGAATGATTAGTTCCGCATGATCAGTTGCTTCTTTAATGTCCCTACATACTTTACCATAGCCTTCTTGCTCAAGTTTTTCTGCATTTTTAAAATGATGATCATAAAAATAGAGTTGATGCGTCTTTGATAGGCGCCCTGCCAGCGCACTTCCCATATTTCCACATCCAATAATTGTTATATGCATATAAAATCCTTTAGGTTCTGATTTGATAATCACCTTTAATAATCCACTTGTAAGAAGTCAGCTCCTTCAATCCCATTGGACCTCTAGCATGTAATTTCTGGGTACTGATAGCTACTTCGGCACCAAAACCGAATTGTCCCCCGTCAGTAAAACGTGTTGAGGCATTTACATACACTGCTGCTGAGTCAATTTCTTTAATAAAACGTTCTGCATTTTGATGATTTTCGGTTAAAATGCCATCGCTATGGCCTGTGCTATGCAAATGAATATGATCAATGGCTTCTTGTAAATTGGCTACAACTTTTATTCCTAAAACAAGACTTAGCCATTCTGTATCCCAATCATTTGTTTCTGCCAGCTTGTAAGAAGGATTTTGCATTAAATGCCAGGCTGTTTCATCTAATCGAAAAGCAACTTGCTTATTGCTTAATACCTCAATAATTTTAGGAATAAATAAGGGTGCCACAGCAACATGTACGATTAAGGTATCCAAAGCATTGCATACGTTAGGACGCTGGGTTTTAGCATTTACAATGACTTGCAATGAACGCTCTAGATCAGCTGTTTCATCTACAAATAGATGGCAAATTCCAATTCCTCCAGTAATCACTGGAATGGTACTATTCTTGCGACAAAATTCTTGCAATGATGCACTTCCACGAGGAATGATCAAATCTATAGATTCATGCAGTTGAAGCAATTCTTTGACTTGAGAACGATCTGAGCTCGCTACTAATTGAATTGCCCCTGAAGGAAGATTAGCAGAAGCTAAAGATTTTTGAATAAGGTCAACCAATACTTGATTTGTATGCAGAGTTTCTGATCCTCCGCGTAAAAGTGCGCAGTTTCCCGATTTAATCGTTAATGCGCTTATATCAATTGTTACGTTTGGTCTTGATTCGTAGATGATCCCTAGTACGCCAATAGGAGTGCGATACCTTGCCAAATGGAGTTGATTTGGGAGATTTTTCTCGTCAAATATTTCTCCAATTGGATCTGGTAGAAGCATCACTTGTTCAATATCATGTATAATGCCTTCTAACTTATTTTCAAGAGATAATCGTTCTAATAATGCTTCGTTAAGGCCATTAGCTTTTGTAAGAGCTATATCCTTAAAATTAGCTTCAAGAATACTTTGTTGATTTTTCTTCAAATTCTCCATCATGGCTTCAAGAACGTCATTTTTTTGTTTGGAACAGGCTGCTGCCATTTGAAAAGTTAATTTTTTAGCAGTTTGTGCCATTTGTTTTAAATTAGCATGAGCCTTCATGATGCATTTCCTTCTTTAAACTTAATTCTAGTCATATTTGTGCGATGTATGATTTCTGGACCATAGCTGTAGCCTAATATATATTCAATGCACCTAGATTGTTTTCCGATCAACAGCTGAACTTCTTTACTCCCATAATTTGTAATACCCACAGCAATTGCTTCATCTGTAGGAGAAATAATTTCTACTGTAGCTCCACGTTCAAAGTTTGGAGTTGTCCTAATGATGCCTGAAGATAAAAGGCTTGCTCCATGGTGCATAATCTTTACCACAGCTCCTGCGTCAACATAAACCATCCCTTTTCTCTTTTCTGATAATAACCAACGTTTTCTACTTTCGCGAAAAGTCATTTCTTCCAGAAATAGTGTTCCTATTTGTTGTCCAAGAGCAAGATCAACCAGAACATTAGGTCGGGAAGCCGAGGCGATAATTGTACGTGTACCAGACTGAGAAGCCATTTGAGCCGCCTCAATTTTTGTAATCATGCCTCCTGTTCCAAGAGATGTGGAAGAACCACCTGCTAGAGAAAAGATTGAATCATCAATGCGTGTTACAACAGGGATGAGCTTTGCATCAGTATTTAAGCGAGGATCGGCAGTAAAAAGCCCTTCTTGATCTGTTAATAAAACGACAACATCTGCTTCAATTAAATTTGCTACTAATGCAGCCAAATTGTCGTTATCTCCAACCCGTATCTCTTTTGTAGCAACCGTATCATTTTCATTGATAATCGGAACGACATGGTGTTTCAGTAAACAATGCAATGTATCGCGAGCATTAAGATATCGTTTGCGATTGGAAAGATCGTCTCTCGTCAAAAGTACTTGACCTACATGGAGTTCAAATAACGAGAATAATTCCGACCACGTTTGCATTAACTTTACTTGTCCAATGGAAGAAAACATTTGTTTAGAGGGTAAAGATCGGTCAATCTTAGGAAAGTTTAAAAGTTCTCTCCCTGCAGCAATAGCCCCAGAGCTAACAAGGACTATTTGTATTCCCTGGGCTTGCAAATAGAAGAGTTGCTGAACCAACCCTAACATATAACGACGAGATAACTTTTTCCCACCTTGCGTTAAAGTACTTGTACCCACCTTAACAACCATTTTGCGTATCGATTTCATATAAACCTTGCTTTCAATATAAACATAAACATTTTTTTGTTGTTTTTCATAGGACTAAAAAATGAAATGACAACAATAGGAATATTCAAATTCTAAAAATAAAATTTGTAATAAAAAATTTGAAAGATGTAGCGAAAAAAGATTACCCCAAACGGGGAAAAGGGAGAGGACGAATATATGATTGAAAACTAAAAATTTTCATATTTATGAACTTTGCAACTTAATACATTTGTTGTGTTATACAACCATTTTAGCTAAAAGAGCTTTTTTCGGATAGGTGTATTTTTCATTGTTTTTCATTGG
>Ga0206928_1161_pt1 | contig 15558 bp, 10 predicted proteins | sample Alteio_BWOrgHeat_21_FD_152941 | JGI IMG/M metagenome (GOLD analysis project Ga0206928, IMG submission 152941) | Enriched cells from forest soil in Barre Woods Harvard Forest LTER site, Petersham, Massachusetts, United States -... | ecosystem: Environmental > Terrestrial > Soil > Temperate forest >... | reverse complement strand
TGGAATGGCTCCGCCCCTGGAAAAAAGTTTGCATCTGGAAACCGCCTTTTGCGGAGTGGTTCGTGGGAGGGAAAATCAATGTCAGCGCGAACTGCCTGGATCGCCATTTGAAAGGATCGTTTCGCAACAAGGCGGCGATTATTTTCGAGGGAGAACGGGGTGAGGTCGTCACGCTGACCTATCTGCAGCTTCATCGTGAGGTTTGCCTCGTCGCCAACGTCCTGAAGAAGCACGGCGTGAAGGCGGGTGATCGCGTGATGATTTATCTACCGATGATTCCCGAGGCGATTATCACAATGCTGGCCTGCGCGCGCATTGGAGCGCCGCACAGCGTGGTTTTCAGCGGATTTAGCGCGGAGGCGCTCAAGGAACGGGCGAATGATTGTGGCGCGAAGGTGGTCGTTACCGCCGATGGCGGATTTCGTCGCGGGACGACCATCGCCTTGAAGCGAAACGTCGATGAGGCATTGCTGGGCGCGCCCAAGGTGAAGACCGTGCTGGTTGTGCAACGGACGAGGCAGGACGTGACGATGCTTTCCGGGCGCGATTACTGGCTGCATGAGGAAGTCCAGCAGGTAAGTTCGGTTTGCAAGCCTGAACCGCTCGACAGCGAACATCCTCTTTTCATTCTCTACACCAGCGGAAGCACGGGAAAACCGAAAGGCATTCTCCACACCACGGCTGGTTATCTTCTGGGTTGCCACCTGACGACCAAGTACATTTTCGATTTGAAGCCGGAGGATGTCTATTTTTGCACGGCGGATGTGGGATGGGTGACGGGTCACAGCTACGTGGCTTACGGCGTTCTTTCCAATGGCGGCACGAGCCTGATTTACGAGGGTGCGCCGAATTATCCCGAGCCGGATCGCTTCTGGCGGATTATTAACCGGCACAAGGTGAATATTTTTTACACCGCGCCGACGGCGATTCGTTCCTTCATTAAATGGGGCGATGATTGGCTCGCGCCTCACGATCTCTCCTCGCTGCGCCTGCTGGGAAGCGTGGGGGAACCGATCAATCCTGAGGCATGGATGTGGTATCACGACAAGGTCGGCGGCAAGCGTTGCCCGATCGTGGATACCTGGTGGCAGACGGAAACGGGCGCGCACATGATCACGCCTTTTCCAGGAGCGACGCCACTCAAGCCCGGTTCAGCTACTCTCCCGTTTTTCGGAATCGATGCAGCGGTGGTCGATGATAACGGCAAGGAAGTGCCGCCGAATGTAGGGGGGAAACTGGTCATCCGTCGCCCATGGCCTTCGATGCTTCGGTCGATTTATGGCGATGCCACGCGCTATCGCAAAACCTACTGGAGCGAGATCAAGGGCTGCTATTTCGCCGGAGACGGTGCGCGCCGCGACAAGGACGGTTATTTCTGGATCGTGGGTCGGATCGATGACGTGCTGAACGTGGCGGGGCATCGGCTCGGTACCTCCGAAGTCGAGAGCGCTCTCGTCAGCCACGTCGATGTTGCCGAGGCCGCAGTGGTGGGACGTCCCGATGACCTGAAAGGACAGGCCATTGTCGCCTTCATCACCCTCAAAAATAGCGTGCAGCCGGGTCCCGGATTGAAGGATGCCTTGCGAGCGCATGTGGCGAAGGAGATCGGTCCCATTGCCAAGCCGGATGATATTCGCTTTATCGATGCGCTGCCAAAAACGCGAAGCGGTAAAATCATGCGCCGCCTGTTAAAAGAAGCCGCCGCCTCACCCACTGGCGAGATTACGGGTGATGTCACCACGCTCGAAGACTTGAGCGTCTTGGCGAAGCTTAAGCACGTGGAGGAATAATTTTTGAATGTAGCGGCGGTCTATGACCGTCGCATTTTTTTAAATTCAGCCATCCTGAGCTTGTCGAAGGATGACGGTTTTCAAAATAATCTCTGGTTAGACGGAAACGCCCGCGAGTTCCGTCGCCTGATCAACTACCGTCGGCAAGGTGATGTAAGCAAGAACGGATTCATCGGGCAACTCAAACACCGCAATTTCGGCCCTATTTTTATTCTGTTTTTCGCATCGTCTGCCACTCATTTCATCGTCATCAAAATGTCGTAAATGACTTTTTCACGTAATAACTGGAAGAATGTGGATGCATTCGACGTCAATTCTTTTAGAAAAGAAAATTTCAAATTTTTGTGACCATTTCTCTTGCCGCTCCATCATCACGTGATTAGCTTGACCTTCCCGTCGTAGAAAAATTTGCGTCGATTCAAAATGGAAACTTCTTTTTTATTCCCGCTTCTCGACCCTCGGGGAATAACTCGAAACGGATGTCGTATCCTTTTGTTTGAGTCGCTGTTTTTGAAATTCAAGCGCAACGGCGTAACACATTCTTTATAAAAGACTTATGTGTATAACAGCTTTTGTTTTCCCTCGTGCTCTCCTCTCAACCCTCTCACCTTTCTAATCTGAATAACTTGTGAATAACTTGGTTCCAACTGTGGATTTGCCTCAAACTTGGGCATCGATATGCCTTGAATTACAACAAGTTGTCTCGGCTGATGCCGTGGCTCGTTGGTTCCGTCCTTTGCGCGCGCAGCTTTACGTTAATCAGACGTTGACTCTGAGTTCCGATAACAGCATTTACCAGTATTGGATCGAAGAAAATTATCTCCAGCAACTGACGGCGGCGGCTTCGCGCGTATTGGGAGAAACGGTATCGATTGTTTTTCATTCGCCCGAAAGCGCTCCTGCTACGCCATCGGGTGGGATGCCTCCCAAAGTCGAACCCATCCGCGTGAAAAAAGAGCACATCTCCAGGAATGCTTCAGGTGATTCGCGGGGTTGCCTCAATCCGCGCAGCACTTTTGAATCTTTTGTCGTCGGCATGAACAACCAGTTCGCCCATGCCGCCGCGCGCGCGGTGGCTGAGGGACCAGCTCGCACCTACAATCCGCTTTTCCTGCATGGCAACGTCGGTTTGGGCAAAACGCATCTCATGCAGGCAGTCGGCCATCTCATCCAGCAAAATAAGAAGCACCTGAAAGTCTTCTACGTCACCTCCGAGCAATTCACCAACGACTACATCAGCGCCATCCAACACGGTGAACTGGCCAAATTCCGCCGCAGTTACCGGCAGGTCGATGTTCTCCTCATCGACGATATTCAATTCCTGGCGGGCAAGGATCGTTCTCAGGAAGAATTTTTCCACACCTTCAACACCCTTTTCGACGGCAGCAAACAGATTGTTCTCACCAGCGACTCCCCGCCCACTGAAATCGCCAATCTCGAAAAACGCCTCACCTCCCGGTTTGAATGGGGCCTCACTGCCGAGCTGCAGCCACCCGATGCTGAAACTCGCCTGGCCATCCTGCGCCACAAGATGAAGGCCATGCCGGAAAAACTCAGCGATCCCGTCCTGAACTTCATCGCCGAGAGGGTCAAGACCAACGTGCGCCGGCTCGAGGGCGCGCTCAATCGCGTGGCGGCCTTTGCGTCGCTGCACGGCAAGGCCATTGCCGTTCCGCAGGTGGAAGTGCTCCTGCGCGATCTGCTCCAGCAGGAGGGTCAGCAGACCGTCAGCATTGATCTTATCCAGCGCCGTGTCGCCGAGACCTACGATTTGCGCCTGGCCGATATGACCAGCAAGCGCCGCCCCGCCAATATCGCTCTCCCGCGCATGGTCGCAATGTACCTGAGCCGTCGTCTCACCACCGCCTCGCTCAACGAGATTGGTGATGCTTTCGGGGGTCGCGATCACGGTACGGTTCTCCACGCCAACCGGACTATTGACGAAAAGATGAAAAGCGACGAAAAGCTCCGGCGCATTGTCAATTACCTCGCGGAAAAGCTCGTCGCCACCTCGGGACAATAATTCATCACGGTTGCCAGCTTACCGCTGCACCGATTACATGAAAGGTGCCAATGGCACGAAAGTGGAAAGCGGATGAAAACTTTCCTGGCCAGGTGTGGCAACAGCCATTGGTATTCGTTCCGTCCAACCGACGAGAAAACGGCAAAGGGCTGTTTTATCTGGCAAATGAGCCTGTTCTCCTGACCGGGAAATGATTTCAAAACCGGAACCGTAGGCGGTTCCGTTTAATACGCAGGCATCCGTCAGGCATTCTTCCATCTGTTGACGTCCCTTGGCCCTGACATCCTCCACGGTTCCCTCAAGTTCGTATTTCCACCCGATAAGAATGCTGGCAGGAAAAAGGCGGCGCAGGGAGGCGATCAGCTTGGGCGCGGGTTCAAGCGTAACTTTCAAGGCACCTTCGCGACTGGAAATTTTGCCGCTTTGGATCGGTTGACCCTGTTCATTTAAAATTTCCCCGACGCGGAAATCGCACAGGGCCGCTGCATGGAAGACGACTTGCACTTCCGTTCGTCCTGGAAGCTGGGTCAAGCCTGCTTCGAGATCCTCATTCGTGGTGAACGGGATGACATTCACGCCCCAGAGCGGAGAGGAGAAAGTCGAGGCGGTTCCGCGAAAACAAGTCACGGCATGACCGGCCTGCGCAAAACTCTCCGTCAGGAGGGTGCCAAGTTCGCCCGTGGAAAAGTTGGTCAAGCGACGCACCTTGTCGAGCGGCTCGTAACTGGGTCCCGAGGTGATGACGATTTTCATGTGTTTATCCATTCCAGACCATTTATCAGCAAGCCCCATCATTCATCCGCTGACAACCCAATATTACCCATCCTCCGATTTTCGGATAGTCTGTTTCTTTGGCCAAGAGCTTGCTGAAAAAAGGAGTGTCTCTTGCGGAGAGTCGCGGTAAGCTCAACTTTTAATGAGCACCGCCTGGACGCGCAAAGACCTTCTCACCATCCGGGAATTGGATCGGGCCGACATTCAATTGATCCTCGACACCGGGCGTACTTTCAAAAATTCATCGGCCAATTCCGGTAAAAAATCGACCTCGCTGGAAGGCCGCACCGTGGTGAATCTCTTTGTCGAACCGAGTACGCGCACACGAACTTCCTTTGAACTGGCCGCCACGCGCCTCGGCGCTGATGTCGTCTCCATCGACAGCGAGTCGAGTTCCTTCCGCAAAGGAGAAACGCTCAAGGATACCGGCCAGGTGCTTCAGGCGATGAATGCCGATTTTGTCATCCTGCGCCATTCCGCCGCCGGAGCGCCGCAATTCCTGGCGGAGCGGCTCAAGGCCCATATTCTAAATGCTGGTGATGGCGCGCATGAGCATCCAACCCAGGCACTGCTCGACGTTTTTACCATGCGTGAACGGCTCGGTGAAAAATGCGCCTGGAAAGACCTGCACGTCGTGATTTGTGGCGATATTCTCTTCAGCCGCGTCGCGCGCTCCAATGTCTGGGCATTGACCAAGCTCGGCGCGCGCGTGACGCTCGTCGGGCCGACGACGCTCGTGCCGGAAATTTTTTCAGAACTGGGCGTGAAGATCACGCACGATCTCGATTCTGTTCTACCCGATGCCGATGTCATCATGCTTCTGCGTATCCAGCACGAACGGCAACGTCGCAGTTTCTTTCCCTCAGTGGGCGAATACGTCTCGCTCTTCGGCCTCAACATGACCCGCTTTAAAAAGTGCAAACCCGGCGTGCTGATTATGCACCCCGGCCCGGTCAATCGCGGCATCGAAATCGCCAGCGAACTCGCTGATGGCCCGAACTCGACCATCCTCGATCAGGTGCAAAACGGCCTCGCCATCCGCATGGCCGTGCTGCATTTGCTGGGTGGCAGTTAATAGTTATTCGTCCGTCATCCTGAGCTTGTCGAAGGATCAGCTTCCAGAAAATGTACGCTTACTCTACAAACGTAGGCTTACCGGGGGCTGATCCTTCGACTAGCTCAGGATGACAGAACTTACTACCGCTTAAGACGGCAGCGGAAAGCGCGCGGTGATTTCGCGGACGTGATCGCGGATCGCACTGATCTTATCCGGGTTGGCGCGATTCTCAACGGCCTCCTCGATCAGATTGGCGATGTCGAACATCTCGTCCTCCTTCATCCCGCGAGTGGTGACAGCGGGGGTTCCGAGACGGATGCCGCCTGCCTTGAAGGGACTTTGCGTATCGAATGGAATCGCATTCTTGTTTACGGTGATACCAGCCTGATCGAGCAACTCCTGCACTTCTTTGCCCGTGACATTCCTGGGCTGAAGATCAACAAGCATGAGATGATTTTCCGTCGTGCCTGAAACAATGCGGAAGCCGTTCTTTTTCATGCCTTCGCAAAGCGCTTTCGCATTGCGAACAACCTGCTGCTGGTAAGTCTTAAATTCCGGCCTGAGCGCCTCGCCCAGAGCAACCGCCTTGGCGGCGATAACATGCATGAGTGGGCCACCCTGCACGCCGGGGAATACCTGCGAATCAATTTCCTTGGCGAACTTCTCCCGGCAAAGAATCAAGCCACCTCGCGGACCCCGCAAAGTCTTGTGTGTCGTCGTCGTAACGAAATCGGCATACGGCACCGGCGACGGATGCACGCCCGCCGCGACGAGCCCCGCGATGTGCGCCATGTCGATAAAAAGATAGGCACCGATTTGATCGGCAATCCGCCGCAGACGTGGAAAATCAATGATTCGCGAATAGGCCGAAGCTCCGGCGGTGATCATCTTGGGACGATGTTCCTTCGCCTGGACTTCGAGCGCATCGTAATCGATGGTCTCGGTTTCCTTGCTGACGCCGTAGTGGACGACGCGATAAAAGCGACCTGAGAAATTCATTTTATGACCGTGCGTCAGGTGACCGCCGTGGGAAAGATCCATGGTCAGGATTAGGTCGCCGGGCTGGAGCATGGCAAAATAGACAGCGGCATTCGCCTGCGAACCGGAATGGGGCTGCACATTGGCGTGATCGGCTCCAAAAAGTTGCTTGGCCCGTTCCAAGGCCAGTTCTTCGACAACATCGACATTCTCACAACCGCCATACCAGCGCTTGCCCGGATAACCTTCCGCATACTTGTTGGTCAGGCAGGAACCCTGCGCTTCCATCACGGCGCGGCTGGTGAAATTTTCCGACGCAATCAATTCGATGTTGTCGTGCTGGCGGGCGTATTCGTTTTGAATCGCCGCGAAAATCGACGGATCGGCCTCGGCTAGACTTGGCTTGTTGACGACAGAGGGAGTGGGGGTGGAGGAGGACGGTTTTGATTCCATGGGAGGTTGCATTTGGTTATCGAGATTCTCACCGATATAGGCGGTGTTGATCCAGGCATCGAGGATTTCCTTGAGACGTTTCCCGCGGATTTCCAGCGAAGCGAGACATAGGAGATTGGCATCATGTTGCTCGCGGCTCAAGCGCGCCATTTCAACATTATGCACCAGCGCGGCACGGATGCCGGGAATACGATTCGCGGCCATGCTCAGGCCAAGACCCGTGCGGTCGATGACGATGCCACTGTCGGCCTGTCCCTGCGCAACCGCCGTGGCCACACGCACCGCAATTTCCTCCGTGGTGCAACCACCCAAGTCCTCGAACGGATAGCCGTTCTGGCCCAGCCAGGAGCGCACCTGCTCCTTTAATTCGGTGCCTTCGCTATCGGAGGCAATGGCTATTTTCTTCATCGCGGTCACGCGGGTCTCATCGTGGGTCGAGCGCAAAACCAAATCGAGAAGACGCGGCAATGCCTCCCGGATCTGGTCGCGGCATTCGCGGTATGTTTCACACGACTGGCCAATGGGATCAGAAACTTCACGCTCCATCACGGCCAGGTCGGTCTCAAACTCCCGCAAGAGAAAGGTTTTTTCCGCCGAGGATGGAAAAAGCAACAACATCGAATCGAGATGACCGTAGGTCATCACAAAAATAAAATCGGCCCTACGCACCAACTCCGCCATGAGCGGTTTGCTCCGGATGTTGTGAATATCCAGACCGAGTTCATCCATGACGTCGATGGCATAGGCACTGGGCGGTTGTCCCCCAACCGCACCGATGCCAGCAGAGGTGACTTCTATATCGCGTCGCCCCCGGATCAAATCGGCAAAGAGTCCCTGCGCCATCGGGCTGCGACAGATATTGCCAGTACAAACAAAAAGGACGTTTCTCATGCGAAATGGGGGCGACAAGATAGAACCTAACTCAAAACTCCATGCGAGCTTTTTTTATTGAATTGAAGAAGAAGATTCCGGGGGAGCGACCGACCCGAGAGGCGATCCCGTCCATCTTTGGGCCAATTGAATCGCCTTGAGGCTGTCGAGCGCATTGATCAAGGCGATGTCCTGGATGGCGGGTTTGGTAACAACGGACGCATCCGGCTTTTTTTCGCGTGAAGCTAGATAATCATCCCATTCGGGATTTTTTCCCTGAACGAGGGTGGCTTCGCTCAACCTGCGCCGTTCCGCAGCTTCATGGGTCACATCCAGAATCCTGTTTTGTTCAATCAGCGCCAAGGCGCTTTTCTCGGTCTGCTCATTGATCGTTAATCCGATATCGGGATTGACCGGATGCCCCCAAAGCTGGCTGCCATCCGGCAGAAAAACCTGCGCGGTGATAAATCTCAATAACTGGCCGGAGGGAAGTTTTTGCTCTCCGAAAATAGCAGCCCTCCCTTTCGTCGCCTGGCCAATAACCAACGCACCCCGCATCTTCAACGATGCCGCAAGAGCTTCCGCCGCGCCAACGGTTTGATTATCTATGAGCAAAACGATGGGTTGGTGAAACGGTGATTCGTTATGTTTGATGGTATAGGCATGATCGCCGCCGGAAGCATTCCTGGCTGTAAAAAGGGTCGTTCCATCCGGGGTAAAAAAATTCGCGACCTGCACTGCCCCGGCGTAGTCATCCGGCGCGACATTACTCCGAAGATCGAGAACGATTCCCCTGGCACCCTGACCGTTCCACTGATCAAGTTCCATCGTCAGGTCAGACCAGCTTTTTTTCGGGGTGAAGGAAGCCAGCCGCCAATAGACAATGTTGCCTGGCAAAAAAGCCGTCAGGATTGAAACGGACGCAGAATTGCTCTCCGGTACGCAAAGTGAGATCGCTCCATTTGACCCGGCAATCAAGTCGGCAAGATGTCCCCCCTCCTTGACAGAAAGTTTTTGGGCATCGAGATAGCTCGTCTGCAGGATGGGAAGCGCCTCCGCCAGCAGATCGGGTGAACTCGCCGTCGCAGGATCGGCCCTGAGGACTGATCCGGCAAAAAGCAACAGGCCACAAAGAAGACCTGTTGATTTCAAAACGCGGTTCATAAAATTACTGGGTGGGTTCCAAGGTGAGTCGAGCGGCAATATCGCGCCGAAACTGGTTTCCCGCAAAGTGGATTTTTGCCACGCGCTGATAGGCCCTGTCCCGGGCCGTGGCGAGATCGGAAGCCCAGGCGGTTACGCTCAAGACCCGCCCTCCTTGAACCACCACCCGTTTGCCTTCCTGTTTGGTTCCACCGTGGAAAACGCAAGTGCCTGCCAATTCGAGATCGAGACCCTCAATCGGCGTGCCCGTTTCCGGTGTGCCGGGATAGCCCGCCGCCGCCACGACAATCGTCACCGCATGATTGGAATTCAATCGCATTTTAAGCTGGCCAAGACGTTGTTCGCGAATCGCCTGAAAAATCTCGATCAGCGGCGTGTCGATCAGCGGCAGCAGCACTTGGGTTTCGGGATCGCCGCCCCACACATTGAATTCCAGGATGCGCGGGCCTTCCTTTGTCCAAATCAAACCGATGTAGAGAATGCCGCGGAAATCGATGCCTTCCTTGCGCAGCGCTTCCAGTACGGGCTTCACCACATCGCTGGAAATCTGCGCCTGGAGTTGCTCCGTGGCAAAAGGTGCCGGGGCGTAAGCTCCCATGCCGCCAGTGTTCAGGCCCGTATCTTCTTCCCCGAGCCGCTTGTGATCCTGCGCAATGGGCAAAATAACGTGGGAAATTCCATCCGTCAGCACATGAACCGACATCTCGCGGCCGGGTAAAAATTCCTCGATCAGCAAAGCGCGCCCCGCTTCCCCAAAGATACGTTGATCCATGATGCGGTCGATGGTCTGCGACGCTTCCATCGGATTCTCAGCGATAATGACACCCTTGCCTGCGGCCAATCCGTCCGCTTTCAAAACTTGGGGGTATTTGCCGTGTTTTTGGCTGTAGGCATAAGCCGAAAGCGAATCGGTAAAACCAGCGCCGGGAGCGGTGGGTAGAGCATATTTCAGGAGAAAATTCTTGGTGAAAACCTTGCTCCCTTCCAATCGAGCCGCCGCGCCATTTGGACCAAAAATCGGCAGACCCGCCTTCTCAAAACGATCCACCACGCCCGCGCAAAGAGGGGCTTCCGGGCCAACGATGGTCAGGTCCGGCTTTTCTTTCGTGGCCCACGCAATGAGACCGTCCAAATCGACAGCCTGAATGGGAAGATTCGTGCCGAGTTGCCCCGTTCCAGCATTGCCGGGTGCGGTAAAAAGCTGAATTTTGGGGTCATCCTTGCACAAGCGCCAAGCCAGGGCATGTTCGCGTCCGCCAGAACCGATAAGAAGAATTTTCATGGAGACTTCAAAACGTACACCGTGGGTTCTGCCGGAAGCGAACCGCGCGTGATCACCATTTCATCGGTACCGATTTTGCTGACGGGAAACTTGTTTTCCTTCAGGTAGTCTTCCAGCGAACGTAGCGGCAAATCACCCGACTTTTCGGTTTTATAATTAATGGGAATGATTATGCGGGCACCCAAGTCGCGTATAATTTGGTTAAAATCACTGACAGAAAGAGTCATTAATCCCACAGGTAAAAAGACGACATCGGCGTGTCCAAATTGCTGCTTTTCTTCCCCTAAAAGCGGTCGATTAATCTGCCCGATATAACAAAAGCTCACGCCGTCAAAGTTCAACGTGAAAGCCGTGGTGGCCCCGCCATGCCCGGAGGAATCTTTTTGCAAAGACACGCCGTGGAAGGGTATGCCGTTGGCCCGATTCAGTCCCACCGCCGTTACGCTGCGAAAAATCTGCGGGCTGCCAAAAAATTGATCGGACGCCGCATGATCCTCCGCTTCGTGACTGATGAGAACAAAATCGGCCGTCATGTGAGTGGGAAATTTATAATGCACCACGTTCGGACCAAAAGGATCGATGGCCGCCCTGACCCCGACCGAGGAAGTCAGATAGACGAATCCATGCCCGTACCAATGGACGTTGACCCCGCCGGGAACAGCCAAGGGCATCGCGCCAGGAGCGGGTGCCGCATTGGCAAGATTGGCCGAATCAAGCGGTAATGCCCGTGGCGGGACATTCGTCGCCGATGGAGACTCTGCAACTGCCTGAGCCAGACCGAAAAGAATAAACAACAGGACGGATTGAAGACGCACCCGAAAAACTTAGCAGATCAAGCGGTTAGAACCACCTCAAAATAGTGCCTCCATATTAAGACGTCGCTCGTGCCTGTCCCCTTTTTCTCTGTGTCCCTTTTTGTCGCGGCATTGGCAACGCGATGTGCTGAAACTACGGGAGGGGCATGGGGATGTTCCGTTACAGGGTGGTATGAAGTGGTATGGCGAGGCGGTCGTTGAACGGGTCGCGGGCGATTGGGGTTTGTTGGCGGTGATGGAGCGAGGTGAGTCGCGGAACACCCGGCGGAGGTGTGGCCGGTTGGGTTTCGTTGGTTTTGGAAGAAGAATGAGAAGGGAGGGAGTTCATGAGGCCACGATTATACATCAGCCCGAATGAAACGTGGTAGTCTTAGACCTCTTAAATGGCTTATCTGGCCCAAAATTATAAGCCTTTTAGGCCAGATAAGAAAATGGGGAGGAATTCAGCCGGGAAAGCGCGAGAAAAAAGGGACAGATACGCAGCAGTCTTGAATTTCCACGAGGGTCTGTAATCCTCATCTCCGTGCCCCCTTGTTTTTCACCCCGGTTGATGCAACCCATGAAAAAGTTAGGCTTCACGATTCTTGCTTTTCTGATGTTTTTGGGTGGAGTGTCTAGAATAGAAGCCGCCGACGTTTCAAATCTAGACTCCATTGTTAAAGCAATTGCAGCGTCTTCGAGTATAAGGTTTATCGGCCTTGAAATGAATCCACTTGATCATGCGTGGGTGTCGTATTCACCCGAGCTTCAGATGGCAATTTCAAAGGGGAATCTTGCACAAACGATTCAAATTCTTTCTGCTCACTCGAATTATGAGTATCAACTAGGGAAGGATTATTTGCTTATCTACCCGAAGGATGATCCAAAAAAACATGATAGCCCCTTATGCATGCGTCTTCTTTCGTACCCCGGCGCTAGTGGCGTCCAAGCGGGGGATTATCTTCACGAATTAAAGACTGATCAACTGGGAGCTACCGTTTACTTTGGCAAGCCAGGGATCCCTGACTACGATTTAAAATATGGAACTATAGCCATGCAGTCTGGGAAAGGAGCATGCCATGAAGTTCTTAATAATGTTGCAGGCCAGATAGATGCGAGCCTGTGGATAATACGACACGGCGTCAAATGTATTCCAGGAACATACCAACCGATCCTTCCTGCGCACCTTAATGTTGGAGAAGTAAGCTTTTATCATCCTCCCCTCACTCATTGATTCTTAGTACGGAATTGATTTGAAAGGGAGAGAAAAGAAAGGGAGAAAAAGGGACGGGCACAACCAACGCCATCTCCCAGCGGGATCGCCGCTGGCGATTTCATGCTACCCTGAAAGGGTGGCAAACCTTTAGCCCAGGGTTGGAGCGAAGCTCCTACCCTGTGGTACACGATCAAATGGCCTCAACCCTGTAAGGGTTGAATCAAAGCGTTTGGGTTGGGATCGCTTCAACCCTTACAGGGTTGGAGTTTCCATGCGTCTTTCCCAGGGTAGCGGCTACGCCGCAACCCTGGAGGGAATGGAAAGGGGACAGGAATGGAAAGGGGACAGGCACAATTAACGACTCAACGAACCCAAAAAGTTTTTTCAGTGTTGAAAATAGAGCGGCGGCTGGAAGTGCTCACCGAGGAATAGACGAAAGAGCTGTACGACGGCAAAGTGAAGAATCCTCCGCATCTTCGTTTTCACAATTCAACGAGATGTCGCGAAGACATTCGCCAGTTACAGCGAATAATCTGAATCGCGTGATTTCACGCTCCTGCTTCGTACGCGAGCAGGAACGTGAAGCGCTTTATTTTAGGAGAGGGGGTAAGGCTTCTAGGCCTCTCCGACCCACTCTCCAAGGCGAAGGAATTCGCGTATCTTCCGGCGCTCGTAGCGGCTCTGCTGCACCTTGGAGGCGCGCTGATCCGGGAGACGGAAGGGGTGTTTATTTGTTCGAACCAAGTCGACCAACATGTCGGCTGTTTTCATCAGGACTGATTTCCTTTCTGGTTTCTGTTCGAGCTTTCACCAAGCCTAAAGGATGCCAACTTTGCAACGGAAATGGGACATCCTCATGTCGCGAACCGGAATGCGTCATGTAATTTTGTCGGCAAGCCACCGATTTTACGGTGGTTGCGGCTTGAAGCGTGCTTGATCCACGCCATATTGGTAGCACTCACAAATTTATGCCGCTTCACACGCTTTTCAACTCCCTCCGTTCCACATCAACGCAGTCTGGTCAAAAAGTTACATATTATTCCCTGCCTGCGTTGGAAGAAGCGGGTGTGGGAAACATCTCCAAACTACCGGTCAGCATCCGCATCGTCCTCGAGGCTGTTTTGCGTAATTTCGATGGGAAACGAGTCAGCGAAAATGACGTCCGCACCCTGGCCAATTGGAATGCCAAGGCACCCGCTTCCGAGGAGATTCCCTTCGTTGTTGCACGCATCGTCCTTCAAGACTTTACTGGCGTTCCGCTCCTGGTCGATCTGGCTGCGATGCGTCATGCCGTGGAAAAGTTGAAGAAAAATCCGAAGCTCATCGAGCCGCTCGTGCCGGTCGATCTCGTGGTCGATCACTCGGTGCAGGTCGATGTCGCGGGCGTTCCGACGGCGATGCAGCAAAATCTCGAGTTTGAGTTTATCCGCAACCGCGAACGCTACGAGTTTCTCAAGTGGGGACAGCAGGCTTTCGAGACTTTCAAGGTGGTGCCACCGGGCATCGGTATCGTTCACCAGGTCAATTTGGAATATCTCGCCAAGGGCGTTCTCTCCACCACCCAGGATGGTGAGACGATTTATTATCCCGATACGCTCGTAGGCACCGACTCGCACACGACGATGATCAACGGCCTCGGCATCGTGGGTTGGGGCGTGGGCGGCATTGAGGCGGAGGCGGGAATGCTCGGCCAGCCGGTCTATTTCCTCACGCCGGAAGTTGTTGGTGTGCATATGACCGGCACTCTGCGCGAAGGCGTCACCGCGACCGACCTTGCGCTTCACGTCACCGAAATGCTCCGCAAAGCCAAGGTGGTCGGCAAGTTCGTCGAGTTTTACGGGCCCGGTGCGGCTTCTCTGCCATTGCCCGATCGCGCGACCATCGCGAACATGGCCCCCGAGTATGGTGCGACGATGGGCTACTTCCCGGTCGATGCCGAATCGGTCAATTATCTCAAGTCCACAGGGCGCACGAAAGAACAGGTCGAGGCTTTTGAAAGCTATTTCAAGGCGCAGAAACTTTTCGGTATGCCGACCAAGGCTGACGGTATCGTTTACAGCTCTGATCTCGAATTGAACCTCGCCGATGTCCAGCCGAGCGTGGCCGGGCCGAAACGTCCGCAGGATCGCATCGCGCTGCCCGAATTGAAGGCGAAATTTCTCGGCGCTCTCGATAAGCCGGTGACCGAAAATGGATTCGGCAAGAAAGGCGCTGAGGGCGCGCATGCCAATGTCACGCTGAACGGCATCCATCCCGCCACCGATGTTCAAATCAACCATGGCAGTGTGCTCATTGCGGCGATCACGAGCTGCACGAACACGAGCAACCCCTCGGTCATGCTGGCGGCGGGTTTGCTCGCCAAAAAAGCGGTCGAGCGCGGCTTGACCGTGAATCGGGCAGTGAAGACATCGCTTGCACCCGGTTCCAGGGTCGTGACCGATTACCTCTCCACCACTGGCCTGCAACCCTACCTCGACAAGCTGGGTTTCCAGATTGTCGGTTACGGTTGCACGACATGCATCGGCAACTCGGGTCCGCTCAACCCGATCATCGACGAAGCGATCACGAAGAGTGATCTCGTGGCGGCGAGCGTTCTTTCGGGTAATCGTAATTTCGAGGCGCGGGTGCATCCGAGCATCAAGGCGAACTTCCTGATGTCGCCGCCATTGGTTGTTGCCTTCGCATTGGCGGGCAAGGTCGATATTGATCTCGTCCACGAACCACTTGGCACGGACAAGGAAGGCAAGCCGGTTTATCTCAAGGAAATCTGGCCCACGCTCCAGGAAATCAAAACCGAAATGCAGGGCGCGTTGAAGCCCGAGATTTTCCGCAAGCTTTACAGTAATTTCGCCGAGCAGAATCCGGCCTGGAATAACATCCCCGGATCGACTGGCGAAACATACTCGTGGAACGAGTCGAGCACCTACATTCAGGAGCCGCCTTTCTTCGATAATTTTTCGCTCGAACCGGGGCATATCACCGAGATTCTCGATGCGCGGCCGCTAGGCATCTTTGGTGATTCGGTCACGACCGATCACATTTCACCCGCTGGCAGCTTCAAAAAAAATTCACCCGCCGGTGTCTATCTGCTCGAACAAGGGGTGAAGCCGGAGGAATTCAATAGCTACGGCGCGCGCCGTGGCAATGACCGCGTGAT
>Ga0206928_1158_pt1 | contig 15705 bp, 12 predicted proteins | sample Alteio_BWOrgHeat_21_FD_152941 | JGI IMG/M metagenome (GOLD analysis project Ga0206928, IMG submission 152941) | Enriched cells from forest soil in Barre Woods Harvard Forest LTER site, Petersham, Massachusetts, United States -... | ecosystem: Environmental > Terrestrial > Soil > Temperate forest >... | reverse complement strand
TCGACCAAGGGCGCATCCGGCTGCCTGTGTTTCAGCAGCGCTCCGCCCATCAGCAGCGCGTAAAACGGCGCGTAGGTCAGCCACTGAAAATATGGATCGAAATGCCAGATGCCATTGATCTGATATTCGATGAGCACTTTATACGAAAGAAATTGCAAAATAGTCAGGAGCAGCCAGGCCGGATTGGGAAAGAAGCAAAGGAGCGGGACCATCCAGGTGACGTACCAGGAATATGTGTTGGGCGCGAACATCAAAATGGCGCCGACCAGCAGAAAGGCTGCGCGCAACGGATCGATCTTCCGCGCTGCGGCCCAGATCGCCACGGCGAGCACGATGCCTTCGCCGATTCCGGCGGCAATCTCTGCGTGTCCGGTAAACCACAGCAGCACGGCGTAGAGGCTGGGATTGTAGTTTTGCCAGATGGCCTGGTACCGAACGAAAATTTGTGAGAGCTGCGCGAGTGCGGAACGATAGGGCCAAAAGCATATGCCGGCGAGCAATGCTCCTCCGCTTAGTGCCAGCCAGCCGCGAGCTTTTTGCGGCCATCCCGCGAGCCGCAGGCCCAGGGGTAATAGGGTAATGGGAAAGAGTTTTGCGAGCGCTCCGGCGGTCAGAGCCAGGACGGATAGCGGCGACCCTGTCGCGCCCCGTCGCGTCACGGCCAGGCTAGCTGCGCCGCGTCGCCTTTCCATAATCGCCAGGGCGGCGATCATGGCGGCAATCGCCAGCGCGTCATTATGGCTGCTGGCCGCGAATTCGACGATGACCAGCGGGTTCCAGGCGTAGATGGCCAGCCGGTAGTTGCCGTCGGGGTACGATTGCAGCCACTTTGCCAGCATGGCCAGCACGAGAAGATCCGCGAGAACGAAAGGCAGCTTAAAAGCAATGATGCCGGGCAAAAAGCGCGCCGTGAACCGGAAGACAAGTTGGGATAGCGGAGGATACATGGAGGGGATTTCCGGACCGGGCATGATGGCCCAGCCCGGATCGCGCAGGTAGGCCAGTCGTGGGTCGTCGGGCGGCACGGAATAGGGATTCCAGCCGGCGTTCTGCACCCGGCCGTCCCACCGGTAGCGTTGAATGTCTGTGGAAAGCGACGGCGTGAGCGAGTAAAGTGTCAGGCGAAACAGCATCGCCCCGGCCACGATGATCCATAGGGCCGAGCGGCTTTTCGGGGAGTGTTCGAAGGCGTAGAGCGCCAGGAAATAAACGATACCGGCAGCCAGTGCCAGGGCGATGGTCTCGATCACCTCGATCTTCAGGTCGCCGAGCCACGCCATTCGCGCGAAGAGCGCCTCGAGTGCCAGTGCGCCGGCGATGGCCGCCGCTGTTTGAGGAACGCGGGAGGCCGCGCGGCGTGAGGCTGAAGCGGACTGCACGGACTGCACGGACTCAGACATCGAGCCGCCCTGAGTTCCGTGAAGCCCCTGAGCGGTTCGTCGGCGAGTAATGGACGAGGCGGATCGGTAAGAGTGCTAGCCGGTGAGGAGAACAGAGCTTGTTCAGTGCTAATAGCATGTTGTTGATTGCGGCAGCCGCCAGTTATTGGTCACGGCTCACCGACCCCACGCGAGATCCGTTTCGCGGAATCTACCAGCTCAACGCTTTCGATTTGGGCATCATGATCCCCTACTTCCTGATTCTGTGTGTCCTCGCGGCGTATGGGATCCATCGATACTGGCTGGTCTATTGCTATACGAAGTACCGCAATAATGTGCCCGCCAAGCCTCCCGAGCCGGCCAACTGGCCGAAGGTAACTATACAGCTTCCCATCTATAACGAACGCTACGTCGTCGAGCGGCTGGTGGACGCCATTGCGCGCCTGGAGTATCCGCCCGAGCTGCTCGAGGTACAGGTGCTGGATGACTCCACCGACGAGACTCAACAAGTGGCGCGCGGATGCGTTGAGCGCTATCGCGCCCTGGGACTCCAGGTGCACTATCTGCATCGCGCCAACCGCGAAGGCTTCAAGGCGGGCGCACTCGCCGAGGGCCTGAAGGCTGCCACCGGCGAGCTCATCGCTATTTTCGACGCCGATTTCCAGCCGGCGCCGGACTTTCTCCGCCTCACTTTGCCCTATTTCGGCGAAGCGAATGTGGCCATGGTGCAGACCCGTTGGAGCTATCTCAACCGCGATTACTCCGCGCTGACGGAAGTCGAGAGCATTCTGCTCGACGGCCATTTCGTGATCGAGCATGGCGCCCGCGCCCGCAGCGGCTGCTTCTTTAATTTCAACGGCACCGCGGGAGTCTGGCGGCGAACGGCCATTGAAGACGCCGGCGGCTGGCAGCACGATACCCTCACCGAGGATACCGATCTCTCCTACCGCGCGCAGCTACGCGGCTGGAAATTTCTGTATCTGCCCGAGATCGATTGTCCTTCAGAGCTGCCCGTGGAAATGAACTCCTTCAAGACCCAGCAGGCACGCTGGGCCAAGGGCCTGATGCAGACGGCGAAGAAAATATTGCCGCGCGTCCTGCGCTCCGATTTACCCGCTGGCGTCAAGGCTGAAGCCTTCTTTCACTTGACCGGGAATATCAGCTACCCGCTGATGGTGCTGCTCTCCACGCTGCTGCTGCCCGCGATGATCGTGCGTTTCTATCAGGGCTGGGTGCAAATGCTGCTGATTGATCTGCCCCTCTTCCTCGCGTCGAGCTGCTCTATTTCCGGCTTTTATCTCACGGCGCAGCGAGCGCTTTATCCCAAAACCTGGACTCGAAAAATCATCTACCTCCCGTTTGTCATGGCCGTGGGCATCGGGCTTTCGGTGCGCAATGCCAAGGCGGTGCTCGAAGCGATTTTCGGGGTGACCTCTGAATTCGCGCGCACACCTAAATATCGGATCGAAGGCCAGGCCGGCACGTGGCGCCGCAAGGGTTACAAAAATCGGGCCGGCTGGATGCCTTACGTTGAAGTGGCCCTGGGGATCTACTTCGCGGCCACTGTCTACTACTCCATCCAGAACGAGAATTATTTAACCGCGCCTTTCCTTCTGCTTTTTGTCTGGGGATATTTGTATACCGGCTTGATGTCGCTCGGGCAGGTGTGGATCGAGCGCTACCGCACCGGTGTGCGCGCGCCCGAGGAAATTCGCGCCGCTGCTCCTGGCGTCCCGGTCTGACGATTGGCGCTTTTCTGTGCGGCTAAGCCCGGCGACTCGTCCTAAATCGCGCAAAATTCGCAGATCTGGACAAGTTCAGATGACGGTCAAAGATGCGCTTCGGCGGCAACCCTGGTTCGTAATTGCGGTATCGGTGCTCCTGCTGGTCTTGTTGCTCGCGATGTGGGGCAGATTTGCCCACCAGCCGCCCGCCGGCCCGAAAGCGCCTCTCCCCATCCAACCAGCAACGCACCAGTAAGACGCCAGCCGCATCATTGATGATCTTCTTTTTCCTGCCGGATCGCACTCCCTGGAATCGAATCATTAGCGCATCGCGGCGTCGTAGTAGCTGGGATCGTAGTATTTCATCGGGTCCGCCAAACTCTTTTTCGGTTCGGCGTAACGAGTGCGCAAGGCCAGGACCGTGCGCAGCCCTGCCAGGTTTACGCGGCCCTTGCGAAAAAAACCGGCTTGGGAATCCAGGAGTTCGTCGTAGCTTTGCTGGGCGAGCTCCGGAGACATCTGCGGAAGATTCTTCAAAAGGATTCGGATGGCCTCGTCGTGGTTGCCCTTGTCATAGAGCCAATCGATGGACTCCGCGTAGCCGCGGATGAAGGCAATCACTCTGTTTCTGTTGGCTCGCGCCCACGAGCGTCGCGCAGCGGCTACATTGCCTTGGTAGGGACCGATCACCTTGACTGCCTGCGCAAGCTGATTGAATTTTTGCTCCCTGGCCAGAATGTTGAATGGCGTCGAGAGCAGGGTGGCATCCTGTTTCCGCTCTCGCAGAGCCTCCCATCGCTGCGTCATGCCTCCCACCGTCTCAATACGATAGCTTTGTTCCGGCAGGCCATTTCGCCTGAGCATGTCAAATAGCACGAAGGCATATCCCGTCGTCCGGGCATCGACGGACAACGTTCGGCCTTTCAGATCGGCAAAGCTCTTGATCTCGGGAGCGGCGACAAGACTCAAGAAACCGCTGTCGCTGCCCATGAACGCGAAAAACTCGGGTTGAGGACCGATCGGGGCCTCTCCCTGCCCCTCCACATAAGCGACGATATTGTCGACGGCGGTAATCGCGATGTCGAACTTGCCCTCGGAAAGCCCGGTCATCTGTGCCACCGAATTCGGCGTCTCCTGCAGCGTCACTTTGATGCCGTTGCGCTCGAAGAAACCCTTCTCCCGCGCCACAAAGCTCGGCCAGTTGAAGCCGCCTGAAAAAACATTGACCGTCACTTCAGCCGGTGCCTGTGCGTTCACAAGCGCTCCCGCGAAACCTGCTATAGCGATCAGCAGCGCAACTCGAGCGCACGGGACTCTGCGGAGCGTTTTCATCGCAATGACATCTGTTCGGGCTGGAGCGCTAGCGCAAGGCCTGCGGCAACGATCGCGAGCAGAGAAAACTGGATCTCTCCCGCCGCCATCCATCCGGCCTGGCCGGCAATCCAGCCCATCAGGTAGCCGGCCCCCGCAGCAGACGCGTAGAGGCTCGTCACGAAGATGCCTGACGCGCGGCTGGCCAGGCTGCTCCGTACCGCTTTCACGTGATAGCCCGCGAGATTCACGTAAATCGTGCCGCTGACAATCAAGCCCCAGCAGAACGACAGAATCGCGCGGGCCACGAACGCTTCCGATCCGTGAAACAGAAGATATCCCAGGCCCGCAGCACAGAGGAACGCGGCGCTCATCAGGAAACGAGGCGAAAAGCGATCGCCGAGCCAGCCCCCGGCCACCGAGGCAAGAACTCCCAACCCATTCGAGCTCATTACGGTTCCGGCCGCGGTCGGCGAGTAATGAAGCACCTCCCGCAGAAATGTCGGATACATTCCGAGATAACCATAGATGATCAGACCCGCGATCAGGCTCATCAGGGTCAGGAGCAATGTGTTCCGGTTCAACAGCGTAGCGGCCCCGGTGAAATCCGTCAGCACGTTGGCGGCTCTCTGTGTCTCGCTGAACCAGCGGCGCACGCTCACTGCGACCATGGCGATGGCCAGGAAGCCCAGCGATCCGAAGACGACCATCGGAATGCGCCAACTCTGAGAAGGTCCCAGCAGTGCGCCCCCCAGAATTGGTCCTAGAATGGCGCCGATGCCGAAAGAAAAATTGACAGCGCCGGCGGCGGCTGCGCGGTAGTGAATGAAATAGTTCGCCGCGATGGCCAGAAGCACCGTGAGCTGCATGGCCTCGCCGATACCGGTTGCGGCCCTGTAGATGAGCATGTCCGGGAATCCCGCCGACGCGACGGTGAGTATCGTGCCCGCGGAGAAAATCGCGATTCCCACTTGCAGCACCGTCTTGCGGGAAAATCGCGCCAGCAGGTAGCCGGTAGGCAGCCCTGCCAGGGCCATGCCCAGAGTAAAAATTGTGGAGAGGAGGCCAATCGCCGCGAGCGAGAAACCATACTCCTGCCTTACCTCGGGTGCAACCAAAGGGAAGAGCTGCCGGTCCATCGCATTAATCGCATAGGAAGCCAGGAGCACGGCGAACATGGCGATGGCCACGGAGCGCGTACCGGATGGGTGGTCCGCAGCGCTCGTCTGTCTTTCCACCGAGTTGCCTAGCGAGCTGATGACGCGGAGCTTGAAGAGCCCGGAACCGATGCTTTTGCGCCCTGATGACCTGCGGCGCCGAGATACCAGTCCAGGATTTGTTCGCCGGTCCAGAAGACTACGCCCGGACGCGAGTGCATGTGCTCGAGAGCTTCACGAAAATAGCGCAAGCGATGGGGTGCTCCCATGATGTAGGGGTGTCCCACCAGCGCCATGATTCGCGCCGATTGCTCTGCGTCGGCATAGAGCTGATCGAACTGGTCGATGGCCCGGTCCCGGTATTCGTTTGCCTTGTGGTGTTGGATCAGCATCATGGCCACATCATTGCATTCCTGCGTGTACGGGATGTTCACGATCGGACGCGTGCGCGTCTTCAGCAGCACAGGCTGATCGTCGAGTACCCAATCGCAGACGTAATCGTAGCCCTCCTCGGCCAGGATATCCGGTGTGTCCCACGTCTCCGTCAGTCCGGGCCCCAGCCACCCGCGCGGCGCCCGGCCCGTAAATTCACGGATCACCTGGGCCGTCTTTACAATGTCAGCTCGCTCGTCGGGAACCTTCTGCATGTTCTTCTGGCCGAAACCGTGGCCCATGAACTCCCATCCGCGTTCCAGTGCCGCGCGCGAGATCGCTTCGTAACTCCGGATGGCGGAGCCATTGATGGCGAGAGCCGCACGTACCCGAAAGCGGTCCAAAACTTCCAGCATTCTCCAGAAGCCCACGCGGTTTCCGTATTCGTGCCAGGCCCAGTTGGGAATGTCGGGCATTGGCGAGCCGCCGGCGGGAGGCGTTAGGACCGTCCGCGGCATCGTCTCCTGCGGATTCCACTCCTCGACGTTGATAATTACCCAGACGGCCAGGCGCGCACCTCCGGGCAACACCAGCTTCTGCCGGTCTTTAATCGGCGAATACTCGATACGTTCGATTGGCAGCATGGTCATGCCTCCGGTGGTCCAATGGTAATGTGCAGCGATCCCAGTCGATCGATCTTGCCTTCCAGGCGATCGCCCGGCACGACAGGCCCCACTCCCGAGGGCGTCCCCGTCAGGATCAAGTCGCCCGGCCGGAGCTCGTATTGACTGGAAAGATTCGAGAGAATCTCCGGCACATTCCAGATCATTTCGCGAAGATCGCCTTTTTGCTTGATCGAGCCGTTCACCTCGAGCGTAATCGCGCCCTCCGCGAAATGGCCCGTGGACGCAACAGTGTGAATGGCGCCGCAGGGAGCCGAGTGATCGAATGCCTTGCCGATCTCCCATGGCAGGCCGCGTTTCTTCGCTTCGCGTTGCAAGTCACGCCGCGTCATGTCCAGCCCGATCGCGTAGCCGAACACATGATCGAGCGCCGTGCCCGGGGGAATGTTCCGGCCCCCTCGCCCGACGGCCACCACCAGCTCGACCTCGTGATGCAGCTCTTTGGTGAGGGGCGGATAGGGTACCACTCCCCCGTCAGGCACTACCGAATCCGTCGGTTTCTGAAAAAAGAAAGGTGGGTCGCGCTCGTCGGCTTCCTTCATCTCGCGGATGTGCTCCACGTAATTCCTGCCCACGCAGTAGATCCTCCGCGCCGGAAAACGCGACTCCGCGCCTACGACGGGCAGAGTTGTCAACTGCGCCTGCAGGACGAGATTTTCCAAGTCAGGAGAAACTCTCATCTTTATTAATAGTAAGTGCGTCCAGAAGGCGCTGATTATAGAGCCTATGGTACCGTCTGGCGAAAACTTTCTGCCCGGGCGCAGACATGGCCCCGCATCCAGCGGCTTTGGAACTGTGCCAAATCGCACTGCATTGCTTTGCTCTTCGTGTCACCATGATTCCATGTTTGGAAAGAAAGCCAAGGAAAAATCCCGCAAGGCGACACTCCTCGCCGTCCAGAAAGAGATGGCGAAGCCGCGCGTGGCCAAATCCGCGCGAGGAGAGCAAACGGATGGAATCAAGTCGCCAATCCTGCCGCGCAAGGCCGAGCGGTAGTTTCATCCGTTTTGACGGAGCGGAGGGAGTGCGTGTTAACCCGGCGATCAAAGCAGTACTCATCGACCGCAATTGAGAGTATAGAGGACTGTAAGAAAGCACTCATCTTTACGCGATGGATGAGTACCGACCATGCCAGACGAAGAGTGGATCAAGACCCTGGAAGACGGCAGAAGAGTAAAATTCGTCTACCAGGAACTGCCCGAAGACGGGGCATTTATCACCGCGCAGCTTGCAGGCCATGAAGTGGTCTATTCGGTTATATTGGCCAAAGCCGGAAACCCGCTGAGTCGCAAAGATGTTGAAGGCCATTTTGACGTCGAACTCTCGAAGAAGTAATCATCCTCGATTTCGCAAACCAAGGCCCAAAACCCGGTAGTCGACCATACTATTCCGATGGCCTCGGCCTAAGTTGAGGGACGGCGAGGCGGACCTAGCGCGAAGTCGGTTGATTTGCCGCGCTATTGCTTTTGGACGATTCGCCGGGTTTCGACGTGCCAATTTCGGCCGTATCCAGTATCTGCCCGTCCGGTTTGCGAGCTTCGACGGAAGCCTTCCCGCCATCGACGTTTACCATGACAAAGTTTTCCGTGCTCTCCACCTTTTTAGTGATATCCGCCGGCGGCGAATCCACATCGTAGAGGGGCGCGCCTCCGCCTCCGGTAACAAAGTACGAAATGCCGTTCTTCACATAATGCTGGTAGTTGTGGTCGTGACCAAAAAAGGCTGCCGAAACGCGAAACTCTTCAAACATTGGTTCGAGGGCAGTCATGTGAGGATTGTCGCCCTGCCTGCGCTTCACGGCGGTGATGGGCGGATGATGCGCGAAGACGAAGCGCAGATCCGCTTTCTGGGCGTCGCGCAGGTCCGCCTGCAACCAGTTTACTTCCTGCTGCCAAAACGAGGTTCTTTCCGCCTCCGTGGGACCAAAATTCGCAATGTCACTATCGATGACTGCGAAATGCGCGCTGCCCCAGTTGAACGAATAGTAGGGCTTGGCGTCCATATAGTCGTAGTAATTGGAAGCGTTACGCTCGTGATTTCCCAGCGCAGGGAAAAATGCGGTCTTGCGGAGCAGTTCCCTTTCGGCATCGAAGAAGATCGGCCACAGTGAGTTGTCCCCGCCATCTTCGACGAGGTCGCCCGTATGCATCACAAAATCGGGGTTGGCATACTTTAGGATCCCGCCGATCACCATGCGATGCACATCGTGCCGCGTGCGTGTGTCGCCGAAGACCACAAACTGGAATCGGGCAGGCCCGGAAGGCGGCGTCTTGAACGATCCCTTGCCGGCGTCGCCGGGGAACGATTGGTAGTAGTAGGTGTTCCCGGGCTTCAGTCCGGTGAGCGCAATCTTGGTGATGCGTAAATCCGGTATCGTCTTGCTCATCTTTTCCGGCGTCGTGCCCACGGATGCTTCGGCAGTCTGCACGACCCACATCAGGGTAGCCTCTCTGGGTCCTGCATTCACGACATAAGGTCCGCCGACGATTTTCTCCCCAGGAACGATCCGGTCTGCAGGAATTGTCTGGGCGCCCGTCGGCTGGACTCCCACAGTCCAATGCCACATAAGCGCCGCCACGATTGGCAATGCGAAGAGAAAAAGAATAGCTTTTTTCATGAAACGGAACCTCCGAACGCTCTCCGAATAACCCCCAAACATCGCACCACTCCATTACCCTCGCGTGAAAAATAAATTAACAAACGGCAGTAATCGAGCTGAGTGGTGAATATCGGCGCACTTTTTTTACAGGCTGGTAACGACACAGTAATCATTCTCCTTTAAATCTCTCCTGCGTTCAGCTTTCCAGTAGGACGTCGGAGACTCGGAGAGGTTATGAAACGATCATTCCTGTGGATATTTTTATTTGTGTGCGTGACGAGCTCGCCTTTGCTGGCCCAGGATCGCGCGGCCATCAATGGCACGGTGACAGACGCGTCCGGTGGGGTGGTACTCGGCGCGAACGTCGTGCTGGAATCGCCCGTAACCGGGCTTCATCGTGCCGTGGTTACGGACGGAAAGGGGCTTTACGAGATCACGCCCCTGCCCGTGGGCACTTATACGCTCACCATCAGTAAAGAAAGTTTCAAACCGACCACCATCACGGGCGTTGACTTGGAGTATGGCGAAACCAGAACGGTCGACGCCAAACTCGAGCTCGGCACTGTTTCCGAGGGCATCCAGGTGGTCGCTGAGGCCGAGACTCTGGACCGCACCAATGCCGAGGTGGGCGGCGTGATTGAATCTCCACAGATCAAGGAGATCCCGGTGAGCGGGCGGAATTGGGCCAGCCTCATGATGCTGGCCCCGGGCGCCATCAACTATGGCGACGGCGCGCAGCGCGCGATCCGATTCTCCGGCCATTCGCTCGACGATAGCAATTTCACTTATGACGGCGTTGATGCCAGCGGTGTGCAGGAGCAAACGCAGAAAGCCGACGCGCGGCTCAATATCGCGCTCGACTCCATCGCTCAATTCCGCGTCAGCACGACGGACTATACCGCGGAGAGCGGAGATGCCGGCGGGGCACAGATCAACGTCGTATCCAAGGGAGGGACGAACGATTTCCACGGGAGTCTCTTCTACGCGCTACGTAACGATGCTCTGGATTCCCGATCGCCCTTCGACGGCGCAACTTTGCCTCCTTTTTCTCTCCATCAGTTCGGCGCCAGCACCGGCGGGCCCATCCGAAAGGACAAGGCCTTCTTTTTTGCGAATTACGAAGGGCTGCGGCAGAGCCTTGGCGTGACGTTTCAAAACGCGGTTCCTAATGCGGCGTTCCGGTCGCAAGTGCTCGCGACTTCTCCCGTCCTGAAGCCGATTTTGGATGCCTATCCCGTCGGGCAAACGCCCATTGACAGCATCAGCGATCAGGTGAGCGTCGTCGCAACCAATACGGTTCGCGAAGATGCCGGAATGGCCCGCTTCGATTACCGCTTCGACGACAAGAACTCGGTCTATGTGCGCTACAACGTCGACAACGCGTATATCGATAACCCCACCGACGCGCTGGGAAGCCACAACGCGATTCCGCTCATCGCGACCAATGTCGTGATGCAGTATCAGCGCACCTTCTCCTCGAGCCTGGTGAACGAGGTCAAATTCGGCCTCAATCGCGCCAATTACCACAACTTTTCCTATGGGACTTCGCCGGTGGCGGTCAGCGTGCCGGGCTTCGACGGAGTCAGCGACACGTCGCTTGATACGGAAGTCGGCACGACGTTCTCCTATATCGATAACCTGACCAAGATCCTCGGCCGCCATACGCTGAAGTTCTGAGTGGATGTCCGCCGCATCCGCCTGGACAATTCCGGCAACACACTCACGACCTCGTCGGTCACGTACGCGTCGAATTCCGATTTCATCAACAACAAGGCTGATTCTGCGACCTACCTGCAGGGCGAAGGCGTGGTGGGCAACCGGAGGACCTTCGCAGCGGGATTCGCCCAAGACGAGATCCGCGTCACTCCGGACGTCACGCTGAACCTGGGCCTGCGCTACGAATATTACTCGGTGGCGCACGAAATCTTCGACCGTTCGGCCGTCGTGGACATCACCGCCTGTGGAGGGTTCTGCCCCAAAGGCACGCCCTATTACGATCCAAACACAAAGGATTTCGCGCCGCGGCTGGGCCTGGCTTGGGCGCCCGCTGCTTTGCATGGGCAAACTGTCATCCGCACCGGCTACGGGATGTATTACGGCGGCAACCAGAACGACGACTTCAGCGATCCGGCCGAAAGCGCCGTGCCGCGCTACTCGCTTTCCTCCTCGGATTTTCCCGCGCTGGCGTTTCCGCTGGTCGCCTTTCTTAATCCTGCGAATCAGCTCTTCAGCCCCAAGGCGATCGATCGCCACCGTAAGGACCTGTACTACGAAAACTGGGATTTCATGATCCAGCAGCGGCTGCCGCAGGACTGGCTTATTCAGGTGGGCTACACGGGTGGAGAAGGACACCACCTCTTCGATAGGTACACCGTGAATCTGATCAATCCGCTTACGGGCCAGCGTCCTCTGGCGGGCTTCGGCTCCTTCGGGTTGAAGGCGAATGATGGCAACAACGAGTTCAATGCGCTGCAAGTGGGGATCAACCACCGGTTCACCAAGGGACTGCTCTTCCAGACGAACTACATGTGGTCCCACGGCATTGCCGACGCATCGATCGGATCGGGGGAGTCCCTCTCGATCGAGAACATGGCCTGCCGTGCGTGCGATCGTAGCAGTACGAGCGTGGACGTGCGGCACAACATGACCACGAACTTTGTGTACGACCTTCCCTTCGGCCGCGGCAAGCAATTTTTGACGAGCGGCACGGCGTCGCGTGTCTTCGGAGGCTGGGAATTTTCCGGAATCGTTACGGCGCGCTCGGGTTTGCCGGTGAATATCACGATGTCACGCAAGTCTGGGGATCTTCTGGATGGCAACGCCTCCAGCCAACGGCCCAATCTCGTTCCCGGAGTGTCGATCTACGCTGCCAACCAGAGCATTACCAATTGGTTTAACCCGGCCGCGTTTGCGCTTCCGGCAAAAGGCACATGGGGCAACGCGGGGCGTTTTATCGCCTACGGCCCCAGCGCCTATGAATTCGACAACTCCCTGCAAAAGCGCTTTCCCCTCACGGAGCGGCTGGCGCTGAATTTCCGGGCCTCGGCATATAACCTCTTCAATAATCCTATTTTTAGCAGTCCATCCGGCAGCATCGGCAGTTTGACGGGCAGCCCGGCCTCGGTGAACGGCAGCTTCGGCAGAATTAACAGCATCATCAACACAGGCGCTGTGGGATCCGGCGCGCCTCGGCGCTTCGAATTCATGTTCCGCGCAGAGTTTTGATTCCGCGCGCTGGCGTCACTCGGCAGCTTTGCCGACTTGGTTAAGCCCGTCGTCAGGGTGGAACTGCCGAGTGCCAGATCGGGTGAGGTGTTGCATTCCTCAGGGTTAAGATTCGACAAATGCGTACTTCAGTCAGCCATCGGCATCAGCCGCTTGCTGAGTAATGTGATCTGACTCATCTGCCTTGACATGCTAGCGGGGATGAGTTCTACTTCGGCGCAGACCCGAACGACTACGGCTCTACAGTAATTTAGCCCGCCGGGAGGACGCCATGAAGAGTCCCTCACGAGTCTTGTGGATTGCGTTATTCGCGATTCCGTTGATCGCCATCGCGGCGGTCGCTGCCCCGCAAGATGAAAAAGGAAAGCAGGGGCCGCTACCCTGGGCCTACGGTGCCGATGCGCCGCCGGCTCCCGCAGCCCCGCCCGCGCAGCCCGACATGTCGCCAAAACACGTTCCGGGCAGCGACTTGTCGTTTACTCTGCCGCAAGTTCGTGACACCTATGGCCCTGCCGACTGGCATCCCGGCGACCACGGCCCGATGCCCGACATCGTCGCTCACGGCAAGAAGCCCGACGTACTCGCATGTTCCTTGTGCCACTATCCCAATGGCAAAGGCCGAGCCGAAAACGCCGGCATCTCAGGCCTGCCTGTCTCCTATTTCGTACAGCAGATGGCCGATTTTAAGAATGGCGTCAGAAATAGTGCGGAGCCCCGCAAGGCGAATACAAAAAGAATGGCTTTGTTCGCCAAAGCCATGACCGACGATGAGGTCAAGGCCGCCGCTGAGTACTTTGCCTCGATTGCCTGGACGCCCTGGATCAAGGTTGTTGAGACCAAGACCGTGCCAAAGACGCGCATCGCTGCCGGCTTGTTCTTGAAGTTGGAAGGCAACGAGACCGAGCCGCTCGGCAATCGCATTATCGAGGTTCCGGACAATACCGAAGCGACCGAGACTCTGCGCGACGATCACTCCGGATTCACCGCCTTTGCGCCCATCGGCAGCATCAAGAAGGGTGAGGCTCTCGTTACCACCGGTGGCGGAGGCAAGACGGTGCAGTGCGGCCTCTGCCACGGCGCAAACCTTGAAGGTGTCGGTCCCGTACCGCCGCTGGCCGGACGCTCGCCAAGTTATCTCGCCCGTCAGATCTACGACATGCAGCAAGGGGCTCGCCACGGTGTGTGGACTCCCCTCATGCAAAAGCCCGTGGAGAAGTTGACTTCGGAAGATATTGTGGCGATCGTCGCCTATATCGCTTCGCGTCCGGTGCCCGCCGCCGCGAAGGTAAGCTCGGCTCAAGCGCAAAAGTGACGTTTGCTCAATTAAAGTAACGCAAAGCAGATCGCCGGAATCGCCGCGGTGTGTGCTGGCTCCTGCGATATGGCCGAGTCACTTCTTCTGTTTCGCTTCGGGGTCGTTCGCGGGATCGAAATATCGCGTGTCTGTCGGCCCGTATCCCGAGATCTCGACAATCGCCGCAGTGTCGCCACTCCGGGCGAAATGATCTACGCCGGCCGGCTCCGAGTAAACGCTTCCCGGGGGCAGAGTTTTCAGCGACTTCGCGTCGAAGCGATTACCATAGCCGAACTGCCAGTCGCCCGACACCACGACTGCCATGCGGTCATCGCGATGTGAGTGCGCCTGTATCGTGGTGTGGCCGGGTACGAAGAGCAGGATTGTGTAAAAATCGTTTTTTGCCGGATCGCCGAAGAGCACCTTGGTATGAACTCCCGTGACCCCGGAGCTTCCCACCTTACTTCCATCGAAGGCTCCCACCCGCACTTCGGCCGGCGTCATCCGCATTTGGGAAAGGGTAGGAGCCGGGACAGCAGAAGCTGCGGCCAGGCAGACAAGACAAGAACCGCCGAACATGACTCTCTTCAACATGGAGCATCCCTCCTATCGACGTTGAGGCGCGCATGGTAATCGCGCGACCATTCAATATGTGTGTCCCTGGCCAGACCTCACAGAAATTTTGTCAGGGCGTCGCTCGTTTCTTTCGGCTTTTCCTCCATCACCCAATGCCCCGTGTTTTTCAGGACCACAACCGTCACATCCGAAGCGACCACCTTCATCTGTTGTCCCAGCACCTCTCCCAAGGATTTCTCGCCGCCGATCGCCAGCACGGGCATGGTCAGCTTGGTTCGGGAAAGCTGCGCGAAATCCTTGGCCGCTTGCTGAAACGATACGAAATAAGCCCAGCCCGCATGCATGCGTCCCGAACGGGCGTAGGCTGCCGCGTACGCGCTGCGATCTGCTTCTGGAATCGAATGCGTCTTGTCAGCGGCGAAGTCGTTCCAGAAGTAATCGAAGTAGGTGCGCTCACGCCCGCGCACTAGTGCCTCGGGAGTCGGTCCGTTGAACCGAAAGTGCCAGATGCCCGGGTTGTTGTATACCGCCTCCCATCCCTGGACGCCCGGAAGAAAGGCATCCATCACCACAAGTTTCTGCACCTCCGCCGGAAACTGCGCGGCGTAGGCATACGCGACCATCAGGCCGATATCGTGCCCCACAACCTCCGCCTTTTGCACTCCAAGCGAACGAACCAGCGCATGCATGCGGATTGCGGCACTCTTCATGTCCAGGCCGTCCGCCGGTATCCCCGAGTCCCCGATGCCTGGCAGGTCCGGTGCGATCACCGTGAAGCGCTCGCCGAGTTGAGGCATGATCGGTTTCCACATGAGCGAGGTCTCCGCGTAGCCGTGCAGCAGGATCACGGCCGGGCCATGACCGGCGGTCAGGTAATGCAGCTTGAGGCCCGCCACATCGGCGGTCCGAGAGCTGATGGCTCTGTCCGAGGCCGGAGTTTGAGCGATCCCCGGCAAGGAAACAGATAGGAGAAGCAGCACGACTCCAATACATGCGTGAAAAGTCCAACCCCTCTTCATGGTATATCCTCCTCGCAAGGTGACCCGGCATTTCCAGTCCATACACTCTGGAATGAGTCTATCCCAGTCGCCTTGGCGGTGTTCGACTGAATGCAAAAATGGAGCCTGAAACTGCCGGCGTCTTATTCTCTGCCAAACTCTCCCTCCGCTTGGAGAACGGCAGTGATATGGCCGTTGCAACCGAGCGGCCTTCCGAAGATACTTCCCCCTGTGCAGGCGCTCCCTATCATCATAGTGTTAGGCGAAAATCCTCATCTACGAGAGGATATGACGCGCCAGGAATCGAAGATCGTTAGCTCGGCATAGCCATGAATATCTCGGCACCTTTTATTCAGCGGCCTGTAGCGACGTTTCTGCTGACGGCTG